>Ga0116227_10006454_pt1 | contig 23756 bp, 11 predicted proteins | sample S1TSphgellanicum_FD_89693 | JGI IMG/M metagenome (GOLD analysis project Ga0116227, IMG submission 89693) | Host-associated microbial communities from peat moss isolated from Minnesota, USA - S1T2_Fb - Sphagnum magellanicum MG | ecosystem: Host-associated > Plants > Peat moss > Unclassified...
ATTTACATGGTAATGAAGTCTGATTGCCAGAATGGGTATGGGTTTTCACTGCAGGTATTGTCTCGGTTAGCCCCCTTGGAGCGCGGTCTTTATGAGGACTATGTGGCCAATTTCTGGTGCAGCACATCATTACTGATAAAATGGAAACAGCTTTTTTCCATTCCAATGTTAGCACGCCTTGCTATGGGCATGACAATAGGAGCATCCCTGCCATCCATGGTGCAGCAGATTTTGGCTCCAAGTGCTGAAGGCTTCCTCTTCTCAATGCTCAACAGTTCTTTTGCTTTCTACCTGTTTGCATTTCAAGGTCAGCAATGGTTTGCCCAACTGTAAAGTGTAGTTGAGACAATTACTGAACATCTCTTAATGTGTCCTTGACCATGATCAAGCAATAACCTAGTGTTCTGGGCTCATGGCCACCTGCATTGTTGGTTGAAGCTTCATAGGGTGAATGCTACACTTACCATGCTCGTCAGTCCAGCTAAACAGAGAGCACTGGGAGCCAATCATTCAGTTACAGATTATTATTATTATTATTTTTTCAGTTACAGATGTGGGGCAAAGCCTTGGGGGGAGGCTGCAGAACTCCTGCAAGGCAATATCCATAAGGTCATAGATTCAAGAGACTCTCAGTTGCAAACATGGGCTCACAGGGTGTTGTCATTCTCCTTTTTATCTGTCATATATATGAGCTTGCAACATCTTGCAATGAGGACGCATGCTGATTGATGTTACTTGCTGTTGCTGTTCACAGTGCATGAGAAGTCGGTATTGCTGCCGGTGCTACCAGCAACTCTATTGGCACTTAATGAGCCTCAAGTGCTGCAATACATAGTACCAATTGCGGTAATGTCCATGCTCCCTTTGCTTCGGCGTGATGGACTTATCATCCCTTACTTTGCTCTTTTGAGTCTCTTCTTTCTCCTACCAGCACATCCTGTATATGGTCCCCAAGGCAAACCAAACAAACAGAAAGGAGGTATTGTTAAATCCTCAGCCCTGAACTTGCTACCATTCTGTTCGATATCAGGAGCTGTAGTTCTCCATTTGATCTATCTGTTTCTACACCCACCTGCAAGATACCCATTTCTGTTTGAGGCCTTGATCACTGTATACTGTTTTGCGCATTTTCTGGCACTAGCCATTTATACAAACTGGAGACAATGGTTTCAGCCAGTTGACAGAGCAGAGGTGTCCGCTGACAAAGAGGAGTAGGTGTCACAATTCCATTAGTCATGGCATCATGGCATCGTACAAGACCATTGTATATCCGCTTGCAAGTGATGAGACACAAAGTAATACACCCATTGTTTTGACAGAACAATTTTCCACTTGTGTTTCAGGGCTACTCAAAAAAGCACCTTCTGTACCATGCCAAAAAGATAAATTTCAAAGTTATTGGATTGCAATTTGTGTTGTTGGAGGGTACAGACTATGACAATTGACACATTGTAAGCTTTGTTAACCATTACAATGTTCACTGACATCAAAGTGATGTTGTATTGCTATAACTCCTCTTGAGTGCTAGCAATACAAACATCATGGTTGAGTTTGCTCTGTTGCTTCCAGAAATGTGACTGAAACTCAGAGTGTAGATTTTGCATAATGGTTTGTCACACAAATCATTATGTACTTATCTACTCCCACTTGTCAGGAGTGGATGAAGTTGCTGGGGATTCATGACCAAAGTGTAAATATAATATTTCACATCAAAATTTGAGGTTATTACATTCAAGTTTGTAATGTTGTCTTGGATCAAGTTCTTCGAATTTCATATATTTTTGTCATTTTTTGTGCAACATCAGATTTAAATTTTATTTTTTAATTTTTTTAATAGTGAATATGCAAGTTTATATGAAAAGGACATGAGTATTTTCTTATGGTAATCACTTATAAAATTTATCAAACATTTGAATTTTTTTTTGGGTTGAAATCTAAACTAGAATTCATACACAATTTCATTCAATTTGCTTTTGATTTTGATATGTTTGATGTACATTTACATTTCGTTTCAAACTTCATATTGAAAATATAGATATATTTTGTAACATGGTATTTCATATGGTGATCATGTCTCAATGAACATTCAACTAAATTTAAATCTAAATATTTAATTAAAAAAATAATTTATCTTATTTTAAGCATTTATTTCTTGTTGTATGTCTTGGTATGTAAATATTGGTTTTGAAAAAACAATTTATTGAGGCCAAATGCAATTTTATCGATTTCAAAAATTGTTTCTTGTTTTTCCTTTTGATATATTTGTATTTTGATTTGTAAAAACTCCATGTCTAAATTCTATTTTATTATTCTTTTCATATTCTTTGACTTTTGATATATTCTTATTGTTTTTAAAACTTCATCAAAGCCTTGATATATGTTTTGCATTTTTCATCAAACATAAATTTTTTCATGTTCTTCAATTTGATAATGTAAAAATGCTTTGAAAATGACAAGCATTTCTTATTGTTATCAATTTCATAGTTTCACTATACATGTCTGAAAATAATCAAAAAATCCAAAACTCCAAAAGAAAAATAAATCTACATCGACTTTTTGTTGTTGTTGTTTTGGTTTAGTGTGATTACATGGTGCCATGAATGTACTAATGTGTATATGTGAATGTTTCCAAGTGTTCCAACACCAAAATTTCATTGTATGTGCAGCATTTCAATTGCTCAAAATTGGATTAAAAACCTTTTTGGACTAGAGTGGTGTTATTATCATCAAGCTGAATGAAGAAGGGAAGCAATAATTTGGTTTAATCAAACAAATGAAAGAGTCAAAAAGAGAATAGCAACTTGCCATGGAAGAAAAACAAAAACTAGAAGGCCTTATTAATAGCTTTGATGGAAAAGATTGACAACAATGTAGCCAGAGTTATTAAAATGTAAAATGCTAAGTTGAAAGTTGAAACGGCCAAGCATGCATGGACTTATAAAAAATGGCAACTAAGGCAAATGATGAGATCTTAAAGTTGCAAGGAAAGGTTGCCAGTTTACAATGACATAACAAAGATCTTATATATCATTTTGAAAAGGAGATGAAACTGTTGAACAAAATGAGGAGGAGAATCTCACTCTCCATGGCACACAAAAAGATAATCAAAGATCTTGGAAAGGAGGCATTTGAAGAGTCTTGGAAGAATTATTTCAATGCATTTACAATTTTACCTTTGTAGATTGGAAGACAATTTTTGATGGGACAAAAGGAGAAGTAGAAAAAAAGTTATGAAGCTTTGCATAGGGGTGTTCCATTGAAACCAACAAGGAAATTTATATTAGTGGAGCAAAAATAATTGCTCAAAATATTTTGTTGGAGAAAGGCAAGGATGTTTTGAATGACCAACAAGCCTAGATTTGAATAAAAAATTTATCTGATTATGATAAAGATACCCTCATGTGCTATGTTTTTTATTCTTGGAAAAAAAAGAAGTATAAATTTGATTAATTTTGCAAGTTTTTGGAAATAATATTCCATCTCTTCTATAAAAACTGGAAAAGAAAAAGAAAAAACCTTTCTAATGTCCTTTTGATATAAACTTACATATTTAGTACAAAAGAAATCATATGTTACACCAAAATGGTCAAAAACTTATGAAAATTGAACAACAATCTAAAACAACAATAGACCTCAATGTAATAAACTCAATAATCTAAGCCTTAGAAAGATCTACACAAAATTAAAAACTAATATAGAAAATGTTTTAACTACATAAGGAAATGCATCCTATAAACCCTTATCCACTCACATTTAAATGACCTTGTTTGGTGAACAAAATAGGTGAACCTCATGGGATCGTTTATAAAAATGATTTTCAATATGCCATTTGCAACCCTTATTTAGTTAGTGTTGTCATCATTGGTTCTGCCAATGCCGTTAGTTTTGATATCACCATTCATTGTACTACCTACATTTTTTGATTAATATTGAGGATGTATAAGATTATGAGATATGTAAAATTAATCTTTGCATACAAGGATACGTCATACTTTGGATTTTAACGACATATGTAAAAGCCATGAAAATAGTGTTATTTGGAAACACATTGATCAAACATGGCCCAAGTTGAAGAAAAAAAAAAAAAGGCAAGATTAGGAGGCATTGGATGGGGTCAACCAATATGCCACCTTAAACCCAAAATGGTCAACATGGCCAATCCTTGTCCTCAATTACAACCCTAAACCCTAAACCTCGTGACCATATATATTTTTAATCATGTTTAGCTTCATTATCTTGGGGGGAAAACAAGTGTGGTTATTGGATGTTTACTTCAAGCCTTTTATCAATAAGGTTTAAACTTTGGGTACGGTAACAAACCTAAGACCCATGTTTGCTTTAAGTTTAAGATAAATGCATGTAGAATCTTGAATCAAATACATGTCAATTTAATTCATTACACCAAAATGTAGTTACAACCACAATTAAGACATTTTGTGACTACGCTCCAATTTTAGTCATATAATTAGGTGCACCATTTCATTAGACATAGTGAACCATTCTTAGTCATGATGTACTAATCGATTTTTTGGGGCTGCATAATTAAAATCATTTGGCCCTAGTCATCATTAAAACCACATGATTTAAGTGGCTTGAGATTTTATCATGTTGATTACATTTGACTAAAAATAGTTAAAATAAATTATTGAGATTTTAACCTTTAAAATGTATTAAAAAATGATTTGAAACTCAAAGTATCTAGGATTAGAAAAAAAAATCAATTGGAAAATGTGTCATGTTGACCCTATTTCATCAATTATTAAATTAAAAAAATAAAAAATAAAAATTGAACTCATTATGAAATTACATAATCACATGATTGTAATTAAAGAAATTACATTGAAAATTTGAAAATAAATATATTAAGTAATTTTTTTACTTGAAAAAAATTAAGAATATTTTGTAATTATGAAACTCAATACATGTGGAATTACATAATTCCTTTAATTGTCATTAAAAACATAAGATTTGAACTTAAAATAAAATAAGTTAATGAAATTAATTTAAATCAAAATTAATTACATTATGAAATTTACTTTAACTATGAAATAAATTTTAAAAAATCATTATAAAATGTAAAATTCTGAAGCTACATAAATTATAATGATGTAATAAACATGTAAAATTTATTCCATTATAAAATTATAAAATTACATAATTATATTATATTGTTTAAGCTTGAAAATGCCCATCTTTATATTTATTGCAATGACAATATTTGTTACAAGATGGATGTGTGGTTGGATGGTGAAGGATTGGGTTTGACCAAGGAGATGGAGGGTTCAATTCCCTCCCACGAAATCAATTTTTATGACTATAGTTGCATTGGACACTTATGTCATATGTGATCATGGTTGTTCACCTAGTTGCAATGTAATGATTTCGAGTTAGTTGTCACATTGGTGTCACATATAATGTGTTAGTTTAAGTGTCATAATAAAAGTGAAACTAATCGAGTATAGTAGTAAAAAAATAGGTATACTTATTTTAACTAATTTAATTTCACTTAAAATAAAATATGAGATAATAAATTTTTTTTGATGGGTGTGTTCACAATATAATGATTCACAAAAAAATGTAACCACTATTTAGTTTTTAAATGGTAAGTCAAATCAAGGTTGAAAATATATTAAATATAATATGGAAAAATTTAGTTAAGTTTGACACGAATTAATGAGTATATATATATCTAAATTTTTTTTAAAATAGTGTAACAAGTGCTTTCATTATTGAAAGGACTCCTAAAAATACTTGAAATCATTTGAAAATGACATATTTATGAAAAATATTTCATGTATACATTTACAAAATAATAAACTACGTTATCCTATTGGGTTATAAATGTTTTTTTGTCAACTTGTTAAAAATGATTTAAAAAGATGTTTTGATAATCCAATCCACTTAAATTGTCACATCATTTTGATTAGCTAACCCATTGCTTTTAATCAAAATACTTAAGGAGTTGAGTGTGGGAATGCACCTTAATAAAAATAATTACACAAACAATATACACAAGAAATGTTCAATTACATGTGATTAAAATGAAAACCCGAGTTTCAAGTTCCATGTTCATTGTACATGGAATTGAAATTGGGACCAAAATTTTGATCCTATGTTTTTGTTGGTTTGTTGAGATAAAATATTTACTCAATTCAAATATTTAAGTATTCAAGCACATTTATATGAAATCTTATGAATTTTAATACAAATGTGATGACAAGGTGTGTATATACCCAAATATAAAACCATTGAGGGTTTCATGTCCTTAATTTTAACAATTGCTCAATCACCATGCCAAAACATGTTTTTTATAACTAGTCCTTTTTAAAAAATTGTAGTCAAATTCAACCCATCATTTATTCCATTTTTAATTATGGCTGCGATGTTTAACATTATTAAATATCAATAGCCTAGTTTCAAACACTTTGCATTAGCAACAACTTAATTTGATTTAGCTAAAATTTTCGTCAAGATTAGTGGGTTTTACATTGATAATTAAACAATTGATTGGGTATTTTTAACGTCTTGTGAATCAAGGTTTGTTCATCACCTCTTATTTGTTATTTGATGTGTAACTTTTGTCCTTGGACGTCCAATAAACTAATGTACAACAAGTGTGGGTCAAGTATCATATATTTGATTAGTGGTTTTTAGAAAATCAAAGAACCAATTTTGACTAATGTTGTGCAATTCTTGATTATGAAAGAAACCTTTGATTCCAATTTTAATTCTTTTGCTTTGGGTTTGAGAAAACCTTCAATGTGGTTCTAAGAATGGTTTTCGTAAATCAAGTCTTCCCCAAAAATTTGGAACACAATTTGATTGAAGATTGAATTTTTTACATTAAACCCAATTAAAATTTCAAAATTATTTGTACAATTACTTTTTTCCAAGCGATCATGATGCCCAAGATAAAGGATTATATATTAATTTTTATTTACAACCAATTAAAATTAATAACTTGCTTAAGAAATAGGACTTGTTTGTGACATTTAAAAAAAACTTATACAGTTTAACAACTTGGTTCTAGTTTGAAAACAAATAGTAGCTTATTCCATGATTGAATTTACATGAGGTTGATTGCATGGTAAAACTTCAACACATTTTTGAACCTCATGTGACATAGAATTAATGTTGATAGTTTTCTATGAAGATATGGATGTGGATGGAAGGATCCTTCCATCCACATCCATATCCTCACATCCACCACCTATCCTTCCATCCAAACCTGTCTAGCAAAAAACACCAAAATACAAGATGGTTATTCATCATGAATTGTTGCGAACACTAAAAGTCTGATGTTTGGTGTTCTTTTTGTGCATTTGGGTGTGTTTTGTTTGTTTGCAAGTTAATTGTGTTTGATGTTTGCACTTTAATAAAGTTAAACTATTAATCTGGTTTTGGTGATGGAATGGTTTCATAACCACATTGTGTTGGCTCTTAGATGAGGAATGCGGATCATGAAACATAACATTGGTTGGTGCAAGAAATTCGGTGGAGGTGGGTGATGGTTGAAGGCAAATTACAAACAAGGAGTTCTAGTCTTTGAAGAGGGTAAATTGAGTGAGAAAAGTTAAATGTTCATCTTGGTTGCTGGTAGAAAGTAGAAGTCCTTGTGAAAACAAAAGGGAAGAATGTTTCTTTATTAAGTTTTTCTTTGGTCCTAAAGTGATGCTTTTCGTTGCAATATAAACTTCAAGGCAAAAGAAGGAGTTATGTTAGAATTAAGGGACTAATTGATGGGAAATGATGACAGTGTCTAAAGGTCCTTGTGAATTGTTGGGAATTTTGAAAGAACCTATCAATTTGTTTGGGTTTGGGAGATAGTACTTATTATTTTGTGAGAGCTCTAGAGAGAATGGGATTTCAAGCACATTTGTGGGAGCCATGGGAAGTGTTATGTTTTTGAACTATCTCTTTTTGATCCTTTGTCGAACTTTTATTCTGAGAGAATTTGGTGGAAATGGGATGGTTGTACAAAGTCAATGTTCTATTTGTGAACAACCACATGACCAATTGGCTCTAGAGAGGAAGCTAGGAGAGTTCTAATCCTTGAAGTCCTTAGTTTAGATTTTTGAACTTAATTTAAAAAAGGAACAGAACTTTGTTTATGCAACAAGTGTGTTAGTACATTGTTAATTAGATAGAGAGCAATTATGATGTTGGTATGATCATTAATGTAGGAGTTTCCCACTTAGGTTATCCCCTCCCCTTTTTGGTGACACTCCACCTCCAATTTGGATACCCTAGAAGTTGATTAAGAACTTAGCATTAAACCTACCAACATAGGTTTTGACCTACTATTACAATCCTAGAAAAACAAAAGGGTCAAAATTTGTAACTAGGAGCTAAAAAAATTACTTTGGAAAAGGAAGACAAGTTTTTTTCCCCAAAAATAACTTTTATATGCAAATGAATTTTTGAATGAAATCTTTTGTAACTTGTCTTAAAAAATATTAAAATTTTCTTCAATGAATCACATTTTTTTTGTTAGTCATTATTGGATAAATATGGATTTTTTAAAGTGTGCAAATTCTTTACATATTCAATGTTTCATATTTAAAATGATGAAAATTTTAAATCATCACCAAAAATTAAAATTTCACATTCTTTAGTTTTACTATATTTTAAATTATAAATTTTCTTAATACATCATGTGTACATTGCAACCCATTTATATGTGATAAAAGACTTTGAAGATTTATAATTTTGTAACAATTTTGAAACATTCTTCAAATTTTTAAAGTTTTAGAATTTCACATTTTAAAAATTATGAGTGCTTTTTGAATGTGCTTAATATGTTCTTATCATCTATATTTTTTTAAATGAAAATTCTTTCACTATATGAATCCTTTTGATAGTCCTTTGCAAAATTGACTCCTTCAAACGAATAAATGTACATTTTCAAATGTCCTAAATTAAAACCAATACTTAAAATTGGATCAAATGAATTTTTATTCTAAGTTTTTTGATATTCATATGAAAGAAAAATGACTAACTTGCTATGATTACTATGGTTTTAAATGATAATATAAGAAAATGTTTGAATTTATTTGATTATGTTTAACATTTGACACCCTTTTTAGCTCCTAATTACATGTTTTGACCCAAAAGAATGGATCAAAAAACTTATCTTGAATAGCTAATTTTTTCATAAACCACCTTAGTTATGCGCTATTCAAATTTTTAAAAAAAAACTCAAAACCATAGGTTATTTTGATTCACATTGATTGAAAACCTAAAATCAAAGGTTGTTCGATTCTAAATATTTTGGAAAAGCTAGAGAATAGACATTACCAAAAAGAAAATCCAAAAACCACCCAACACTAGGGCCAATGAGTGAACACTTCAGAAGTCAAATGAAATCAAATCCTCACACATAGTTCCCTTGATTTTGAAGCTCAAATAACATTTTTAGCCCTTCAGCTAATGTTCCCAATGCCACAACAATCTCTCAATTTGATAAAGGAATGGGCAAGAATATGAGATGTTTGGTGATGGGTGACTTAAAGACAAATTAGGATTTTGATGCTTAAAAGCTTTGATTGTTGCATCTTTGCCTTTGGAACACCAAGAAATTTTGTACAAGCCCTAATGGGCACACCCATCAGGTTTTAAATCACTCAAAACGGAGTGAAAAATGAGGAAGATATGGGCTGGAACTAGAGAGGGTCTACAACAGCCATGAGTGCATCATCCATTGGGAGCCAACTACTACCCCGAACTAAGGCCCCTTTTACACTTCACAAGGAGTCAGGGCCAAATGAACTTGGGGCCAAGTTTGAGCATTTTTGGCTTGTTGTTTGGCCCCAAGTTACTAATAAAATGCTACAACATTGATGTCAGGATATTAATTAATAAATAAATGCTGGAACATTTACCCCAAGGGTTGCAAAAATTGGCTTTCCAAGTCCAATGGTATCCTTTTTTTCAGCCTTAGGGCCAATACAAGGCCATAAAGTTGAGCATTTATTAGTAACTTGTGGGGAAGATTGGCCCTTGACTACTAGCATAAAGACCCTTGGGGCTGATTTCAACTTTTTGCACCAATAAGGAATGCTTGATTTGAGTTGAACATTGATTGGCCTTGACACTTAAAAGTGGGCCTAAGGAAAGGATATTGTGTTTAGATTCATTGGAGAGTATAGTAGCTTAAGGGATTTTTATAGGCCCCTAGGTAATAAATAAATAATAATAATAGGTCTATTTTGATATGAGGATTTTTGAAACATGATATATTTTGGCTTGTGTTGAAACTTGAGATTAGTTATAATAGAGTTAGAATATCTCAAAGGATTTTGGGTTTCTTTTAGAGGATTGTTTTGAAGATTATATCTTTTGCATGGTAAAAAATATTTCAGTTTCCATAAGTCTTCTTCTGTCTTAAGATACTTTTTAAAAAAAAAATGTAAATGGCAAGGCCACAATGTGACACACACCCCATTGTTGCACTTGAAAGAGCAACTCTTTTGTTTTGTACATTAGCATTTTGTATTCCTTTGATTTGCTCCCTTGGCTTGGCTGCAAGCAGCCTGGTCTGGTGGCTACATGCAAGTCCTTGAATCCATCCTGACAATGTTCTTACATCGGAAGAAGCTGTGACAATTTCTTACATTAGAAGCTGTTGTTACTGGACTGGACTGGACTCCTGGGGTCACCAGGGCACGCAGGTTCACATAATATCATCCGTCCTTCCATCCACCAGATCGTGGTGGCTTACATCATCATCATCATCATCCCCCAGCCTCGACTAGTTTTGAATGTTTGCAAAACTCTTGAGGGAGAGGATTGATTGAATGAATGTGGCGAGTCAACAGAAAACCTGCTGCGCGCTGCACTCCCTTAAGAAGCCATTCCAGTCAATCTTTGGAGCACGACCAGAGAGACCTTTGTACTTAAATATGTGGGTGAGTAGGTGGGTGGGAGGAAGGGAGAATCATCAAAACTTAATTGAACGATTGATGATCATCGCTGCTAGCACTACTGTCAATGGGTAGAGTGAGACTGATCAGTGTGGTACTTAAATGTGGGTGGGTGGGTGAGAAATTATCATGATACTTGATGAATGAATGAATGAATGGACACTTGCTTGCTTGCTTGCGAGTGAGCGTGCACTCACACACCCACTCATGCATGGCCCTTGCTTGTGTTTATCGATCATCTTCAACTAACTCACTGCCCAAATCATCCAGTCAGTGCCCACAATTAAGACGGCATCCTCTCATCAGTAGTCCTTCAGATCTCAAACAGAAATTTCAAAGGACTTTTTAGATTTGCTACTACTTAGTTCACAATTTGTTGGTAGTGTATACCCATCCATCAAGGTTTGGCCCCTTTTCCAACAAAAATGTGCAAACCAAAGACAGACCCTGAAGCCTGCTGTCCAAACACCCACCTAAGTAGTAGTAGTAGTAGTAGGAGTAGTATAGGTACCTAGCTACTAAGTGAGGGGATTGGTAGGTATAATATATAGGGACAGAAACAGCATAAAAAGGGTAGTGCACTGGACACACACATTACATATAGTAAAGGACGTCGTGAAGCATCATTTCATCCATCTGTCTCATCATCCATCCATCCATTCGTCTGATCATCCATCCGTCTCGTAGTACTTGTACAACAATGCAAACAAAGTACTTATTACTAGTGTATATAATAATATACTTCAGGCAAGACTCAGAGCTGCTGGTGGTTTGTTTGTTTGTTTGTTTGTTGGCCTTCTTGCCTACCAAGGAAAGGATATTGTGTTTAGATTCATTATAGAGTATAGTAGTAGCTTCAGGGATTTTTATAGTCCCCTAGGTAATAATAATAATAATAATAGGTCTATTTTTATATGAGGATTTTTTTGAAAGATGATATATATTTTGGCTTGTGTTGAAACTTGAGAGATTAGTTATTATAGAGTTGTAATATCTTGAAGGATTTTTGGTTTGTTTTAGAGGATTTTTTTTTGGAAGATTATATTTTTGCTATGGTGAAATATTTGAGTTTCCATAATTCTTCTTTTTGCCTCTTAAGATACTTTTTAAATGTAAAATAGCAAGGTCACAGTGTGTGTGACACACCCCTTTGTTTGTCTTCCTGCTGAAATAATAAAAGATCCAAAGAATAGTGTAGAAATTTATCCCTTTGTTGTTTTTGGCTTTCAAAATTGATGCAAACCACTTTGCTCAAAAAAATTGAAATATATAATAATATCCCGCTGTTCTATTTAAATCTAAAGCTCACACATCACTTTGATGGGATACTATTTACCGACACCTGTGTAAATAAAATATTCAAGATGAATGAATTAGATGATAGGGATATATTTGTGACAAACTCGACAAAAAACTCACTCTCTAACATTTCTCCTTTATTTATTTATTTATTTATTATTATTATTATTATTATTATTTTCTGGGAGTAGAATTTTCTATCAGTTATAGTCATATTTGTGAAGTTTATTGAGGTCACATTAATAGGATAGTGGGTAGAATGGTAGCGCCTTGTATGATGTTTTTAACTTTTCTATCTACCTGTGGAGACTTTTGCACTCTACTTGCATTACTTGGAGCTACCTACAAACCCATAAATGTACACTATTGTACCTCACAAGACTAAAGGTGCATTTCACACTTGGTGTTAGGGACCTCTAGTGTTGAGTCCATTAACACCATACTAGTCATTTAAGACTTAAAAACTTACTTATCATGAAAATTTCATGTTAAACTAACATTCACTTCAACATGAAGCTATTGCCCGTTTAACATTGGGTGCCATGGAGGATGCCACCTAGATTTTCATTTAACATTGATTTAACATCAAATGTGAATGCACCATACGATGTAGATTTGCTAAAAACAAATATGCAACTAAGGTGGGTGCAAACTACAAACACCATGTACAATAGGATGGCTAATGCACAAGAACAAAGTCAGAAGTGAGAAGGAAATTTATTTCCTATTAGTTAGGTATATTGAAAACTCTTGGAAAATGTGACACCCAACAACTATTTAAAACAATGTTTAAAATAATATTAAATACCACGGGAATCTTTGAACCCCCTAGGAGATCTACATTTACAAGAGTTTGTTAAGAAATCTAACCTATTATTGTAGCCTTAAATTAGGGTTTTTTAAAAAATGACTCAGGGAGAATGATCGTTGTTTGGTATGGGGTCACATTGACTTTCAGTGTTTGCCATGGAACACAATTGGAAGAGAAGTGGTTTAGGGTTTAACAAGTTGTTGTCAACTTTCTATTGTAACTGAAAAAGTTGTGATGAGTTGTTGTCTTCTTTCCAAGCTTGGTTATGGTCATAAAAGGGATTTATGAGGACAACGGGAAGAAGTTGTATCATTGTTGTTTTATGTGGAATTTGGATGTGATGCAAGTTTGTTTACTATTTTTGGGAGAGTGATAGATGAAGAAAGATAACACCACATAATTGATGAAGAAGATAGGGAAGCTTTGCAAGAAGCATGATTTTGGGAGTTATGTGGGAAAGGATAAGAAGATGGCAATAAGGTTGTGGAGGTGGACAGAAACCGTGGAGCGTGCTAAGTTATGTGTTTTACAAAATAAACATAAGTGTGAGTTAGTGGATTGAACATGTAGTTGAATTCTAGTGATTGTTGTAGATTTTTCTTTCGCTCCACTAGTGGCAAATAAAGAGGATGAACAATGTATTGTCTAATAATTAAAGGTTGATGTTGAGACATGAGAACAATGTGAGACAATCCAAGTTGTAAAAAATGGGAATATAAACAATTTTGGAAAGAAAATGCATTGAAAGGGAGAGAGTTTGGGGGGTTAAGTTTGAAGTTGTTGTTAGTGTTAAAACTATGAACATAAAAAACCTTTATTAGGTATCCTTAAGGTGAAGCAAACTTGCAAAAAAATGAAAAGCCCATTATAGCTTGAGAGATAGATTCAACAAAATGGTGGAACAAGAACAAAAGTCAACCTTTGCCTCAAGTGATTTTTTTTAACCTTATGTTGACAATAACAAAATTTTAGGGATTTTATTGGGTTGTGAAAATTTAGAGTGGGAGCAAGTGCAAAAAATTGAATTTTTAGAGTCAAATAATAAAAACAAAGGCACCATTCACTACATTGCATAACAATCATCCAGTGTAGTAGCTCATATACCCATTGAACACTAAAAGTTATAATTTCTAGCCAAACCTAACAATAAAATAATGAAAATGCACTATGGTACATTGGTAGATAAAATTGCAATTGTTGTTTTTTTATTGGGTGAAGGTATCTTGGGATTATAGATATGTGTGTGAGATTTGTGTAAGAGATAGGACTTTGAATTTCAATTTTTTGTAATCAATGTAGAATGTAATGAAACAATTTCCATTCTAAAACATGACATAGGTGTAGGACATAGAAAATGTAGTTCAATCTTGCGGTATGTAGACCCTTTTCTTTTGTTCACATTGTGTTGAAATTCATTAGTCATTAAAGCAACTCCATCCTTACCTCCTATTCACGGCTCTACCATTCATCACATCCAAGATCGAAGATTACTTGTTTCCCCATGCCCACCATTAACATGGCATGGAAAATTGGACAATTTGAAATGAAAGGTTAATTAAAGGCCACCACTTGAACAAATGATTATGGCTAATCAATTAAAAGTAGTTGTTTTATTTTACGTGTTTTTAAAGTATTCATTGTATCTTGTGCATATGGAGAGGAACAAATTTATTTTTACACTATTTTTAACTTGTGTTTCATCCAAAATATGAAGTACATAACATTTTACCACTATTGGTGAAACTAGTTTTAATTTTTATGTCCACATATCTACAATTTGAACAAGTTCATTCATGAGTTGTGGATTTAGGTTAGAAGGTGGTTTAGTAGTTAATGTAGCAACACGTGAGTTGACATGCAATAAGCAATGTCAAAATTTTAAAAAACAATTCAACAAGGCATGAAATACATTTTTGCATCTGAACTTGAGGTCATTCAAATTTGGTGTGAGTTGTGGTGTCCATTGTGATGATGTTTTGTGATTTTGAGGTTTTCAAAATGAGTGAGATTACAAATTTTTCATTTTTGTGTGGGTTGTTGTTGGATGTGAAACTTTGCAATTTTGAGTTTAACAACATCCAATTTGGCAACACTTTGTGATTTGAAGATTTTGTAACCAGGTATGTTTTGGTATGTGTGAAGATTTGCAATTTGGAGGTTTTGTAATAAAGCAATGGGATTCAATTTGCCATTTGGTGTGTGCATATGTCTGAAATTCTATTCTTTCCATTGAAATTTTGTTCTCCTTAAAATTTTGTGTGTATGTGTTGCAATGAAGAGACAATTTTTGTGCATTGTTCTCATTTTAATGCATGTTTTGTGATAGTGTAGTGACATTACAACATATTACAATTTCGAGGCAAAAAAGTGTGTGCATGTGCCTTGTTTTTGAGATTTTGTGGGTCTATTTGTCCAATTTAAAATTTTGGAATCTTATGTGTTTAAGGCAAAAAAATTCATGTTGAGTTTAGAATTTTGGTCCCCTGCATGGGTGATTGGAAGGGTAGTTCAAAACTCAGCATGAGAGGGAAAATATCAGCCCCATGGCAGGTTTGAAGACAAATGACTTTAATGATAATTCTAGTAGTTTTATAGAATTTTCATTCTTGGTATTTAGGTAATAAAATCAATTTTTTTTTGAATGAATACAATGTTAGCTTTGGATGTTCTTTTACTAATCATTATGTGTGTTTATTGCCCTTAGTAATGTTATTGCAAAAGAACTTTCATAGTTGTCCTTGTGAAAAATGTTAAGTTTGTTTTGAAGTTAGAATATTCCAAATACAAGATAATTTGCATATAATCACCATATAATTATCATATAATTACTATAAATATTTTAGTAATCCTATAATCCTTGTATGTACACATGTATACAAACAAGATTAAATATTAATATTCTACAATAAACACTTGATATTAATTATGTTTATAGCTCCAAATTAAATCATGAAAAATGCAAAAAAAATTATTTACAATTTACATGTAAAGACCAAAAACAATAAACCTCAAACTGTTGGTTCTCAAGATCTCAAATTCTACAATAGACCCAAGTGTGAACATTTAGAGGGATTGGAATTTGGTGTAAGTTCAAGGTAAACAATATGTGTCCAAAATTGACAAAACAAACTAGTCATATTTTAACCTAAAAAAAATACATAAAACAATTGGAAAGCTAGAAATCATCTTTGGCAACTATTTTGCATGTGTTGTGTGAAGGGTTCACCTTTTGTGTTAAGCATAATATTGATGGTTTCATGATTTTCAAGTTCTTGACTAAATGGATACTAACATTACAATTTCACCACAACTACCAACCACATCTTGGTATTGAAAATATTGAATTAAAATAACACTTTATACTCTAGGTATACATAATGGGAACAACAAATATTGTAGTATCTTGATAGTTTCCACACTAAATGTTCATATTATTTTTAGAAAATGTTTTATTTTTCCCCAAAATTGTTTTTTCAAAAAAATTCAAAATTTTGTGAAGGAAAATAGTATCATCTTTTGAAATCTTTTGGGATGTTCAATTTTGGGATCCAAAGTCTTAAAAAACAAAATTAGTATTCAACAATGAAATGTTGAACTTGCCATTGGTTATTAAATTTATTATGAGGTTGAGTTATATGTCTCATGCAAAAATTCTTTGAGTTAATAATGGTTTGGTAAATTCACATCAAATACTTACACTATTGATTCCATTAAAGCTAAGTGGGTACCAAAAATAAAAATAGATCCCAAGTCGATTATTAGGGTAATTGTTACAATTTGTAACCGTGATTTTAAAAATAATCAAAGAACCGATGGCTTTTTGATATATGGCTACAAATCTCAAACATTGAAAATCCAAATAACCACCAATTAGCTATTGGTTATTTTGAAAATTTTGGAACTAATGGTTTTATGATTGTGATTGTTTTTCAAAAAATTATAATTGGTAGTTCTTTGATTTTAAAATATTTGCAAAACTAAAAACTGATGATTATTCTGAAAATCAAACACTCATTCAACACTAGTTGTTTATCATGATAAATGAATCATAAATGTTCCCCTTGCCCATGATTTGGAAGATTTCATTTGTGAAGAAAATTCCCCAACTAGGGGAAGCTTTAAAGAAATTGATTAGTACAAAGTATATACCAATGTTGGCCAATTAATGAGAAAACACCCAATTATCAACTTGGTTATTGGTAAATTACAATCTAGTTATTAACTTCTTTTTAAATTGGTAAATTATCTACCCAACAATTCTCAAGGTGGGTATTTGAAAACTAACTTTTTTCCATGGTGCTTTGAAATATTTAGAACCTAACCAAGGATTAATTGGAACTTATTTAAACTTAATGGTTAGAAATGAACTTGCCAAACTTAGAAAATAATGAAAACTAGATCTAGAACCACTTGGCATTTAAAATCTTAAACCAAAACTAGATCCAATTTTTATATTAAAAAACATTATTTAGAATTAAAACCTTGGCCATGTTTAGTTATAGACTTGTTGAAAATGCTAAAACCACCTAGCATTGGTATTTATCAGTGATGGTAGGTTCAAGATATTGGGCAAGTTCAAGTCAAAGTTTTAAGTTAGGTTTTGAAATATTTGGATTAGAGGTTCACGTTTTTGTTAAAATTATATTTTAATCCAAATCATGAAATCGCATCGTGCTGAAATTAAACCTAAACTTGGATCAAATTGCAATTTCTTTTAAGACAAATCCAAATTCTCTAATAATATAAGGTTTTTTAAAAGTATAACAAAAAAGGCTTGATTTTAAGTTTTGACAATTGGCTTTTGGGCAAACTTTATGAAAAAAATAATGTTAGTGTTGGGTGCATATTGTGTGTGTCACTAGGACTTCCTTTGTAATTCTAACTCAAGGAACTGCCATTATTTTAGTGAACTATTGTTAGGGGGCTACCAATTCAAAGTGGACCCTTTCATTGTTTGTTACCTTGTTGCATTAGATATTAGGATTTCTATCAAACCAAGAAAATAAAATTAAAATTTTTTTGAAACAAGAGGTTCTTTTCAAGGTCAAGAATCAAGCAACTCTAATATTTACTAATGTTGTGCAATTTTTCTTTTTAAGAGAACCTTTAAACCTAGTTTTGATTCTTTAAAAAAGGTTGGAGGTTCTTTGGGTGTGGGTTTGAACCTAGTTCTTCCCATTTTAAAACCTTGTAGTTTTGATTTTGGCATATTTTTTTCAAATTCAAGAAGCTTTAGGCTCAATTCAAAAGTTGGGTTTGGTTCCATGTACACATTATACACTCCCTTTTGCTAGATATTGTATAGGTATAAAGTTTATAACACAATTAAACTAGGGTCTATGTAGGTATGGAGTTCAACAATAATTAATAAAAACTATTATTTAACTTTAAAGTTGAACCTACTTGTCAACTTTTTCAAAAAAATCAACTTGCATACTTAAAGAATTTGCCTTTTTTTTTAAGATTGTTTTTTCATAGTTTCAATTTTAGGTCTAGATCTAGCAAAAGATTAATTTCACAATTCAATTATTGTGTTGATTCTAATAAAAAGGTGTGAGTTTGGGTTTGGGTCATAAAAAGTTGACCATGAACCCTAGGTTTTAATAGTGGAAATTAGATACCCTCACAAGACTAATATGTACTTAACCAACTAGGGGTTGGTTCATATATGTTTGCACGCCCACATAAAATAACATTTACTTGGACTTAACCATTTCCTATTTACTTGTACTATCTAATCTAGATACCCCAAATCTAGAAAATAGATATGTTTTCAAACCTATCCTTACTTTCTCACTTTGTTTTCTTTTAGTTCACATATATCCTTACAAATTGATTGTATAAGATTTTTGAAGGGTACACATACCTAAATAGTATGTCATAATCTATGTATTATTGTGCCCCATTGGATTATTCTAGTAATGTTAATTCATTAGAGTTGCTTTAGGTTAGAAAACTTTAGGTTCCATAAGTCATTGTCATTGTGGATTGGACAATTCCAAACTAGAATTTGTTTGGCCCATTCCCAAGTGAGGAGGCATGGAATGGTGTATTTTTTGGATTTGTGTTTTTTTTAAAGTTTTTCTTTTCCAAAAACATATTCACAAGAAGATTTTGAATATTTTCTTTATGAATTTGCATCCCATATGTGTTCAATTGAATTTTAATCCAATTGTTCAATTGAAATGAATTGAAATTAAATTTAGTTGAAGTGGACTTCAATTGAATTGCAATGTTGTTCACACCTCAATTTCATATAGGAATGAATTAATGTTTATCAATTTTTTTTCCATCGAGATATTTGTCTTTTCTTTATTTTTTTGATGTTTTTAATCTCGATGCAAATAAAGTGGATTTATTGCATGTTATACCTTGCATCATATCATTATTACTTTTTGGCTAGAATTCATGTATATAAAAAATTGTTTCAACTTTTCATGTCATTGACATATGAACATGTATTGTTTAATTAAACTTCATGTGGTATGTTAAGATTGTTGAAGAGATTATTGACAAAGGAGCATATGTCAATGTAACAGGTGAAAATGAGAAAATGTTTTTGCATTTAGTATGTGAAGACAATGATGATGGAGTCATTTTGAAATTCAATCTCTTCTTTACCTCTTCCTTTTAATAGATCATAAATTGTATAAATTTGTGTATTCTTTGCACTTATGTAAATATTATGTGAAAATTATATGCAAAGAGGGAATAAATGTCAAATAATGTTATGAGTTCGGCAATGATCCAATGAAAATGTTTTTTGAGCACAAAAGAAGAATGAAAGTTGACCATATAATTAAATATGTTAGAATTGTGTTTTCATCATGTAGTTGTGATTTTTGATGGAACATTTTTTGTCATGAGTTTTTTATATTTGGGCATGCACATATTTTTTTCCTCCTTCATTGTGGTTTGCATTCATTTAAAGTGTTACATGACAAATGATGTTCATTTCATTATGTGTGCATTATGTGAAAAGAAATGATTGAAAAAATTAGTGGACCAAAAAAGGAAAAATGTGTTATTTTCTTCAATGTTCTTCTAATTTATTTATTTTTGGATAAAAAATTATTTTGATATGTGTTTTGATAATTTTCTTTAATTTGATGCACATCATATCATTATTATATAACACATGCCATTTGATATCAACCCATGTATACTTGTATAAACACGCTTTAAGTGTCATAAATAATTTAACAACTCAATGAGATCAAATGGTTTGTATGTTTTGAAAAACTCATTTGGTGATCCTTGTCCCTTATGAAAATGTGACTTACTAGAAAACAAACTCCATCTTGCTTATTGCATAATTTATTGTACATGGATTTTATTTTTATGTTTACATTCTACTATAGTTTTTTTTGTCATCTTTGACATTAATTACATTAATTGGAAAAATTTGTAATTTTGTATATTACTTTTTTCACAAAAAAACAATTTGTGAAGGAAAATACATAGTCTCTTGGAATATTCAAGAATATTTTATTCTTAACATGATACATTCAAATTTCATTAATTACACTACAAACATGTGTTAAGTTTTTTTTGTATTACAAAAATCAAAATTATTTAAGTAATCTTGAAAATGTTATGAATCATGCAAGTCTTCCACATCCCATGACTATGTTGTAAGATTTATAGCTCTTTCTCAATGTCTATCATTAATTGTATTAAATGTATGAGATAATGAATGATTTGTTGCCATAGAAGCTTTAGAAGAAGGAAAAAGGAAAGCAAAGAAGGAACCAAAAAAAAAGATCTAATTTGTGCACAATACACCAATGCTTGCCAATTGTGTGCAAATTGAAATGGGCAAGATTAAAAACCCCATAAGAGTTGATAACAACAAAAACATTTATTACAATGTTTTTCCATTTTTTTTTGTAAAAATGTGTTCAAAGTCTAGCTCTTGTTTTCAAAATTTACATTACTCAAAGATTTATATTTTGGTTAAATCAATTGCATGTTAACCATAAATCACGTGTCTTTCAACTTATTATCACCATGTATCACACCAAGTGTTTGACAAAATTTAAAACTTTTTTTCACATGTTGTTATTTAATAATGCATGACTCACATTCAAATGCATTTATGTTTCACATTTTCATTCAAAAATACATTGAAAAGCTTAAGGGCTATTAACTAATGCATTATTAATGTTTTTGAAAGATGAATATGAAATTATAATTAATTTTTCTGATCTATACACATCATGATTGCAAATTGTCTTACATGTCCTAAATTTCAACATTTTGTTTCATATGAAAGGAACATGTCTTGATGCATTTAAAACCATTAAATCACATTTCAATATCCATGTATTTTTAATAGATTTGATATTGAATAATTTTCATCATGTTCATAATTCCAAAAAGTGGTAACATTAAATTTAATATGATGGGAGCTTTTGGTTTGGATTGAAAATAAAAATTACAAATAAATAAATATTAAATTCCATTATGACTACAATTTTAAGACTAAATTATTTTATTTAAATGATTAATATTTTTTTAATTTTCAATTTAATAATGAATTTAATCAAAATTAAGAATAATATAATAAATCTACATTAAGCATATTGTATTTGAATAAATAAAATATAAAAAATTAAACCATTAAATTTCAACATAAACTTTCTTGTAGTATTTTAGTGGACATATTTTAATGAAAATTAGAAACATATTAAAATCAACATTAAAAATGAAATATTTATGATAACATTTTATGAAAGTTGACAGAATCTACATTATTTTTTTATCAATGCTACGTTTATGAAGTTAATTATACTTAATAAACTCATTCTAAATATTAAAATTCATTTGACGTTCAATGGGAAATGACATTTAACAATATTTTAATATCACCTTCACACATGACTTGGGATGGGACATTTTGTTTTGGCCCTTTTAACCATCTTCTTTTTCAAATGGATAAACAATTTTTTCCCCATTTCTAATTATTTTCTCTTTTCAAATCTATATAGAATATATTTCCCCCTTGAACTTGAGTCTCTTTTAATAATGTTAATGAAAATTTGATTAAGAACCAAAAAACACACTTGGACAACACTAAGGATGACAAGAGAAGTGGAAGAACAATTTTTTTATTTTAAAAGAACAATTTTGTCATTCCTTAACAATAAATACGTAGAGGACATTGAGGGCACTAGAGTCAAAAAAACATTTTATATTTATATATTTTATATTTTTTTGGAACTAAGGGTCATGAGGAAGCATAGTATGAAAGAAATTGAGGGATGTTGAAAAGGCTCAAAAAAAAAAATATTTTGAAAACAAACAAGAGGTGTCAAAAAATGTTAAGTGCTAGAAATGTTAAATGCTTTAATTAGTAGATGAAAATTAAATTTCATTTTCTATAACTAATGAAAGTGGAAATGATTTTCATGAACAAATCAATATGATCATAGATTTAAAACCAATGTCTAGTAACCAATTATCTTTTAAATATTTTATTTAAATACTTTTTAAATATATTAATATTTTGACCTTATGTCAATTGATTGTCACTAGTATTGCGAAGAAGGTGTCAAGAAGATTTCATGTTGAAAAATGGAACATTTTAGAAAATTCTAAAAGATTTCTTTATTTTTCCTTCGTGGAATTGTTTTGAAATAATGTTTTTTGAATATTTCAATGTTTCTGAAAATAATAAAATTAGTGTCAAAAAGAGGCTGCAAGATACTAGGGTATGGTAAGCCTTTCCCTATGGCTAGCTTTTCTTATCCTCTTCTTCCCTATTTCTAGGTTTTTTTTTTTTGGTTGGATGGCACCCCTTCCTCATGCATGCCTTTTGCTTTTTTTGTGTGGATATCATACATACATGGCATTCAAAAACACAACATTGATGAAAAACTTGCTAGTTATTAGTTAATATTTCAATATCGATATTCATTTTATATACCCGCTAGTTTAACACTAAACATACTTGATTGATGTAAAGCAAGCTTTATAGTGTTGCCGAAATGTCGTCTTCTTTTATCATGAATGCATTTAGTTTGATGCTAGTTGTGCATTTGGTGAGGTAAAAAAACATGCTTTAGAGCACTTGCAATTTAGGTCAATCTTGAGGAATAATTGGCACTCAAATTGCATTCAAATTTTGAACTCAAATTTACAACATGGAAAATTCAAATTGTAAGAGAAGAAGCCTTCAAAGTTTTGAAAGAGAATTGTCACTTTAAAAAAAAACCAAAAAAACCAAAAAAACCAAAAAATGATCATGTGAACAAAATAAACAAGGTGTGTTGTGTTATACACAATGGCCTTGTGCCATTAATTTAATATCAACAATTGATATTGTATGATAAATTGGTCATAGCTAAGGGAAAAAATTAAAATTAAAAAAAAATCTATTTTACTGTACATTGATCATCATGTTGTTGTAAAAGAAAAATTGTCATGATTTTTAAAAATAATAATCAATATCACATTAGTTATGAAGAACCTACAAGGGTTTTCATATCAAATGATGACATGTTCTAGGAACTGATCTAAACATTTAAAAAATTGATACTAGATCAAAATCAATAGGAAAATGTCACAAAATGATTTTCAATTTTTTTTTTTTTGGCAAATCTAATGATTTTTTTTCTCAAAGAAAAAAAGTGATCAAATATTCCCTTTTTCACATTTATTTTTCACGTTTGTGCAAAATTTCAAAACCAAAAAAAAAAAAAAAAAAAAACTAATAATAAAAA
>Ga0116227_10006455_pt1 | contig 23755 bp, 19 predicted proteins | sample S1TSphgellanicum_FD_89693 | JGI IMG/M metagenome (GOLD analysis project Ga0116227, IMG submission 89693) | Host-associated microbial communities from peat moss isolated from Minnesota, USA - S1T2_Fb - Sphagnum magellanicum MG | ecosystem: Host-associated > Plants > Peat moss > Unclassified...
CACAGAAGGAAGGTTTAAAATGGAAGAGAGATTCAAACCATCCATACGAGAAGAAACAAAAACAGAGATAATGAGATCTCTGCCTAGGAAAGAGGCACTTGACAAGAAAGAATGAAGAACGTTTCTCTTAATAAAAATGCTCAGAATTTTAGACAGTTGTAAAGCATGGCCAACATCAAGACCAAGAACAGAAGGAGAAAACTCAGACAGCAACAAAAGCATACGAACCAAATTCTTGGTCTTATACTTGGAGAGAAAAACAATACAAAACTTACCTTGAGACATAAGAGAAGAAAGGACTTTTGTATCTCTGTAGCCAAAAATTCTGTGAGGAGAAAGGTGAGGGACCCCACTATGATTTGGTTGCACATCATCAGAAGGAGAACCAGTCTCTTCAGAAACTGGCAAAGGAGGAGGTAAACTTACAGCAACATTATGAAGAACATTGACAGGAACCCAAACTTTGTTATTAGGACGAGCAAATGAAGGTTTGCTGCCCTTTCTCCACAAGATTGCAGAAGCTTTATGAACATGGGAGGTCAAAAGCCAGAAGCTCTACATATGGCTAATGTTTGCCCAAGACTAAAAAATATGGCCTGAAATCAGCAGAAAGGAATACACACCAGCACAACTTCAGAACCTTTTTGCAACATCTTTTGGTGATTAAAGCAACTTGTAAACTCCCGCAACTGCACTCACCAGTTTCATGGGGCATCATCAGACACTAAGCACACAAGTATAAGCCAAGGAAAACAGACTTTCAATTGTCTCACATGAACAATTGCATTGAGAAACCTACATACATTTCAAAGAAGCCGCAGACCTATGTATTTGATCCACTTACAGCATCCTTGCCATAGCCTTTCTTATTGCCAGCTTGAGCCTTGCGAATGCGAGGCAAAAGGGACCGATCAAATCCCTGCTTGCCCCTTTCATTCCCAGCCCCCCACACAAAAACCATCCCAGCCACACCCAGAATACCCAACACCTCCACTTAATTCTTCCACATTGCAGAAGGCCTGGTGCCTTTGTTGTGTAGTTGCCTGTCTCTGGTATGAAATACCTGAGCGTGCAACTGCATCCAATACCACCCATATGATTCACTGGCAACACTTGTGCCAGATATGTTACCACCTAGATATTATTGAAGCTCTGCAAAGGCAATTGACTCACCTTAGCAATGTGATGACCTGCTACATCCCTGTCCATCACCAGCACCAAACTTCGGTGCATACTGCCAGCCAACACTGCCACTTCATCCACCTCCTGCCATGCTCCCATCATGATTGGTATTTTCCCTCCATAGCTTGCATGAGTACAGTGTGAAGAAAAGCAACTAATGACAAAGCTCTTGTGTCAGGATGTGAGCAAATGCAGGCTGCAAGGAAAAAATGAGAGATACAAAAGAGTGCAAATGAGTGAATTCTTACAGGCTGGCCATCTTCTGTGTACAAACCGACAGCATAAGCTCGAGCTAATGCCATCCTGCACTGTGAAGATGAATACCAAATTTGGGGTTCAGTTCCAGAAAGTAGAGCTGAATCCACTGTCAGATTGAAGCGGATGATAATTCCAGGAGAAAATCAAGGGAAACAAAAATCAAGCAATAACATCAAGCAATTCTGCATGTATGGAAGGAGCAACAGAAGGAAAAAGGTGATGAGGGCAGTGAGGAAACCTGGCCAAGCATGCAGCGTACTGCAGTTGCAACCAGATGGCAGTCAGCATTATCAATCTGCTTCTGTTGCTGAAACTGTATCCCTGTAAATGGCTCGGTCACAACCTTGCCTGCACCACATCCTCAGAGTCATGAACTACCCAAAACAGTACCTGCAGTGCATTATGAAGGCAGAAGAACAAGATCCTGGAAGAAACCCTAAACCCTAAAGCACCATCCATGAATTCCACAACATTTTTTCACAGATTCAAAAATTGGGGAGACATAATATGCAAAACAAATAAAGCAAGCGGTGATAAGTGGAAGGAATGTGTAGATGATGGGGAGCAAGATACTTGCCACAGGCATCAAACAAAGTGGTTTGTTGAAGGGGGGAAGGAGTAGTGAGTACTTGGAGAAGGAGGAGGAGGAGAAGGCTCCGAGAGTGCAGAGGACGGTGCAGATGACTGACAAAGCATGGGTACCAGAGCAGCAGCAGTGGGGATAAGCAAAGCCATCTTCCTTCCAGCCGAGCCCACCATCCTGAATGCCATGGTGTGTGGAGGAGCAACTTCAGGCACCAACAGCAGCACCACAAGAACAGTACCTCAGTCTTTGTAAAGTAGTTGTTGAAGCAGGTAGTAGGTACCTGGTAGGTAGTTGAAGAGGCAGGTAGTAGGTAGGTAGTTGAAGAGGTATGTAGTAGGTAGGTGGTTCAGGAAGAAGGTAGAAGGTAGGTAGTAGGTAGTTTATTGGCATGATTTTTGCATGCAAATATTTCAATTACAAACACAAAGGTTTATCCCCAAGAATGCAACGTATATAACATTATGGTTTGTCCAATATGCTTTTGTGCATCCCAATTGGCAACTATTTTTAATTCTACAATTTTATTTTTTTGGTAATATTTGAGAAAGCACAAAAAATAAAATCACAACACTTATCACTGAAATTGTCAAAATTTTGGAATCATTGAATAGAAATTATATGACAAAAAACATTCTTGATAAGATTGGGGTCATCTAATCCTCACCATCTAGTTTGCAAGTCTAAAAATTAATGTTGGAATATGAATCACATAGACTTATTATGTATCATCAAAAAGCACCAAAATTGTTCATATGGTTGTCCAAGGTCAAAGCACATGTTCATTGTACTTGTATTGCATAGTCCCATGACATTTTTCTATTGAATGCATAGCTTCAAAAAAGCATAGATTGAAACTTTCATCCACATACCAATTTGAAAAGTCCACATAAATGAAATATAAATGCATCTACATCACATCTCATGCATGTGTCCTTTGGGGTTGCTCTATTTTTAACAACCTGCATCATAATATTCAATCTATTATCTATGAATCTTGCTACCAAAGAAAATGCACCCTTTGATATGATTACACAAAAATTTATGTTTGAATAAATGATACCTTAGTTATTTTGGTAGCACTTTGTGAGGAATATTAATCTTTTAGGCATCCTTGATCATTCAATGGTTTGTTAATACCCCATTTCTGGCAATAAGAAAAAATTAAAATCATCGATTGAATTTGGTACATTAAAAATTTGAGCACTTTCAAAACAATCTCCAAACTAATTTAAGTTTAAAAAGCATGAAAAATATTGGAAATTAGCACACTAAAATTCCATTATTTCAAAGAAACAAAAGGCAAATATTATGTATAATTCCTTGACCTAGCAATGTTACAAGAAATTCAAGTACCTTCCATAAGTTTTCCTTATTGTAATTTTGTTGAACACTTAAATATACACTAGTTGCACAAATTGCACACCCCGAACATGTTAATATAAAATTTAAATATTTGTCAAAAGCATGTAATAGATAGCACAAAGACAAAAGTGTTCATCATTTCAAAACTAAGTTACAATTGGCCTTTGATAGTGAAATTTAGGAATGTCGTTTAGGATTGAGTGTCTACAAGATATTAGGAAGAAATTTTCTAGATTACAAACTCATATACTTGCACTAACATACAAGTGAAATCCTAAGAAAATTTCCAATGCACAAGAAGGTATAAGTCTATTGTAAACAAATTACAAAACTTCAACACTATGCAATATGGAGCCCACATTGAAATGAAAATCTCTAAATCTTCTTTTCAAAAAAGCCTTTGTTATTTATTTGGCAATCTCATTTTGTTCATGAGTTTTGAACAACAAAAAGGTAACAAATGTGTTTGATCTTCATTATTGCAATGTATGTGTGAACATTTTGTGGAAAATCTCATGTGAGAAAAAAAATTGCATGTTATATCTTGAGTATAAATGTACTAATTTCCTCAATAAGCTCACCTTCTTCTTACTTCGAAAAGAGAGCTAGGCCCTATTGCTGGCGCCCTACCATTTTTCATTTCTGCTTTTGCACCTCGACTTAGAAATTACCATCAAAGGGGGGTGGGGGGGGGTGTAGTCTATTAGGCAAACAACAAGAAGGCCATTTCAAGCCACCTTTGTTGATTTTGCCTTCGACCTCTCTTCAATAACTTATTGATTTATAAATTCAAAGCAAATTGCTTGATCTTTGGAGCCTTCTCACGGGCCCCATTTCTTATGTCATTCCTCACTCATCTATATTGTTATTTTTTCGTCTTAGTTCTATAATAAAAACTATGTACACCAATAATTTTGTCTTTATGTAGGTGTACACCAATAATTTTATAAATGTTATTTAAAACACCTTATTTAATAGCATAATACCATTTTTCATTCATTTAAAATTTTCACTTAATTTTTTTTAAATGATAAAAAAATTCAACCCAACTACATTTTTAATGGAAGAACATTTTACAACTTAAAAATGTTATAATCATCAACACTACAATAACATAATGTACAACCAAATTATTTTGTATCATTTAATATAAACTTCTTCACTTTATGACAAATTGAAATTTTTGATGTGGAAGATTATTCATTATTGTGATTTCTTTGTATGTGCAAAGTTTCATGGACAAATTCCAATTAAAACTAATATTTTTTAGTCCTTTTCTTACATTGTAATGTTTATGACACAACGTTGCAAATTAAAAACGTACTCCAATTGACAATTGAATTGTTGCTATGTCCACCAATTTCATAACACTATGAAAATTTAGGATGTTATCCACCTTCAATTGCACATTTCCATCATAAAAAACTTCTCCAAATATTTATAGAAACACATTAAAAATGTGTTGTGGTGAAAAATGTTAAACTATGACTCCTTTTTGTTTACACTGTACCATGGAAACACCTTATGGCAACTTTTTTATTTAATTTTATTGTTGCACGTTTCTAGATCTCAATCGTTTGATTGACAATGGATTTATCTCCACCATTGATTTGGCAACAAAATTTGGTCCTGTTAGTAATAAAATGTAGACCTTTCATGTCAATACTCACTTTCTCCTTTGAAGTGTGTGTGTGTTGTGTTGTTTAACACCAACCATTGCCATATACCTTGGGAAGGAGGGGTGACACCTCTATGGGTGTTTGAATTTCAAATCGTCATATCGCATTTACAATTGGTGTTAAATTTCAATTATAGCCCTAAAGATGGAGTTTGATCTTATTATTGAATACATTAATTATATTAATCAAGCCTATTGTTATTGTGCACAATGTTTTATTGATGGAGGGAAGGCAAAATGTGTGGAATCAATGGTATTTGATGCCAAAAGATAAGTTAGGGAAGGTGGAATGCAAGTTTTGTGGCAATGTTATTTCATACCACAAGGATAGAATGCTCTTCCATTTAGGTTATCAATATGATGGCAATGGGCAAACTGGAATTGCATTGTGTTCAAGGGCACATCCACCAATGAAGGCATTATTTGCCCGATGTGGTGGACTTGTCCGTCCACCACAAAACAATGTGGAAGTACCATCCCATATCCTTGATGAGTGAATAGAGGATGTGGTCATTGGAACATATAATATTTTAATGGAAGGAAAATTTATTTCATTGTTTCAAGTGGAAGGGGCTCAAAATTTCAGCCCCCCTACAAATAGCATAAAGGGTTCTAATAGATCCGCAAATAACAACATTTAAACATTTTGATAGGTTTCATTACTCAAGGGATTGAATTAAACCAAAAAACAAGATTTGGACAAGAAGTGGGCAACTTTATTTTATGAAGTAAACATCCCCTTCAATGTTGTAGGACACCTGACATTCATAGAAACTATGAAAATAACCTCTAAATCTTGAACTGACTACAAACCCCCATCATACCATGGATTATGCACAAATTTGTTAAAACAATCTAAAGTGGATGTGTCCAAATAAATAACCGAAAGGACACAGAATTCAATTCACAAATATGGAACAACCATTTGTTGTGATGGTTGGGACAATGTTGCATGGTGTCCATTGTTGAATGTACTGCTTGCTTGTTCAAGCAGTGATGTATTCATAGGATCCATTAACACAATTAGGGAGCTAAAGGATGTCCATTACCAATTTGCCCATTACCTAGGAATTCCAAGAATCCGTCATTTTCCAAGTTTTTATTTTCAAGTTTGTGTTGCTCATTGTCTGGACTTGCTATTGGAAGATTAGGGAAAAACAACAAGGGCGAAACAAATTGTGAAAAATGTGAAAGCTATTTTTTTTTCATACGACAACACCATGTGCCTCTAGCAATCTTCATTGTTATGAAACCAACCTAATGCTGCTAAATTGAAACACATTTTATAACCAATTTTTTAATGGTTGAAAGGTTGTTCAAGCTTAGACCTGTCATTGAGTAAATTATTATTGATCTTGATTAAACAACTTTTGTCAACTCATTGCATGGCAACCATCGTTAGAAGTCATTCACCAAGGTGAGAGTTGTTAGAACTAATGTAAAGAAGGGTTTGAATTTTTAGATACTTGTGCCAACTTTGTACACATGGTGGAACTGGTTTTAGTGTCATTGAGGGCATTTGATGATAAATAACCTTGCATGGGGAGGGTGTGGCTTCTCATGAAAACATTGGAGTGACATGTTTTATCATTACACGATCCACCATTTGAATTGCCATCAAACCTTATAGATGTGATTGAGAATTAATTTGACTAAAGGTGGAAGATGTAAAAAACCAACCTACATTATGCAGTGGCCCTTCTCAATCCATACTTATTGGATGAACTTCCTTTACATGATGATGCATATGTGAAAGAAGTTTTAAACATAATTTTGTGAAAAATAGTTAATACCCCTACCGTCTACGCCCTAACTCTAAAAGAATTTGTAGATTTTGTCAAAAGTTAAGGTCCATTTTTTAACACCCCCTTAATGAAGGACCTAGACTAGCTCCCACATAAATGGTGGGATTTGCTTGGAGTTGGTGGCTACACACTTGCACTCATTGCTCGTCACATTTTGGCACAAATGTGTTTTGCATCATCATGCATGTGGAATTGTAGTTCATATTCATTTGTCCATACCAAAGTGTGAAATCAATTAACATCGAATTGGGCAAAGGACTTGGTGTACATATACATTAATAATAAGCTCTTGTGAAAACAACCTAGTGCCAACCCCACGACATGGTATGAGAAAAATATGTTGTTTGAATATTCGATGTCCGATGTTGATGAAATGAAAATGAAAGTGATTCATCAGGTGAAAACCCCATAATGTCAAATGAGTTGAATGAAGATGAGGTCAAACATGACCCCTTTGAATTCCCTCATGATGATGAGATTCCATTTTCAAGATTGTTGTTTGATTTGACGATTTGGCAAGTTCAAGGGTTTGACAATGGCAATGCAAATCTAAACATGCCATTATTAGAAGATTATATTCAAGTGTATGATGCACCCCCCCAAGTTATACATGCTTCAATGGCCCCAAATCAACACACGCCCATGTAATCAATGGGTTCCATGGAAGTGGTACTCCCAATTAATTCAAATATACCATTAGTTTGAATCATCATTCCAAAGCTAGATGCACAACAAACATTAAGAAACACCTTAGAAATACAAACGGACCCACTCATCAATCCTCCCAATATTGTAGTTGATGACATTAGGGATATTACATTAGAATTAAATGTGGGCAAACATACGGTCACTAACAAAAGTGCACCCCAGGTTGTGGATCTAAGTCCTTCAAGTCTCAAAGCTATAAAACCTAAAAATACAATGGAAGGTGATTTAGATTATGACCATCACTAAAAGAAAAACATTTATTTTTGATTGGTCTCTAATTAAATTTTAATTGTAAGTGACATTTGCGATTAAAATCCCTTTAGTCACCTTGGACAAATTACATGCAATATTAATCGCAAACAACAAGGGGTATTGGATGAAAGAAAAGGTCAACAAATAGAAGTTCATCCTTTGACTCCATTGTATAAGTATTGTCACATGCAATTGAGATGCAATTATTTTGGTCATTATTAACGGCCAATGATGTGCTACCATGTATCCCAATATTTACTTATTTAAAATACATATTATTATTATTTTGAAATAATATAGGACATTCAATTCACATGTTTAGATGATTTATATTATGACATGTGGCCTAATGTTAATATGCCACGTGGCACTTTTAAATGAATTTAATATAAAATTAGGTTGGTAGGTACCTAAGTAGGTATTTAAATAGGTAAGTACATAGGTCAACCTAGGTGGGTAGGTCAAATTAAGCACCCACTTAATAAGGTAGATAAGTAAATTGGGGAGGTATGTAGTTTAAAATGGTGCATAATTTTTCTTTTTGTTTTAAATTAAGCCTTTTGATTGGGTCATCCCATGTGCACACATTTTTTAATGTGAAATAGGATGATGTTTATATAATGCTCAAACTAGGAATGGAAAATAAACAACATGGGACAAATTTTGAAATTTCAATTTCTACACAAATTAAATTACAACTTGAAAACTTTCTTCATGCCTTTTCTTTTTAGTTTTTAGATTTTTAAAGAATTCAAATGCATGGTTCACTAAATAATTAGATAATCATTTAATTAGTAATGATTAAATTTAACATATATTTAAAATATAAATTATACACTACAAATATTTAGTATTCATTATCAATTCTTTAAATAATTAATAACTATCTAATATTTAACTAACTAGTTATCTAATTATTCATAAGCTGTCAATATATAATTCATAGATAAATAAATAACTAACATATTTAAAATATTTTTTTAATTTTTAGAATATGGTCAAATTATAAATAATATAATTAATGTAAAAATAATTGAATTACTCTACTAAAAAGTATATATTATAAATATTTATTTTCAAATTTTAAAAATGAATTAATAATTTTTATTAAAAAATAAATTCCTATAAAAATTATTTATTTTAAAAGTGGCATTAAACTAATTACTATAATTACATTTATTATTTGGTCAAGTAAATGTTTAATTTTCTATTGGTAATTAATAACTATAAAGACAATAATTTGTTGAACATACATTAATAGTTTTTAATTACTGTAATATTACCATAAAAAATATTTTTCATAAATAAGTAATTAAATGATTTTTAAAATAAAAAATAAAAAATAATTATACGATAATTTGGGTTTTTACAATCATACAATAATTATTTTAACTACATCATATTTTCTCCAAATTTTTAATTTAGATTTAAAGTTATAAATTATAGATTGTGAATAATTATGTTCAATTAAAGAATAATTATGAATATAATATAATTAATTCTTATCTGAAATAATTACAATGATTTTTAAAGTAATGTAACATTAATTACAGTAATTGAATTATTTTACTGTAGGAATATAAATTATATAATAGAAAAATCTATGTTGTAATAATAATTATCTAGTGTAACCTATAATTAATAAATATAATCACTTATAAGTATTTATAAAAGTGATATATTATGGACGAGTAATTATAGGAAATGAATATTCTAATTTATTATATTAAAATCCATGTAGTTATGGTCAGAACATTAACTATTTTAATTAAATTATGATTATTCTAATATTTTAAATAAGAATTAAATTTATAAATTAAAAATTATATATTATAACAATAAAGTTCAACTATAAATTAATCATGCCAGTATTGTAATTCTAACTTACAAATAAATTAAGTAATTATAATGATTTTACATTACTATAGAATAGTTATTATTATATAAAATGTTATGTTTTTATATTAATAAGTAAATAATGAGTAATACATACAATTATTTAGTGTATCTTTGTTTTTAAATACAATAATTACATCAACTTTGCTCATTATTTTAAGATTATTATAAAATTTTGAAATAAAAATCTTAATTATAATACATCACTTCTCAATTATGGATACAAATTTTAATTATTATCATTAAAATATAGGTATTGTAAATAAAATAGTTATTATTTTATGATTGAAAACTATCGTTTTAATCAATGTGAAATTTTATGTTGTAATAATATTCGTTCATTTAAAATAAAAATTAACAAATCAGAAATAAAATAATTTATAACAATTATTTTTAAATTTCAGTAAAATTATTCTAAAATTTTATGACGTAGTAACATTTATATATTGTAAACACATAATTAAATATTGTAGTATATTGGAATGTAATTCTTACAATTATAAATTTTTTATGAATTAATTTAATTATAGTGGAAATATTTTATTCTTTAAAAATATTTTAAATTAAAATTATGAATAATTAAGCTGAATTATAAATTATGTATCTATTATAATCATGTATAACTAAAGTAATTCTTATTATTTTATAATAAATATACATTAATTATAGTATTTTTATTTTTATTAAAAAATATAAAAATATTTAGTATAATAATTTATGTTGTAATATATTTAAGTAATTTAATGTAATGAAATTAGTTAATTACAATAATCATATCAATGTATTTAATTACAATAAAAATATTTTGAATATTAATTTGAAATATAAATTAAAATTTATGAATATGAAGTTTAATCATAATAATTATTGTAATTATTGTATATAGACATATGTTGATTTCGATTAAGCACCACTTTGCTTACAATTAATGGGACTTTAAATGGCTACTTTTAGACCATAAATCCAAATCATATATAAATGTAAACCAATTTAGTCGCAAACTAGTCACAAGCTAATCATAGGTGATTCAGTTGATGTTAGCATGACATTAGTCACAAAGGGCAAAAATTTAGTTACAAAAACCAAATAGTTGCAGGTAATTGTAAATGTGTTGGTCACATCTTGGCCTTTTTTCTTCTAGTGCATGCACCAATTAGCTAGTACCTATTGCATCCAAAAATCTTGATACCCAAAATTGATGTGGGGTCAAAACTAATTATTGTGGTAACTTCCATGAATCGTTTTGAACCACATATTGAAAACTTGTCCATATGTCGAATTACTGAAGGGAAAAGGCCCATTGTTCAAATAACAATGGCTTTTGTAGGTGAACATAATTATGAGTGACCACACACCAATGGTGGCATTTTGGATATTGAAGGATAGCGCCCCACCAAGCAAATTGTGACAAAACATTTGGGGCAAAATATCATCACAACCTTGCATGGGATAGACACTTCAAATGCGGAGGAGGGGTGCAATGATGATGATGATGATAATGACACCGACATTCCTAATGAAGCAATTAAGGCCCCAAATGATAGTGACTACCATGAGCTTTAACTTCAACATCCAAATCCTACCATTAATCATCCTCCTAGGTCATGAATCACAAGGGCTTCATAATCATAGACATTTGGCATTTTGCAATATTTACACATAGGTTGAACTTTATATGCAAATCCACATGGTGGCATAAACATATTTTTTTCCAACTATATATTTTTTGGTAATAAAATTGTAACCATCTAGTTTGGGACCCTATTTGGAAATTGGTGTATTTCATATAAGACAATTTCACTTCCATGATTCAAATTCCAAACTTTCAATTTCAAGGGCATTCTTAATGAAATGCCCCCATATAATTTCAATTATATGTTTTCCATTCACTCCAATCACATTGTCATCATTGAGGTTCAATATTCAAGAATTATGGGCCATATCCAATCATCCAATTCATTTTTCAATTGTAAAACTTTACATATGATTGTAGTTAACTAAATTTACATTAATTGTGACAAACTCTTAAGGGAAACAACTTGTTTGCCTATATTGTTGCGTAAATATCAATTTTGTACAATATTGAAGTTATTTTACAATGTACATATGTTGCATCTAATGTCAAATTCCACCTCACCTTACTACTACGATCTAATATCTCCTCTACTACTACTTTCCCCAATATTACTACCACATTGTCGACTAGTACAAATTCCTATTCAAAATTGTGTCCAACCCAGGAAAATTATCTATTTTGTTGAGCATTGTGACCATGTGAGGAAATATTGTAATTAATAATGCAAAAATAACATCATCTTTCAAATGTGGCCTTTTGCTAATCTCCTCTAATGTCAAGTGGACTTGGTCATTAGCTTGAAAATTGTTTATGGTGAACCCTTGTTTAATATCCTCCTCCATCATGTTGTATCAAGCATGCTATAGATTTAAACCATATTTGAACTTGTCAGTTTTTGGGTTATACCACCCCTGAAACATTTGATAAAACCAACAACATCATGTATTAGTCATCAATGGATACAACAATTCACATGCCTTTAAAATCGTGGATTCATCATATTGCCATTCATCATATTGACTCCCCCATGTAATAATAGACATGCCAACATTCCAAATCCATTTCATGTTTGTACCCCATGCTTGTGGCCTATTGGGTATGTTAAACATGTTGTATTCCCAATGTTGTGGCATGGCCATTTGAAAACTTGATGATAAGTGTTGATGAAATGGGGCCTTACATTTTGGACATCTCGTCCTTACCACCATCAAAGTGATTAGGCATTGCAAATGGGACATGTGTTGGCAAGTGCTCAAAATCTATTCACCCTCTAGTCTAAATGGGGAACAACAAATAAGGCATAGTTCCCCATTTTGCATGAAGGTTTGAGGTGTGGGCCACAAGAATTCCCTTGTTTTTTCTAACACGATATTGACATATTCCCAATCGAGTTCAAGATGTGTCGCCTAATCTATGCTTATTTTCCTACATCTTTGGTAAATTATTAGAAAACATCGTGAATATCTTGGGCCATGATGTTAAATTGTGTGATTGGAACCTTCCATCTTCATGATATTCCACTTGCATTTTTACAAGCTCCACCCCCAATCTCCATAGCTCAAGATGTTGCCAAAATACATGTAAGATGCATGTGGTTTGAATTTTGTTGGCTTGCCTTCATAAACACTTCAACATCTTTTCAATATTGTTCCTTCATGTTAATCAACATTTGATGGTAGCATTCAATGTCTTTGATGGAATCTAGGTGTTCCTTTTTCACCTTAGTGGCCTTTATGAGTGCCTCTTGGACTGCCATTTGTTGATTGGCAACATTTTGTTCTAACCCAAGACACCTTGTTTGGCATGTAACCAATTGTTCACATTCACGTTCCAATGTCATCTCCTGAAATTCCATTTGCATTATGCCCATTTCCCCTCACAATGCCTCTAGAGCATGTTCTGCAATGTCAACTTGTCTTGTGGAGGATAATATGTTAGCACCTTGTGCCAACCGCCTTTGACCATCTATTGTATCAAATGGCATATAAGATGCCAATTGAACCACAACATCCAATTGTTTTTCATCCATGGGTTGTCCATGTTCGACAATGATTAAAAGGGACTTTGTTCCCAAAGATGTTGAACAATTCAATTGCTTATCACAAGATCTAATTCTTGAGTACAAGAAGTACTTGATGTTGTTGATTTAGGAACAACGTCCGGTATTGTGGTATCGATTAAAAAATAAAAAGGGGAATGACAAGGGTAGATATGGGAAGAACTTAGGGTTGCCTTACAAAAACTAAAAGAATTGTTGTAAGAGTTGGGCAAGTTTTTAGAGGAGCCGATGAATTTGCCATTTCAAATTTATTCAATCCATACAGAAGCACATTGCTGATTTGTTGGTATGGAATGGTCCTCCAATCGACTTGAACCCCAAGCACCACCTCCACATAAACCATCCATGCCACAATCAAAGGCACTTAATTTTTGGAAAAAATTTGGCTCCTCGTCATGGCCATGTGCATTTCCAACCTGCATGCCTTCATGTGTTCATCTAAGCAACTTATATATTGGGGGGCATTGTTCTTCTTGTGTGTCTCATGCCTAAAAAGTGGCCACTTCTTGTCAATATGGCACCATTGCACATATTGGGAACATATTGTGTACAACCAAGGTTAGGGAAGGTTTTACCATCTAGCATTTGTTATGGTAGTTGGGTCTTCAAGTGTTTTGAGCTCTATTTCATGACCTTTTCCTTTTGTGCCATGGCCCCTAACCACTCTCTTGTAATCCGCATCATCTACCATCGTACCCATCGTCTGTTAATAAATAGGTAATTTAAACTGGAATTATGGTTAAAGGTGGGGTAAATTATGGTTAAGTTCATAAATAAATGTATAATGAATTAATATGGGGGTCCTCTAAGAGGTTTAAATTTGAAGTCCAACACAATTGTTTTCACAATTTGTACTATGAACTTTAAAGCCTTCCAAAAGACTCCCACTTTCTTCCAAGTGTATGGCACTAATTGCTCAGAACAAACAAAGTCCTCACATGTAAGGAAAAAAATACATGGAATGAAAAAAGTGTGGGTCTTATAGTGGACCCACACATGCCCAAAGCCCCAAGACTGGGCCCAGGTTTGTTTTGATCACCTTCGATTACCATCAAATGCATGATTTTGGCATTGAACTTGGTCTAACAACCCAAATTCCCTAGCAATTGAAATTTTTAGTTGCCATCTAACAACTTGTAGGAATTGTGGATTAAAGGCCATTGGATAATGACCAAAAAATAGTTTAATCGCCACCAGACTATTGTGTTAAATGACGACCAAAAGTGACCAAAACAAGTTTGGTCACTATTAGGCACATGGTGATCGAAATTTTGGTCAGGTCCAAATTCTTTAAGGTGTACCAGTAAGGACAAAAAGGACCTAGTCTTTAATGGAGTTTTTTTTTGTCCTATATTTTGCTACCATCAATATTGATGAATCAAAATGTGTCAAATATTTTATAAGTACCATATTTTAAACCATTACAATTCCAAATTCCATCAATTTCATCCATTTTGTGTTTTTAGTCAAATATGATTATATAAAGGAGTACAAAAAGGGTGAGAACGTGAAATTATTTTGTAGGCATAATCCATGTGCCCCCTTCCCCCATTGTAGACAAATTCTTAAGATGCAAGTTCCCATTCCAACAATTAATGAGTGCGGTAAAAATTTGAGTTTGCAATTTGTTGATGCATTGCTCGCATGTACATGTAGGGCAACATTTTCTTTCCTCTCCTATAATTTTGTGAAAAGCCACATGGAAGGAGCTTCTATTGTTACATCTGCAAAATCTCTCAAGGAATCAATTTTAAAGTTTACCAAAGCAACTGGAAGTTGTAGCATTAGTTTGTTGTTTAAAGACAGAAGCTCTAACAAATATCATTCAAAATAATCACTTGGTAGTAGTAATGGTGTTGTAAAGCATGGGAAGGCAAATCGGCGTGTGAAAATCTAATAACGCGCAAAAGAAGACCAACATGCTTACAACTTGGAAAACAAAGGTGGGTTTTTCAGTTCTTTGTGCATTTTGAGATTTATTTTCTTCCTTCATGGCTAACTAGAAAAGGCAATTGAACAACCACCCAAAACAACTAGTTGATGCCATCTTGAAGTAATTTAGGTAGAACCCTAAAATTGGGAATGTGTTCATTAATTTTATTTTTTGTTTGTTCACAAATGGTGCTGCCATCTCATTGATATTTTGCCAAACTTTGGTTTTCAAGTTGCAATGATTTGATATGAATAGCCATGAGTTCATATTTTGTCCTATTGGGTCCTATGCGGGTTTGGTTTTGTTGGGGAAATGCTTATTACTCAAATGATGTGGATTTGTTGTCTATGGTGAAGTATCCAATTAAGAAAAGGGACTTCATATTTAGGTTACCACTATCATTGAAAAGGGACCTTCATTTTTTTTAATGAATTCCATGTTACATAACCCATTTACCTTTAGGTTAAACCTTAGGACTTTACAAGAGAACAATATCAACATGTCAATAGGATTTTATAATTTTGTAAATTTATCATTTTCAAGAAAATAATAACTAGTTCTTCATCTAAGAAAAAGGTTTACTTTCAAACCTTTTGAGAATAATTAGTACCTTCCCCTTAACCTCTACTTTCATGACAACACTTCAAATTCTAGAAGGGTCTGAAAATAGACCCTTCTCACATACTATAGGTACATTAATAAACATGTGCCACCATTTTATGTAATGGGTGAAACACCTTCCCAATTGTATTATAAGACTATGCATGGTCCTACAAATTGAGGGTGGAACCTTAGTAGTATAGGGCCAAAGGAGCATAAGGGGTATAGGCTTAAAGAATTGGAATACCAAATATGAAGGTAGAACTTGAGTTGTGCAAGGGCTAAAATTGGGAAGCCTTGGGACAGTTGTCACACCCTACATAAAGACTGTAAAAAATCTTATTTATATTTTCAGTTACACCTTCATTTCATGTGAAAGAATGCATTAGACTCCAATGAAATGTAAAAATGCCAATCCAAGTGAAGTGATTGAGCATCCAAGGTGGCATTACAAATTTCATGTACATGAATGTAATTATAGTTTTTTAACATATTAGCTATTTTGTCATTTTGATCTTGAAATGATGTGTACATTGCAATATGGATTGAAGAGAAAAGGAAAAAATTGTCTACCACCCTTAATTGATGCATTGCACTAGGTATTGAGGATGGAAAATGAAATGAAGGAAGACCTCAACCTACTCTAGTTTTGTTGTTTCTTGTTGAACTCCCTTCATCCCTTCTTCCATGCAACTAAACTTAGATTAAACCTAGGTGATGATCATCAATAACACCCAACTCAACAACTTGATAACCTTCGTCCCTTTGATTTGATGCCTATTCATCAATAGTGAAACAATTAATCAACATACAATAGCACTGTGTTCAAGATGGCCAACCATCATTAAAGAAAATAATTCCGCATTAATGAACCATACCAAGAAGCCATTTTAGACAAGCTTTACCTAACTTGAGATTATGGGTATGGAGTAACTTTCCCTCCAATGCTTTGAATACTCAGTCCAATGCAGTATTTTCCTTGCTACTACACACTACCCACTTTAGATGACCTATGTTGTTTTGCAAAAGCACAACCAACACAGTAATTTTCCACCCCAAGACATTCAACAACAACGTGGAATTAGCTTTCCAACTAAACCCTTTTATGCAAATCCTTGAAACTTGTCTTTGATTGATTTTTCAATGTGAGGTGTGTATTTCATGCTTTTTATTTCTTTAAATCTTGAAGTCCAGAAACACAGTAGAAGAGTTGACAAGTTTCACCACATGGTAACACCCATGGAATTGGCTGAACTATTGAGATATTGTTCTAACAATTGACCAAGAGAAATATCATGGGTGACCAAACCAACACCAAACAACGTTTAGCCTTCATGAAGTCCAAACGATAATAGCCAATCAATGAAAACTTGTTACCATTATCATCATCATCACCATCAGGATCCACTTCTTGAACCGGCCCATAATTGGAGCCTATGTAGATGGTGGCCATTTCCATAATCAACAACAGCCTTCATCTCAAAACCTGAAAATAGAATTCAGGACAAATCCATATAAAACAATGTTGGATTGTTGCCTTCAACATAAACAAATTCAAGGGAACAAACTTTGGTGGCATTTTGTTTCTTTGGGAAAATCAAGTAATTTAGGACAAAAATACTTTGCTCACTAAACTAAGTATGATATGGAAATTAGGCGTTACAAATGCGCAAGTTTCAAACACTTGATTTAATTGATGGCTATTGTCAACTTTCATTTTCCATAAAAAGCTTTTGAGGATTTGTTTATCTCATATTGTTGCATGTCTATACAAGTATGATTATTGTTAATCTTGTTTTGCAAGTTTCAAACACTTGACTAATTAATCTACTTATTGGGTCCATAGTCTTACATTGTATTTTAGTTATTTTTGAAAACAAAGGACATTGCATATTGTTTTAAAACCAATTTGGTTGGATTCTTATGGACTGGTTTACATCTCTATTACTAGGAATGGATGTTTTGAGTGTGTAATGGTCCAACTATTCATTATTATCTCCCCACCCCTAGGAGCTAATCAAGTTGTCAGTATCCTAGGTCGTTAAGGTCATCAATGCTATTGGTGATTTAAATGGTGGTGGTTTAACAAATTTGTTAAGGAGTTTGACAAGGATATGACTATGCATTTTTTGGCCACTAATTTGTGTGTTGCATTACAAAGTCCAAGTTAATGGGCATTTGTCATCTAATTGGCATGGATTTAATATCTGATAATGGCAATGTTTCATAACCCAATTTTGTTAGTTCCTAGACTACAGAAGTTGCGACAGTGTTGTGAAGTGGAACTTGGAAATTCAAATCAATATTGAATTTTGTTGCAACTTGTTGGTTTAAATTTTGGATATGCATTTGTGATCTAGTGATTGCATGCAAGATATTATTGAACAAAAGGTGGAAAATGTGGTCAATTTAAGGTTCGCATGATTTGAGCTAGGTTAATCATGCATTTGTCATCCAACTAGTTGGTATTTCCACTAGTAAAAAATAGCCAAAATGTAACCACTTCATTTGCAACTACATGCAACTTGTAGTTGTTTGTGACTAAGTTTGGGAGTATTTCCAACTATAAGATCAAATATCAACTATTTTGGTTACTCTTACAACTATGATGTAACTATTGGAAACTTCATCCTATTAGTTGGATGGCTTTTAGGTTTATTTTCATCCATGAATATATTGATATGTCCCATTAGTCACAATAGTCACCAAATTAGTCACATCTTAAAGGTATTCTATGGTGACATGGGGGTGTATTTTTATATATGTATTAAAGTTATATTTATGATATTTTACATATATCATAAATATATATTTTTGTCTATATTAATTATGTGTATGTATGTATATTGTTCATATAATGAGTTTAAAAATTAATATTTGAACTCTGAAATTTATTATTCAAATTTGAAAATTGATATTTTAGTTATGAAATGTATATATATTTGAGTTTAAAATTTTTGATATTTTAATTTAAGAAATATTTATGTGAATTTGAATTTTTTATTTGCATTCCAATTTTTCTGTTTAAAATCAACATTTGAGTCTAAAAATTGATATTTGAACTCTGAACATTGTTATTCAAATCTGAAAACTGATATTTCAATACTGAAAATTTTTATTTCAATTCTGAAGATTGTTATTTCCATTCTGAAAAGTATATTTGAACCTGAAAATTGTTATTCCAATTTTGAAACATTTTTTTTGAATCTAAAAATCAATATTTGAATTTGAAGTTTTAAATATGAATTCTAAAATTGTTAGTTTTATTCAAAAAATATGTTTGAATATAAAATTATAATTCAAATTATGAAAATTATATTTAAACATTAAAATCGATGTTTCAATTCAGAAAATTACTATTGGAATTCATTTTTTATATATGTAATTAAAAAAAATTGAATCTAAAAATTGTTATTTTAATTTAAAAATTTGTTATTGGAATTCTTTGTTTAATTATTTGAATTTGAGAACACCTATTTGAATTTGAAATTTTATTTTTCAATTCTGAATTTTTTCATTTAATTTTTTTTAAAAAAAATTGATCCTTAAAATTATATTTCAATTCTTTAAAAAATTAGTTGAATCCGAAATTTGTTATTTCAATTCCATAAAAAATTATTTGATTTTTTAATTTTTTAAATTTAAATTCAAAAAGCTTATTTGATCTAAATTTTGATATTTGAATTCTAAATTATTATTTTCGATTCCATTAATTAATATTTCAATTTGGAGTTTTTAAATTTAAATTAAAAAACTTATTTGATTTGAAACTTGAAATTGCAATTCCAAATTATTATTTGGGATTCTCAGAATTAATATTTCAATTCAGAATTTTTTTAATTGAGTCTGAAAATGGACATTTCAACTTTGAGTTTGAAAATTGACATTTCGATTCTAAATTTTTTTATTTGAATTCAAAGACTTATTTCTAAAAAATGATATTTGAATTCTGAATTGTGTTTTTGGAATCTAAAATTAATATTTCAATTCCAAAAATTATTGATTGAGTTTTAAGGCTTTTTTCTATTAATGTTATCCATAATGAATCACTTTTATAAATAATTATAAATGATTATATTTATTACTTATAAGTCACACTAAATAATTATTTTTAAAACCTAGATTTTTACATTTTATATTTTATATTTTTATAGTAAGAGAAATTAATAATTGTAATTAATGTTAATTTTTAAAAAAATCATTGTAATTACTATAGATAATAATTAATTATAGTATATGAATAATTATTTTTTAATTGAACATAATTATTCACAATCTGTAATTTATAACTTTAAATCTGAATTAAAATTTTGGAAAGATTATAATGTAGTTAGAATAATTATTGTAATGATTGTAATTTCAAAAATTATTATCAAGTAATTTAAGTTTTTATTTAAAAAAATTATGTAATTACTTAGCTATGATAAATTTTTTTACAATAATAAATGTAATTATATAGTAATTAATATTACTTCTTTTAAAAAATTGTGTAGGAATTGTTTTAATAACAATTATTTGTTCATTATTTATAATTTGAAAAATAATAATTAAAGTATTTTTTTTAGAATTAAAGTAATTAAATTATTTATAAATTAATTATATTATCTATAATTCGATTAGATATAAAATAACAATAAAATATTTTAGTTATTTATTTATATTTGAGTTATGTATTAACAACTTGTGAGAAATTAAATAGCCAGTTAGTTAAAGTTTAAGAAGTTATTATTTATTTAAGTAGGTGATAATGAATACATAATATTTGTAATGTATAGTTTATATCTAAAATATATGTTAAATTTAATCATTATTAATGAAATGGTTATCTAATTATTTAATGAGCCATGTACTTGAATTATTCATAAATCTAAAAACTAAGAACAAAAGGCATGAGGAAAGTTTTAGAGTTGTAATTTGGTTTGTGAAGAAGTTGTAACTTTAAAACTTATCCCATATTGTTTGTTATCCATTCCTATTTTGAACACTATATAAACAAGGGTGTGTGGTCATCAAATTTCACATTAAGAAAGTTGTGCACATGGGATGAGCCAATTAAAAAACTTAACTAAAAACAAAAAGAAAAGTTATGCACAATTTTAAATTATCAACCTCCCCAACCTACTTATCTACCTAACTAAGTAAACACATAGTATGACCTACCCACCTAGGTCAACTTATGTATCTACCTACTTAAGTACCTACTTACATGAATAGGTATTTAGCTTAGGAAAGTAAACCTACCTACTTACCTTTTTACTCAAGTAGGTAGGTAGGTAGGTATGTAGCCTAGGTTTGTAAGCACCTATTTATGTACCTACCTAACACCTACCAACCTAATATTAACATTTTGGATTAAATTCATCTTAAGGTGGCATGTGGCATATTTATATTGGGCCATATGTCATAATATAGGATCATCCAAACATTTGAATTAAACGTCCTAGATTATTTCAAAATAATAATAATAATAATAATATTTTAATCATAATGATTGCTCCAGGTGGTTTGTTATTAGTAATTCTCACTTTTTTGTAGTCCGCATTTCAATATTAAAACACATGACAACATATCATTTGCCTCAATTGTGACCAAAATAATTGCATTGTAATCACATGTGACAATACATATACAATGTAGTCAAAGGATGAACTTGTATTTGTTGACTTTTTGTTTCATCCAATACCCCTTGTCGTTTGCAACTAATGTTTCATGCAACTTGTCCAAGGCCATTAATGAGATTGTAGTTGCAAATGTCGCTTGCAACTAAATTTTAGTTGCAGAGACTAGTTGAAAATACCTATTTTTCTTGTAGTGTTCTAGGTTCGGTGAATCTTGAATTTAAATGATTCATTTTCAAAAGAATTTGGATCAAGTAATTAAGGACAAAAAAATTATACTCTACATACCTAGTATAATGTTTTGCCTTAATCGATCAAACTTCATGATCAAGATAGTTCAAATGTACATTGAAAACCCCTTGAGGCCTTAGGGTTTAGTTTAAAAATGGCTATAGAAACTATTAATCACTATCAAAGACGCTATACATTACATGCCCATGGATGCATTTGCAATTTCCAACCATTATATGATAAGTCAGATTTTTTGCAAGTCCATACCTTTGCTAACGCACTCCCAAGTCCCTTGTTGAACCCATTCGAGGGTCCAACTATGTAAAGTTGCGGAAAGTTGGGACTTGAGAGTTGCTCCTGACTTCCAGTACTAAAAGGGGGTAGAGGGGCGTGCTAGAAGTCTCGGGATCAGACTAGGAAGAGGGACTAGATTATCAAGCTCGAATCTGCATCCAAAACCAACCATAAGAAGGTTAGTTAGCATTCGGGAACACCCTTGGGTGTTGGGACAAACCACAGGCATTTTCACACACAAGATTCACCACAGCTCGAACTCGGGGGAAGCCATCACCTTCCCCCATATAGTATTCTCTGCGTCTCACTGCAGAGGCTACATCCAAATGGCTCTTTTTCTCGGGACTCCCAAGTTGGAGTCTCGAAATTGTCCCGAGTTGGAGTCCCGGGACTTTGGACGCTCATAGCTCCTCGCCCCGAACTCGGATCGGGACGAGGTCTGAACCAGAGTTATAGCTCTCGTCGAGAGCTTTCCAACGCCGTGTCGCACTCCTTCAGGCGACGTTGGAAAGAGGTCGATTCCCAACTTTTAGTGGTCGGGAGTCAAACTGGCAGTTTGACTCCTGGCCCTTCTTTTGCCCATAACTTGGGCTGCAGATTCCAAATGGCCCATGCGAGGCCATTTTGGGCATCTACGCTTCAAGACCTTTCCATTGATATAAAGAATGCACCAATGCGAGGAGATTTGACCCCTCAAATCGTCTTCTGAGTTTTTGGGAGTCCCGGAGGATTCCAAGTCTTCCACTTTTGAGAGTGTGAGTTGCATTTTCACACTTAGCCCCAAAGTGGGGTTGCGACATTTGCCCATGTAACATTAAAAAGTTGTTAAACTCTATCGATGCTTTAAATCCAATAGGTTATAATGTTTGTTTTGTGGTTGTGAGGTTCATCAAACCTGGTTGGTTAACCCAATGTTAGGCACTTTTACATGAACATTTTATGGCATATTAGGGAATATAAACATAATTGCAAAACAATCACTAAATATGAATTGATGGAATTGATGGACTTTATTTTATGGCCATTATGGTTGCTATTGGTGGAATTTTGCATATTCAATTGTCATGGTTGCATGTATCATGTGACAAATGAATATTGCAAAATTATGTAATGACTGTTGTTGGGATTTATCCTTCCATGGAAAGCTCTTGATCATGATATAATAACTAAATATGTTATGCCAATTGCTTGCATTTGTAGTATTGACTTTAGAGGAATTTGAAGATGTAATTGGTTGTAGCTTCAATTATGTGATAGGCCTTGCATTTTTACACGTTCATTGGCATATACTTGAGTAGTCTTTTGGGAATAAAACATGATGGCAATAAATGCATGCTAATAGGTGGTGGGTCTCCAAGCACTTGTGAAAAAAAATTTAACAAACCCAAGTAAGTCAACTGTAAATCCCAAAGCATCTAGTGTCCCTGTACATGCATTGGTAGCCATGTCTAATGATTTGGGACTTGTCAATGTGGGTAGCTCTAGTGGGATGGAAGATCCAAATGTGGCAGCCAAGAAAAAGGCTATTCATATAAAATGGAGGTGAGAAAATAGAAAAAAAGACATTTTTGACAAGGAGATGAAGGAAAGTGTAGTTATAGGTCGTATTCATTTGACCATAATTTCAATAGATGCCAAAAGAAAGATTTTTGGCTTGAGGACAATGTACTACAATTAAGGATGATTCCTATGCACACTTGGATTTGATAATGGTGAA
>Ga0116227_10006456_pt1 | contig 23755 bp, 21 predicted proteins | sample S1TSphgellanicum_FD_89693 | JGI IMG/M metagenome (GOLD analysis project Ga0116227, IMG submission 89693) | Host-associated microbial communities from peat moss isolated from Minnesota, USA - S1T2_Fb - Sphagnum magellanicum MG | ecosystem: Host-associated > Plants > Peat moss > Unclassified...
AACCTCGCCGGAACCGCCGATGTGACGCTTTCGCTTCTGGGGCCGGTCACGAACTTGACGATCGGCCTCAGTTCCGATCCGTCGTACGACCGTCAGCAGATTCTCGGACTGCTCTTGAACGCGCCGGCCCTGGGCGCATCCAATCTTTTCGGCGAGACGCGCGATCAGGCAACGCTGTACGGCAGTAACGCGACGTCGTCCCTTCCGCCCGGCGTCGCGACGTTCCGCTCGACGACGGGCGAGCTTTCGGTGGCGCAGGAAGCCTTCGGCGTCGCCAACGCCCAGTTCACCCGAACGCTGCTCGCGCCGATCGAGTCGACGTTCGCAAGCGCGGTCGGACTTTCGAACTTCAACGTGAACGTCGACTATACCGGAAACGTCGGCGTCAGCGCCCGCAAGGTTCTCGGCAAGAGCGTGAACGCGGTGTACGGCTCGAGCTTCGGCTATCCGTACCGCCAGACGTTCGGCTTCGAGATCAAGCCCAGTCCCGTGACCGCGGCGCAGGTGACCGTGTTCGACACGCTGGGGCAGAGCGGACTCAATGCGCTTACGCCCGTCACCTCGCTCACGAATGCGGGCAAGGTCGGGATCGCGCAGCCGCTCGGCGGCACGACGGGCTTTTCGCTCTCGTTCCAGCGGCTTTTTTAGCGCCGATGGCGCTACGTTCACAGCTTTTCCGGCAAAGCGCCGTTTTCCAGGACGAGGGGACCCGGGGGGGCGAACCTCGCGACGCTGACAATATGAATCGGGTCGGCCAGGCGTTGCGGTGCCTCGGCGCGCCGGTTGGTCGAAGGATGCTGCTTCTGAGAATGTTTTCTTGTGTTCGGCGCGCGCGCCGGGGAATCGTCGCGCTCGTCGCGTTCGCGAGCCTCGCGGTGCCGCTTTGGCCGGCTCTCGCGGCCCCGAGCGTCCGCGTCGCACAGGCCGGCGCAGCGCCGGCGTCGCCTGCTCCGGCGTCGCCTGCTCCGGCTCCGGCCGGCGCCCCCCTCGTCGTCAGCGTTGACGTCTCGGGCAACGCGCACGTTCCGACCGACCGCATCCTCTCCGTCGTGCGTACGCGCGCCGGGCAACCGTTCGACGAACGCGCGGTCCGCGAAGATCTGCAAAACATTTTCGATCTCGGCTACTTTTCCGATCAGGTGCCGCCGCTGATCCGGCAACGTCCCGACGGCATCGCGATCACCTACCGCGTGATCGAAAACCCCGTGATCGAGCGCATCACGTTTACCGGCAACGACCACGTCCCGTCCGACACGCTGCTCGCGCTCATGGACACGGCCGTCGGCCAAGTCCTCAACACGAACACGTTCCATCAGGACGTCCTGAAGATCAACTCGTACTACGACAAGATCGGCTACAGCGGTCAGGTGCCGACGCACGTCGCCGGGCTCAACATTTCGAAAGACGGCGTCCTGAGCCTCAACGTGCGCGAAGGTCTCACGGTGCGCAAGATCGTTTTTGCCGGCAATCCGCTCTTGCGGCCCGACCTGATTCGCGCCGCCCTGACGCTCAAGGAAGGCCAGCCCTACTCCGAAGACGCGCGCGACAAGGATTCCGAGAATCTCAAGAAGCTGTACGAGAAGTACGATCTGCAGCTCGGCGATTTCGAAGCGGGTATCGACCCGACGACCGTGGACCTGCAAAAGGGCACGGCCGACGTCAAGTACAGCATCTACGTCGCCACCGTCGGTGCCGTCGAGATCACCGGAAACACCACGACCAAAGACGTCGTGATTCGCCGGCAGTTGCGCCTGCGGCCGGGCATGATCATCACCCAGGGCCTATTGCGCCGCGATTACGAGCGTCTCAACAATCTCGGTTTCTTTGAAAAGGTCGACCTCAATCCCAAACCCGGTCCCGACCCGAAGAAGCCGTACGCCCTCACCCTCGACTGGAACGTCAAGGAACAGCGGACGGGGACGGCGCAAATCGGCGCCGGTTATTCGGGCGGCCCGACGGGTCAAGGGCTCACCGGCACCGTCTCCTATTCGCAGAACAACATCAACGGAACGGGGAACGGGGCCTCGGTGCGCGTCGAGCGCGGGGCGCGCGTTTCCGATGCCTCGATCTCGTATACGGAACCGTATCTGGGCAATACGCCGCGCTCGCAACTCTACAGCCTCGGCGCATCGATTTTCACGAGCGCGCAGAGCAATTACTATCAAGTGTACGAGGGCTCGAGCGCCGGCAGCCTGCCGGGAACGCCGATCATCTCGACCCCGCCGCCGTCGGGTTCTTCGGGAAGCTCGACCGGGACGGCGGTCGGGGTTCCGGTCGTGCTCACGCCGAACGCAAACGTGCTCGGGGGGGTCGCGGCGCTCTACGGTAACCGCTCCGACGGACTCACGCTCAACATCGGCCGGCGCCTCACCGACACGGTGACGACGTCGATCGGTCTGACGGTGGAGCGCCTGGGCACCGACGTCACGCTGCCGCCCGGCTACTTTCTGCAAAACGGCGTGACGCTACTCAACAGCCCGATCTCGAGTTCCGCCTTCGGCACCGAGACCAACGGCAACACGCTCGGAATCAACGCGCCGTCCATCGCCGACACGTCCAACGGCGCGGGCTACAATTTGCACTCGGTAACGTTCGGGCTCGCCAACGACACGCGCGACGACGTGTTCAATCCGCGCCGCGGCATCAACGTGAACCTCACCGAAGAACTTTCGGGCAAGGCGATCGGCTCGCAATTCGCTTACACGATTACGACCTTTGACGGCGCGCGGTTCTTCCCCGTGCTCAAGAACGCGACCCTCGGCTTCCACGCGCTCGCGGGCGACGCGACCGGAGCGATTCCACCGAGCAAGCTCTTCGTGCTCACGGACCAGCAGCTTCGCGGCTACAGCGAGGTCTTCTACGGGACCGAAGAGCTGTTGCTGCAGAGCGAATTGCGGGTGCCGGTCTCGCCCGACCGGAAGTTCAACATCGCGCTCTTCTACGACTACGGCGGGCAGCGCATCCGCGGCGCAATGCCGATCACCGACCAGTTTGGGAACGTGGTCGTCAATTACAATAATTTCCTCTACCGCACCGACGCCGGCATCGGCCTGCGATTCGACATACCGCAACTCGGCTTCAAGTCGATTCGGCTCGACTTCGCTCGCGGAGCGGCCGGTGCGCACACCAGTTTCGGAATCGGACAAAGCTTCTGACCATCATGCGGACTTTTCGTGGGCGCTTCGGCGCCGCTTTCGCGACCCTCGCCCTCGGCCTCGGTACCTTCATGCCGGCGACGCTGGCAGCCGACGTCACCGACATCGGCTACGTGGACCAAGCCGCGCTTTCGAACGTGGCCGCGTTCACGGCTGCGAACCGGCAACTCGCTAGCTTCAAAGCGGTTCTCGACCGCCAATTCGCGCAGCGGATACGGGGGGTCCGGGACCAGGGCGCCCAGGCGCGCATCGCCCAGGAATTCCAAGCCAAGCTGGCCACGCGGCAACGCGAGCTCTTCGCGCCGCTCTTCGAACGCGCGCAGGTTGCGATCGCCTCGGTCGCCTCGAGCAAAAATCTCTCCGTCGTCATCGACAAACGCATCGTGATCGTCGGCGGGCAAGACGTGACGGGGAACGTCGTCGACCTGCTCAACGGACCCGGCGACCCGGCTCCGCCGGTCAACACGCCGCCGCCCTCGAGCGTCGGCTTCGTCGATCAGGCGCAGATCGATGCGATTCCCAAGCTCAAGTCGGTCAACGACGATTTTCAGAAGTTTCAGGCTCAAGCGCAGAGCGACGCGCAGAGCAAACTCAAAGGCGCCAAGAGCGACGCGGATCGCCAGGCGATTCTCAAAGACTATCAGGCGGCGCTCGCGGACAAGCAGAAGCAAGAGATCGCGCCGCTCGTCGACCAGACCCGCGCGGCGATCGCAGACGTGGCGCGCAAGCGGGGTCTCTTGCTGGTCATCGACCGGTCGAACCTCATCTACGGCGGTACGGATATCACGAGCGATGTCACGAGTGCGCTTAAGTAGGGTCGCCGCCGTGGGCGCGGCTTGCGCCGCTTTTGCCGGCTGCGCCGGGCATTCGTCCGTGACGTCGACGGGCGCCGACCCGCAGCCGAGCGACGACGGCCGGGTCGGTTACGTTCGCATGGACGAACTGGTCAAAGTGCATCCCCTGTACGCGCAACTCGCGCATCTCGATGAAGACATGCAGGCGTTGCAGCTCAAGTCGGTCGGCGGGAACGTCGCGCAGAACGGTGCAGATATCGCGCGGGCCGAGCGCGAGTTGCAAGCCGAACTGAGCGCCGCAGCCGAGCGAACGAAAAAGACGCTGACGGATAAACAGCAGGAGTACGGGAAGCGCGAACAGGCCGCAATCGATGCCGCGGTCGGTGCGACGGCGCGGGCGGGGTCCGGCGGCGCCGGCATCGCCGCCGACGTGGCGCGCAACGCCAAACTGCAGGGAGCCGACGCCGCGCGCTCGGCCGCGCAGAATTTCGATGCCTACCGCGCCGAGCTCGCCAGCCAATCGAACGCCGCCGCGGAGTCGTTGCGGCTCTCGCTCGCCGAACGGGCGGCGCGCACCTATCGTGCGAAGGCCGAGGACCTCGCCAAACGCGAGGCCGATTTCGCGTTGCAGGAGGAGACGGGCGACGCCGCCGACCGGCTCTCGCTGCGCACGAAACTTTCGAATCTCGCTCTCGACGACGATACGCGAGCCGACGTGAAGAAGCAGCTCGACGCGCTCGACCGCAAAGAGTCCGATGCGGTGGCCGCGATGAAGAATCGCGATCAGTCCACGCTCGTCGCGCTGCAAAAATCGTTGCACGAAAGCACGCAAGCCGAACTCAACGCGCAAATCGACGCGCTGCGCAAGCGGACGATTGCGAAGATCGACGAGCGGGGGCTCGAGACGCGTAAGCTGCTCGTCTCGCAAATCGGCGTCCCGGCGACGGGCGGCGGCGTCGCGGTGCCGAACGGCATCGATCCCGGCCTGCGCTCGCGCTTGCAAGCTTTGCACGCCCAGTATCAGAAGAAGTTCAACGCCGACGCGTCGGCCACGATCGCGCAGTTCCAGAAGACGCGTGCCGATTTGACCAGGCGCTTTCGGGAGATCGCGGGCATCGACGCAAACGCCCAGGCCGGGGCGAACAAAGAGATGGATTCGCTGCAAAGGCAACGCGGCGACCTCTACAACGAAATGGTCGAACAGATCGGCCGCGAGGTCAAAGCCGTTGCCGCCAAACGCGGCATCAACGTCGTGGTCAGCGACGTCGTCGCCCCGGCCGGCGGCGTCGATCTCACCGCGGATGCCGAAAAGGATATCGAGAGTCTACACGAGTGAAACGGATCAGCAAATTCGTCATCCCCTTCGTCCTCGCCGCGGCGAGCGGCTGCGCCTCGCAGGCGGACACGTCGGTCGCGACGATCGATTTGTCGCGGATCCAGAGCAATTGGCCGAAGTTCATCAACTATTCGAATCAGCTTGCTTCGGACACCGCGTCGATCAACCGCTCGGGGGCCTCGCCGCGGCAGAAGGAGCAGCAGCTCGAAGATCTGCGGCGCCGCTACGTATCGATGCAGAACGAGGTGTCGGGCGACGTTCGCGACGCGGCGCAAAAGATCGCCGACGAACGGCATATCAAGCTCGTCGTCACGCGCCAATTCGTCGGCTACGGCGGCATCGACATCACCTCGGACGTCGAACGAGCGCTCAATATCACCGAAGCGTCGCCGGGCAAAACGTAGGCGTTTGACGCTCGCAGAGTACGCGGCGCGCGTCGGCGGGGAGGTTCGCGGCGATGCGGCGATTCGCATCGACGGCATCAGCGCCGTCGACGACGTCGACGGCGCTGCGTTAGCGTTTGCAACGGACGAGCGCTATTTGCGTTCGGCGCTCGCGTCGCGGGCCGCGGCCGTGCTCACGGAGCCGCAGATCGCGGCGCGCGTGCCCGACGCGCGCAAACCGCTGCTGCTGGTCGCAAACGTGCGGGCGGCTCTTGCGGCATTGCTGGAAATGCTCGAACCGCCGCGGCCGCGCGGACCGTTTCGCGACCCCTCCGCCGTCGTCGACCCGAGCGCGATCGTCGGCCCCGACGTCTTCATCGGGCCCCTCGCGGTCGTCGGGGAACGAGCGGCGATCGGTGCCGGGTGCGTCCTGCTCGCGGGAGCCGTCGTCGGCGCCGGAGCGCGGCTGGGGCGGGGATCGACTCTCCATCCGCACGCGATGCTGCTCGACCGTTGTCTTGCGGGCGAACGTACGACGTTGCAGGCGGGCGCGGTCGTCGGCAGCGACGGCTTCGGCTACGTCTTTTACGACGGACGCTTCGCGAAGATTCCGCAGATCGGCAACGTGGAGCTCGGTGACGACGTCGAAATCGGCGCGAACAGTTGCGTCGATCGCGCGCAAACCGGTACGACCTCCATCGGCGCCGGAACCAAGATCGACAATCTCGTGCAGATCGGTCACAACTGCCGGATCGGCAAGCACGATGCCTTCGCCGCGATGACGGGCCTGGCCGGGTCCACGGCGATCGGCGACTACACGATCGTCGGGGGCCAGTCGGCCTTCAAAGGCCATATTACCGTCGGCTCGCGCGTCAAAATCGCCGGGAACACGATGGTCTGGGGCGACATTCCCGACGATGCCGTCGTCAGCGGTCAGCCCGCGCGCGATCATCGCGAAGAGTTACGAGCGCAGGTTCGCCTGCGTAACCTCGAAAAGCTCTTCGAGCGTGTCAGCGCGTTGGAGAAAAAATAAGATGGAACGACAGCAGACGCTGCGCGCGACGATCGCGTTCGCCGGCGTCGGACTGCACACCGGAAACGATGCCCGCCTGCGGCTCGTCCCGGCTCCCGCGGGCACCGGGCTCTGCGTGCGCCTCGACGGCGGCGACGCGTTTCCCGCCACGAGCGATAGCGTCGTCGAAACGCGCCGCGCCACGGTCTTGGGCGACGGCCGCCGGACGGTTTCGACGGTCGAACACGTCCTCTCCGCCCTCTTCGCGCTCGGCGTCGACAACGCGCTCATCGAGGTGGACGGCGGCGAAGTCCCCGTTCTCGACGGCAGCGCCGCTCCGTACGCGGATGCGATCGCCGCCACGGGGCTTTGCGAACAGGATGCGCCGCGCCGGCGGTTTCGGATCGACGTCCCGGCCGTCTTCGAAGACGGCGATGCGGCGGTCGTCGTGTCGCCCTCGCCGACCGATTCGTTTCGCCTCCGTTTCGCGGTCGATTTCGCGGCGCCGGTCGGGGCGCAGTATCTCGACGTCGCGCTCGATGCGGCAAGTTACCGCAGCGAGATCGCGCGCGCGCGAACGTTCGGGTACCTGCACGAAGTCGAAGCGCTGCTCGCCGCCGGCCTCGCGCGGGGCGGCTCTCTCGACAACGCCCTGGTCTTCGGGCCCGAGGGTCCGCTCACGCCGCTCCTGTGGCCCAACGAAGTGGTGCGCCACAAGGCGCTCGATCTCATCGGCGATTTCGCCCTGCTCGGGGCGTGGCCCGCGTTCGATGTCATCGCGATCAAAAGCGGCCACCGCTTACACGCAAAAGTCGTCGCCGCGCTGCGCGCCGCCTATCCGTCGATGTCGGAACGGCAAGCCCCCCCGTCTAGCGCCGCGAATGCGGCCGATGCTCGGGTCGCTTAAGATGGCGATCGAATATACGAATACGATGGACATCCTCAAGCTGATGGAGGTCTTACCGCATCGCTATCCGATGCTGCTCGTCGATCGCATCACCCACTTCGAATCGATGAAGCACGCGGTCGGCTATAAAAATCTGACCATGAACGAACAATTCTTCCAGGGGCATTTTCCCGGTCAGCCGTTGATGCCCGGCGTCTTCATGATCGAAGCGCTCGCGCAACTGGGGGGCACGATCATCCTGCGCCCCGACGACTTCTTGCGGCGCACGGCCTTCCTCACGGGAATCGACAAAGCGAAATTTCGCCGCCCCGTCGTTCCGGGGGACCGGCTCGATATGGAAGTCACGATGCTGCGCGCGCGCTCGAACATGGGCTGGGTGACCGCCGAGGCCAAGGTTGACGGCAAGCTCTCGTGTTCCGCAAACCTGATGTTTTCCGTACAAAACGTTACGAACTTCAATCTCGACGGCGCGGTCCTCCACGAATGAGCGCAGCGTTGCGCGAGCGGTGAGGCTCGGTTGATCCATCGGACCGCGATCGTTCATCCCAAGGCGTCGATCGGACATGCCGCCGAAATCGGTCCCTTCTGCGTCGTAGGTGAGAACGTGCGAATCGGCGAGGGCGCCGTTCTGCTCTCGCACATCGTCGTCAACGGGTACACGACGATCGGGCCCGAGGCCAAGATCCATCCGTTCTGTTCGATCGGCGCGCCGTCGCAAGACCGCAAATACCTCGGCGAGAAGACGTATACGACGATCGGCGCGCGCACCGAGATTCGCGAGTACGTTTCGGTGCATCGGGCCACGGGCGAGGGCGAAACGACCTCGATCGGCGACGATTCGCTCCTGCTCGCCTACGTGCACATCGCGCACAACTGCCGGATCGGCAACAACGTGACGATGTCGTCGACCGCCCAGCTTGCCGGGCACGTGGTCGTCGAGGATTATGCGACGATCGGCGGACAGACGGGCGTCCATCAGTTCGTGCGGATCGGCGAGCACGCAATGATCGGCGGCATTTCGAAAATCGGCCGGGACATACCGCCGTATTTGCTCGTCGCCGGCAATCCCGCCGAACCGTACGGCCTCAACCGCGTCGGTTTGCAGCGCGCCGACTTCTCGTCCGAGGTGATGGCCGAACTCAAGGAATGTTATCGCTTGATCTATCGCGCCGGGCTCAACATCACGCAAGCGGCGGAGGCGATGCGCGAGATCGTCGTCAGCGATCAAGGACGTCACCTGCTCGCATTCATCGAGGCGCCGACGGAGCGCGGCATTGTCAAATAAGCGCATCTTCTTCGCGACCGGCGAAGCGTCGGGCGACATGCTCGCCGCGGCGCTGGCAAACGCGATTCGCGCGCTCGCGCCCGGCACGTCGTTTGCCGGCATCGGCAGCGAACGGATGGAAGCGGCCGGCATAACGATCACGGAGCGGACGACGGGTTGGGCGAGTCTGGGTCCCCTCGAAGCGCTGGGCCGGATCGCACCGCTGCTCGGCAGCGGGATCCGGCACGCGCTGTGGCTACGCGGCAAGCCGTGGGATCTCGTCGTCCTCATCGATTTCGGCGCGTACAATCTGCGGCTCGCGCGCGCGCTCCGGCTGCTCGGCTACGTGCGACCGATCCTCTACTTCGTGCCGCCCGGAGCGTGGTTCGACAAGCCGGCGCAGGCGCGGGCCGTCGCTCGCGATACGACGCCGTTGACCCCGTTCGCGCATCAACGCGACTTTTACGCGCAACTCGGGTTGCCCGTCGTCTGGTACGGCCACCCATTGGCATCCCTCGTGCCGCCGCGCGAGCCAAAAGCCATTCCGCCGCCCGACGGGGGAACCGTCGCGGTGCTGCCCGGCAGTCGCGCGGGCGAACTCGACCGGCACCTGCCGCCTCTGCTTGCCGCGTGCAAGCTTCTGCGCGCCAGTCGCCCGCGCGTGCGCTTCACGTTCGCCGCCGCCGACGCGGCCGCCGAACGCCGGATCGAAGCCGCATTGCAACGTGCCTTTTTGCCACCCTACCTCGGCCCGCTACAAGACGGCAGCGCGGGAACCGGCTTCACCGTCGTGCGCGGCGCGGGCGTCGCCCTCGACGGCGCGGATGCGGCCTGGATCGCATCGGGCACCGCCGTCCTCGAAGCGGCGCTGCGCGAAGTTCCGACCGTCGCGCTCTACATCGTCTCGAAAGCGCAGGTGCGGATCGCGCGCCGCATCTGGAAGCGTCCGTATATTACGCTACCGAATCTTTTGCTCGGACACGCGGCCGTGCCGGAGTGCCTGCAAGAAGACGCGACGCCCGAACGCCTCGCCGGCGAAATCGCCGCGCTCCTCGCGGCGCCGGCCGAAGCGCTCGCCGAATTGCGCGCCGTTCGGGCGGCCCTCGGCGACGAACGCGCCTTGGATCGCTCGGCCGCGTTCGCCTTGGAACTCGCAAGCGTATGAGTACCGGCGAACGCGAACCGTCGTTGACCGTCTACCACACCTCCGATCTCCACGACCGGCGCGGCATCGTGCCGCGTCTGCTGCAATTGCGGGCCGAGCGTCCCGGCTTACTCTTCGATTGCGGCGACTCGCTTCGCGGCAGTCAGACGGTGTACCGTCGCAGCGAGCCGATCATCGCCGAGATCGATGCCGCCGGTTACGACGCGCAGGGCATCGGCAATCGCGAATTCCACTATCTTTTTCCGTTCCTCGTCGCCCGTGCGCGGCGCATGCGTCACCCGCTGCTCTGTACGAATCTCATCGACCTGCGGGGACGCCCGCTGCCCTTCGTGGGAGAGCTCGGGTTCGAGCGGCCCGGGTTCCGCCTGCGTGTGTTCTCGTTGCTCGTCGTGCAATATCCCGAGCGCTCCCCGTGGGAGAAACTGTTGGGCTGGCGCTTTCTCGACCCCGTCGAAACGGCGCTCGAGATCGCGCGCACGACGCCGGACGGCGTGACCCTGCTGGTCCTCTCGCATCTGGGTTTGGCGGCGGACCGCGTTCTCGCGCGCGCCGTGCCGCGGCTCGATCTCATTCTCGGGGGCCACAGTCACGATACGCTCCCGGCTCCCGAGATCGTCGCGGGGGTGCCGATCGTTCATGCCGGGCCGTACGGTGCGTTCGTTTCGCGCACGGAGCTGGCGCCGGCCGGACCGGGCGGCCGGGGCCGCGTCGCCGGCTTCGCTCTGGTCCCCCTACTGCCGGCCGTCGCGGCTTAGTGGCGGCGGCCCGACGCTTCCGCGCGGCGCGCTGAACCGGTGCGGCGGATCCTTTTCGTTGCCAACGGTCACGGCGAGACGGCGATCGCCGCGCGCATCGCGCGTGAAGTCGAGCGCGCCTGCCCGGTTCCGATCGGCCTCGACCTCTTCCCGCTGGTCGGGACGGGCGCGGGCTGCGCGCCGCTGGGCGCCGTGGGGCCGCGTCGCAACCTGCCCAGTGGAGGCCTGGTGGCGATGGGCAACGTTCGGGCCTTCTCGCGCGACCTAGCGGCGGGCTTCACCGGATTGCTCGGCCGTCAGCTCGGGTTCATTGCCGGCGCCGGGCGCACGTACGAGGCGATCGTTGCGGTCGGCGACGCCTACGCGCTCGGTTTCGCGCTTGCCGCGCGCCTGCCGGCCATCTTCGTCGGAACGGCGAAAAGCGTCTACGTCGCTCCGTACGGACCGTTCGAACGAACGCTGCTGCGACGCGTCGTGCGGGCGTTCGTCCGGGACGAGGCGACGGCGGACCGTTTGCGCTCGCAGCGCGTCCGCGTGGAAGCTCCCGGCAACGTGATCGTCGATCTCGCCGAGCCGTCCCTTGCGCCGCGCAAGCCCTTCGGGCTCGGGCTGTTGCCGGGCAGCCGCAACGACGCCTACGCCGACGGGGTGCAACTTGCGCGTGTCGTACGGGCGATGCCGGAACGCGGCCCCGATTTCGGCGGTCTGCTCTCGATCGCTCCAACCCTCGATCCCGGGCGCTTCGCCCGGGCACTCGGAGCCGACGGCTGGCACATCGCGCCCGATTCGGCGACGCCGAGCGGCGTCGCGTTCGAAGCCGAGGCGGACCCCGCGGTCACCGGTCAACGCAAGCCCCGTTTGGTCGGCTGGAGCGGCGGCCTTGAAACGGTCTTGGCCTCGAGCGTCGCGGTCCTTGGCCAGGCGGGAACGGGGAACGAGCAGGCCGCCGCCGCCGGCGTTCCGGTCGTCGCACTGGATCGGAAGGAGCGCTTCGGGCGCCGCCGGGGCGGCGATTGGTACCGGATGCGGCAGCGGCGTCTTCTCGGCGAGGCGCTCTTGCTCGTCCCGCAGGAGCCCGCCCGGGCCGCTGCGGAAATCGCCGGATTGCTCGCCGACCCGGAACGCTTGCGGCGCATGGGCGAAGCGGGCCGCCTCCGCATGGGACCGCCCGGCGGCGCCGCCGCGATCGCCCGCGCGATTCTCGAGGTCGTCGCGTGAAGGCCGTGACGCCGGCGCTCGCCGCGTTCTTTTCGCTCGTCGGGTTCTACACGTCGCTCGCGGCTCTTTCGCCGACGCCGCCGGTCGGCTACGTGTTCGCCTCGCGCCCGGTCGCGGCGCTCCTCATGGCGGTTCTCGCCGGCGCCGCCGGCCTGCTCGGTTGGCGTTTGTTGCGCGAACGCGCCCGGATCACGGAAACGTCTCGGGCGCTCCTCGGCGCCTGGATCGGCTCCGCGGCGCTGAGTTCGGCGCTCGGGCTCGATCCCGCCTCGGGCTTCGCCGTGGTCGCAATCATGCTCCTCACCGGCGTCTTCCACGTGGCCCTGGTCCGGTTCTACGGTTCGCCGGGTGTCGCGGCCACGCTCGTCTGGGCCTATCTCTCTACCGGTCTCGTGGCGTCGCTTGCGGGAGTTGCGATGTTCGCGGCCCGGCGACCCGCGGAACTCTTCGCGCTCAACAACGGCCGGGCAGCGGGCGTGTTCGTGACCGCGAACCAGTTCGCGGCATACCTGATCGCGCTCGTGTTCGTCGCGCTCGGAACGGCTCTGGCGAGCGGCGGCCGCTTGCGGCTGCTGGCCGCCGCAACGTCCGCGGTTGCGGCCCTCGCGCTCGGACTCACGGTGTCGCTCGCCGCGCTCCTCGGAAGCGCCGTGGCCGGGACGTTCTATTGCGCGGCGCTCGGCGCGCGCCGCACGGCGGCCACGCTTGGCGTCGTCCTGATCTTCGGAGCGGCGGGTGCGGCGCTCGTTCCGGCGCTGCGCCATAACCCGGCGGACTCCCTCGACCGGCTGCGGATTTGGCAAGCCGGCCTGCGGGTCGCCGAGCTCTTTCCCCTCACCGGGGTCGGGCCGATGACGTATTATCGCGTGTATCCCGACGTCCGCCCGCCCAACGGCGATCTCCCCGGGACGTTCGGCGCGCTCCACCCGCACGATGCCTACCTTTCCCTGGCCGGTGAAACCGGGCTCGTCGGTCTGACCGCCGCCGCGTACGGCTGGCTGCGTTTCGGGCGGGCCTTCGGGGCGGGCGTTCGCGCCGGCACCGCCCGGGGACGGCGCTTCGCCTTCGGCGTGGCGGCCGCGCTCGTCGCCGTGGCCGTCCAGGGCCTCTTCGATACCGTGGGCGTCGTGGAAATGGCGTTCGTTTGGATACCGTTCACCGCGCTCGGGCTCGCGGCGGCCAAATCCGGCCTGCCCGTCGGGCCGGGAGCCGCGTGAGGGCCGCTGCGGCGCTCGCGGCGCTCGCCGCGTTCGCGGTGCTGGGCGCTTGCGCGCCGCAGGCGACGGGAACGCCCCCGGCTTCCCCCGCCGCCTCGCGATCGCCCGCGGCGACCCGGGCTCCGATGACGGCGCCCCCGGTGACCTTTCACGGCGAGCGGGTGGGCTCGCATTACGTCTACGCGACGAAACAAAACGGAACGCAGAAGGTTTACGTCTTGCGGGCCGATTCCGTGAATGCCGTTTACGAAGGCGTTTCCACCGGTCGCAGTAATTTCGTAAATCCGCACGTCGTAATGTACGGGCGCGCCGGGAAGCGATTGACGGCCGATGCTCCGGCGGGATCGGTCGTTGAGAAGGACAAGACGGTGGTCATGAGGGGCGGCGTGCACGCGCGAAGCGAAGACGGCATGCGGCTGGCGTGCGATACGCTGCGATACGATGACGAGACGCAAAAAGTGCACGGCGTCGGCCACGTCGTCGTGACGTTTCCGCAGGGCGAACGCCTGGCGGGCCAGACGCTCGACTGGAGCCTGCGCGACGGCCACATCAGCGTTACGGGAGGCCGCTAGTTGCTCGGGCCGGGGCGCGCCGACCGGCGCATCGTGCTCCAAAACCTGGTCAAGCGATACGGTGCGCGGCTCGTCGTCGACGACGTGAGCGCGGACGTGTACGAGGGCGAGGTCGTCGGCTTGCTGGGACCCAACGGCGCGGGAAAAACGACGACGTTCTACATGGTGGTGGGCCTCGTGAAACCCAACGGCGGCCGCGTCGCGCTCCAGAGCGGCGGCGTCTCGCTCGACCTCACCGATCTGCCGATGTACCGCCGCGCCCGGGCCGGCATCGGGTATCTCGCGCAGGAGAACTCGATCTTCCGCAAGCTCTCCGTGGGCGACAACATTCGCCTCATCTGGGAAATGAACGGCGTCAGCCGCAAGGAACAGGAGCGGCGCTTACCCGATCTCCTCGACGAGTTCGGACTTTTGCGATTCGTCGATGCGCGCGGCGATTCGCTTTCCGGCGGCGAGCGGCGGCGCGTCGAGATTGCCCGGGCGATTGCGACGGAGCCCGCGTTTTTGCTGCTCGACGAACCCTTCACCGGAATCGATCCGATTGCGGTTGCGGACATTCAATTGATGATCCGGCAATTGCGCGACCGCGGGCTCGGGGTGCTCATCACCGATCATCAAGTGCGCGAGACGCTCGCGATCGTCGATCGCGCGTACATCCTCAACGACGGCAAGATCGTGGTCTCCGGCAACGCGCAGGAGGTGATGTCGTCGCCGATCGCCCGGCAATTCTATCTCGGTGAAGGTTTTCGTTTGTGATCGGCCGCGTCGAACCTTCGCGGCGGCGTCTCGCGGCGGCGCGCGGATTTTTGGGGGCGGTCGCCCGGCCGTGCATTCTCGACCGCTACATGATCGCCGAACTCGTCGGCCCGTTCTCGTTCGGGCTCGCTTCGTACACGCTGATCTATGCCGCGACGGACTTGCTCGCGATCAGCCGGCTCGTCTCCGAGGAGCACGCGCCGATCCTCGACGCGATCGGTTACTTTCTGTGGCAGTTGCCGATGATCGTCGTCACGGTAGCCCCGATCGCGATGCTCTTCGCGATGCTGCAGGCGTTGCAGCGGCTCTCGGGCGACAGCGAGGTCACGGCGCTCAAGGCCGGCGGCGTCGGGCTCGTGCGCATCGTCACGCCGCTGCTCGTGCTCGGCCTCTTCGTTTCCGTCGTCGTTTACGCGCTGCAAGAAGGGCTGATTCCCTTCGCCAACGATCAGGCGGTCGCGCTGCGCGAAGCGGCGATCAAACAGGTCGGCGAGTTCGGCGGGGGGAGCCACACCGTGATGTCGCCGTTGCCGGCAGGCGGCGAGCAGATCACCTATTTCCATAATTACGAAGCCGCGACGCAGTCGCTCCTCCACGTGACGATCGTGACGTACGGATCCGATCACCGGCCGCAAACGATCCTCTTCAGCGACCGCGGCCATTTTTCTCCGCCGACGTGGACGTTTGAAAACGCGTCGATCTATCACTTCGCCTCCGATGGCTCGCTGACCGCGACGTCGCAAGATCCGAGCGCGCACATCGACATCGGCGAACGCCCGAGTCAACTGCAACAGCGTGCCGCCGACACCAATCGCGAGACGATGAGCCGTTCGCAGATCCGTGAGGTGATCGCCTCGGGGCAACTCTCGGCGCAAGAGACGCGCAACTACCAGACGACGTACGAGGAGAAGCTCGCGCGCCCGTTCGCCTGCTTCGTGTTCGCGTTGATCGCCGCACCGTTCGGGCTGCGGCCGGCGCGCGGGAGCGGCACCGGCTTCGGATTCGCGCTGTCGCTCGTGATCGCGTTCTTGTATTTCGTGATCGCTTCGATCGCGTCGGCGGTCTCGAGCAACGTTGCGGGCGGCTATATCACTTCGGCGATCGGCGCGTGGGTTCCCAACGTGCTCTTCACCGCGATCGGTACGGCACTGTTGCTTCGGGCGGCGCGCCGGTAGTGGGGCGCTAGGCATGGGAACCCTCGGCGGCATCGCGATCGTCATCGCGATCACGCTCATCGCCGGATTGATCGCGTACATCGGCGACCGGGTCGGTCATCAGGTCGGGCGCAAACGCATGACGCTTTTCGGCTTGCGGCCGAAGTACACGTCGACGATCGTCGCCGTCGCGACCGGCATGACGATCGCTCTGATCGCCGAGATCGTAACGCTCGCCACTTCGCCGTACGCGCGCGCTGCTTTGGTTAGTTTGAACGACATCAACAATAGGGTCAACGAATTGCAAGCACAGGCCGATACGCTCGAGAAACAAGCGAAGGAACAAAACATCGTCGTGAACCGCGGCGATTTGATGTACGACCAATTCCTGATCATCACGCCGCAGATGACCCCGCTCGAACGGACGAAACTCTTCGACAATTTCTTTGAAGCGGTCGTCGCCTCGGTAAACCGGCGTTTCGTCCCGCAAGGCCTCAAGGCGTTCAAGGGGAACTCCGCCGATCCGGAAATCGCCAAGAAGATCGATCAAATACTTTCGGACGCGCGCGTTCAAGGCTTCCTCTTGAACGGGCCCGTGTTGGTGGTCGCAATCGCCGACGAGAATCTTTTTCCCAACGACCCGATTCACTTCACCTTCGCCCCGTACGCCGACCAGGTGATCTTCCGCCGGGATCAGCCGATCGCCAGCGTCGAGATCGACGGCGGCACCGCGATCAGTCCCAACGTCGCGTACGGGCAACTTGCGAGTGCCATTGCCGACGAAGCGATCGGCGCGGGCATGCCGTCGTACTTCGCCAACGCCATTCCGTCGCTTTCGCTGACGCAGATTCAGACGACGCAGCGGGCCATCAAGACGGGCCGCGGCCGCTTCTACATCGTCGCCCACGCGGCGATCGACGTGTACCCGCACACCGGCGGCATTCCGGTGACCTTCGAGCTGAGCCGCAAACCGAAATGAACGCGGTCGAACGGGCCGGCAGCGTTCTCGGCATCGATCCGGGGACGCGCAAGTGCGGCTACGCCGTGGTCCCGGCGCTGGACGCGGCGCCCGCGGAACTCGGCATCGTGGCGACCGAGATCATCGGCGAAACGCTCCGCGACGTGCTCGCCCGGCACGCCGTGGCGGCCATCGCTCTCGGTGGTGGTACGAACGTCGCCCCGGTGCGCGCGGTGCTCGAGGCGCTCGGGCTGCCCATCCACATCGTCGACGAGCGGGAAACGACGCTGCTCGCGCGCCGGCGGTACTTCGCCGCCCATCCGCCCCGCGGCTGGCGCCGCCTCGTTCCGCGCGGCATGTTGCTGCCGCCGCGCCCCATCGACGACTTCGCCGCGGTCCTCATCGCAGAGCGCTTAATCGCCGGGGGATCCGGCCCGGTCGCACGCCCGAGGGTCTAAGAGGAGTAGCTCTCCGCGGCTCGTAAGTCGCAGTTCGGCGAGCGCCCCATGGCGGGCGTGATTTCCGTGTCTCGGTGTTTTCTGGCATCGGGTTCGGCGCTCGCCTCGACGTCTCGGGCACCCTTCTGGAGGATTTATGAAGCGTCTCGCGCGCCTCGCGTTCGCCTTCGGTTTGTCAGCGGCACTCTTCGCCGCTCTGGCAAACGAAGCTGCTCTCGCGACGCCGTTTTCAGACGTACCGGCGAACCATTGGGCCTACCAGTACATCGAAAGCCTCGCCGCCGACGGGGTGATCGACGGGTACCCCGACGGCAAGTTCAAGGGCGACCGGCCGCTGACGCGCTACGAGATGGCCGTCGTCGTGGCACGCGTGATCGCAAAGCTCCAGGAGAACCAGGGCCAAGGCGCTTCGAAAGAAGACCTCGACAAGCTGCAGAAATTAATCGACGCCCTCAAGGACGAACTCGATTCGCTCGGCGTGCGGGTGACGAACCTCGAAGATTCGCTCGACGCCCTCGACAAGCGCACGAAGTTCGCGCAGTCGCTCTCGCTGCACGGCGTCTTCCTGCCGAATTTCACGTTCCGTCAACGAGTCGATCAGCCGACCTCGATCACGAACACGACGGACGCGCCCATCACGACCTACTACGGCACGACCGTGCCCTGCGAACCGGGCCTGGGGACGTGCGCGGCCAACACGAATCCGACGGCCGTCGGCGGCATCGATCCCTTCGTCAACGCCTATATCTCGACCGACGATTCGAACAATCCGCTCACCAACAACGGGTCGGGCATCCAGTTGCGGCAAGACGATCGCTTTTCGCTCGCCTATCAGATCAACGATCAGTTGACGATCTCGTTGCCGGTGCACATTCTTAACTTCGAGTACGGCGGCGATTTCACGCAGGACTCGAAGTTCGACATCGAACCCGGCGTCGACATCACGATCGCCAAAGCCGGCGCGCTGACGAATCTCGACTTCAAATTCGGCGAGATCGACAACATGACGTCGTCGCGGACGGGGCTCGCCTTCCGCGCCCCCCAAGGCTACAGCGGGGCCGTTCCGTATCAAGATCCGTTACAACCGCCGCAGAAGGGCGTGATGTTCAAGGGCACGGTCGGTGAAGGCGCGTTCGGCTCGACAGATTTCGAAGTCTCGCTGACCCGCGTCGACAATACGCTCATCGATACGCAGCCGGGCGTCACGGATCCGAACGTCCTGCCGTTCAACGCGAACACCTATTTCTTTCCGGTCGTACCGCCGCAGGCCGGCTATACGCAGACCTCGGCGGCGGGCGTGCTGCGGGCCGATACGTTCAGCGCGGGTTCGGCGCCGCTCGGTCAGGTATATCTGACCCAGGCCGCCGTGAACGGGTCCGTCTACATCTCGGGGTACAACGGGTCGGTCTTCAATTCGTCCGGCATTCAGACGGGCGGCCCTCCGGGCGCCGCGCCGGCTTTCACCTATAACGCCGCCTACAACGATGTCGTATTTTCGCCGCCGTTACCGGCGGGTTCCGTCGTGGTGATCTCGTACCGGAACCTCTCGGAATCGAACAACACCACGCCGCAGCGCTACATGTACCACGCCCGCTTCAACCAGAAGATCAAGGGGTACGCGGGCGCCGAACTCGGCGTGACCTACAACCGCGTGTTCGATTACGACGATACGCAAGTCTCCGGAACCGGTGCGACCAGCATCACCAACGTGAACTCCGCGCCGGTCACGGGTTACGGCCTCGTGAGCGATACCGTGCTCGGCATCGACGGCCAGTTGCCGCTGCCGTTCACCTTGCTCGGGCCGGGCACCGCGCCGACGCTTTTCGGTGAAGCGGCCGAAAGCAAATACACGGACGACTATCGCAACGAGCCGGCGGTGGGCGACACCGCGGCGGTGGGCGGCATCAAGCTGCACATCGCCAAGGCCGACATTTCGGTTCAGTACCAAAGCGTCGGCGCCGATTTCTTCAGCGGTGCGCCGCTGCGGTACTACGGGAACGTGCCCCAATTGCTGGTGGACAACAAGCTCGGCTATCTGCCCGACTTCTTCGGCTTCGGCAACAATCTCGGCATCAACCAGCAGTTCGACAATCAGTTCACGGCGGTCGGCGTTACGTCGCCCAACGCCGAAAACAATCCGAATCTCACCTTCATCAATCCGGTCTTCAACCCGCTCAAAGCGACGGGGCCGGAATTCTACTCGTCCTTCGCGCCGAATTCGCAGGGACTTACGGCCACGGTCAACTCGCCGGTCCGCGTCGGCGACCTGGATTTTACCGTGCGCGGCTCGTATCAGCACCTCTCCGAGATCGCACCCAACGGCGGCTCGACCTCGCTCTTCGGCCCGACGTTCCCCTCGACCGCCGCGCTGCACTACACCACATATACCGGCGGCGCCGGCTTCCAGTTGCCGGTGTTCGGACAGAAAGCGAATCTCAACCTCACGGCCACGTACGAGACGCTCAAACGCCTCGACATGACGCCGGAGCAGTACTACCCGATCAATCCCGGGACCAGTGAAGCGGATGCCGCCTCGTACGCTCTCGCGACCGCGACGTTCATCGGGACGGGGAGCCAGGTGTCGTATTTTCCGAATTACGTCAACATGCGGCACTACGTGTATGCCGCGGCGGGCTCGCTTCCGCTTACGCGAAACCTGACGCTCAACGGCTCGTACTCGACCCAGCGCTACGGCGGCTCCTACGGAACCACCGCAACCCAAAATATCTCCGAGCGCAAGGATTACTACACGGGCTCCTTGACCTACAACATCCCGAAAACCAATTCATCGCTCACATTCCTGGCCCGGCGCTACAACTATCACGACGACGTGCTTTCGAACTACAACTTCGGGCAGAACCGCCAAGACATCAACTTCGCGGTTCGCTTCTAGCGCGCGCAACTTCGGGCGGGCCGGTGCCGGGCTGCTGCTCGTCGCCGGCGTCGCCTGGCTCGGCGCGATCCAAGCGACCTCGTCGGTCGCGCTTCGGGCGGACGCCCAGCGGGGTTCGTGGCCCGGGCTCGTACCGCAATCCGTAGCGACGTTCGCGGACCGGCTCGATCCGGCCGTGCCGCTCCCCGAGCCGCTGCGGCTCGTGCTCGCCCGCGAGGCGTTGCGCCATGGGGCACTGGATTTGGCCGCTCGCGACGCGGCCGCTCTCCGTCCGTCGCCCGACCGGCTGGCACTGCTCGGCGGTCTTGCCCAGGCCCGGGGCGACTACGCCGCCGCCGCGCGCGATTATCTCGCTGCCGGCGACCTCGCCTGGCTCGAAGGCGAGGTGGATCGGCTGGCGGCAAGCGGTCGCGTGGCGCAAGCTCTCGCATTGCAGAAGTCGATCGTCGCGCGGCTTACCGAGGATCGCACCGAGCCCGACGTGCTCGCTGAGGCGGATTTCGATCTCGGGCGCATCGAGCAGGCGCAAGCCTATCGCACCTGGATCCTGTTCCCCGGACATCGCGCGCACGAGGTCGCGGCCGGCCGGGCCTATGCGCGCGCGGTCGCGCTCGCGCCGTTCCGGGAGCGCTATCTCATCGCGCTTGGAAATCAGCAGCTCAACTTGAGCGAACTCGTCGCGGCAACTCGCACGTTCGAACGCGCGCGCGACGCCGACCCCACAAGCGTCGAGGCGCTGACCGGGCTCGGCGACGCGGCGCTGCGACGGGGCGACCGCGCGACTGCGGCGACCTATCTCGCGCTCGCGCGGGCGCGCGCCCCCGATAGCGAATCGGTCCACATCCTCGCGCGTCGCCTTCGCTTGCCGTGACCGAGCGCTTCGCCCTGCGGGTCGGCGTCGACGCGCAGCTCGCGCGCGGCACGGCGACCGGCATCGGCGAATACGTGCGCGGTCTCGTGCCGGCGCTCCGGGCGCGCGGTGTCGATGCGGTCGGCCTCGATTTTCCGCGGCTCGATCCATGGCGCTTCGACCGGCGCGTGCTCTGGGATCAACTCGGACTTCCGCTGGCCGCCGCGCGCGCGCGCGTCGATCTCATTCACTGCGCGGCGGGCACGATGCCGCGCTTCGCCGGAGCCCCGAGCGTCGTGACGGTGCACGACGTTGCGTGGCTTCGGGTTCAGGGCCATGCCCGGCCGTATGCCCGCGCCTATTTTGGGGCGTACATGTTGGCGCGTTACCGCACGGCGCGGGGCCTCGTCGTTGATTCGGCGTTCTCGCGCGACGAGCTGCTCGCGGTCGTACCCCTTGAAGCCGAGCGGATTTCGGTGGTCTATCCCGGCGTTGCGGAGGACGTGATGGGCTTGGTCCGCGCGCGCGACGACGCGGTCCCGTTTATCTTGGCGGTCGGCACGGTCGAACCGCGCAAGAACCTCGAGCTGCTCGTGCGCGCCTTGCCGGCGCTGGGCGGCCTGCGGCTGATCTCGGTCGGCCCGCCGACGCCCTATCGCGAGCGCTGCGCCGAGCTCGCGCGCGAACTCGGCGTGGTCGAGCGCGTCGAATTTCGCGGCTACGTCGCGCGCGCGGAACTGCTCGCGCTCTACGCGCGCGCTCTCGTGTGTGCGGTTCCATCGCGCTACGAAGGATTCGGTTACGGCGCCGCGCAGGCGCTCTGCGCGGGGGTGCCGCTCGTATGCTCGAACGCATCGTCCCTGCCGGAAATTGCCGGCGGCGGCGAGCCGCTTCTCGACCCCGGCGACGTCGCCGCGTGGACTGCGGCGCTCGCGAGCATCGCGGCCGATCCGTCCGCGGCCGAAATGCGGGCGGCGTCCCGGCGAGCCGGCGCCTGCACCCGTTTCGCCTGGGCGGCGGCGGCTCGAGCGACGAGCAACGCGTATGCGCGCGCGCTTTTAGTAGGCGGGTGAGTCCGAGGAGCCGGGCGGCGCACTGCCGTCATCGGGGGCCACGATCAGCCGCAGCGGATACGACGAGCCGCCTTCGGGCATGGTCACGATCTCGGTCCGCACGAAGCTGCCGGGCGGGATCGTGTACTGGCGCAATTTATAGTGGCCGAACGGCGCCATCGCGTGCGCTTGCACGAGGACGCGGTCGATCACGAACGTTCCCGTCGCCTTGCCTCCGCGCGGACTTGCGTAGAGCGCGACTTCGTGCGCGTTGCGACGGTCGTTATTGACCATCCGGATCGTCACCGATTGCAGAACGCCGTAGTCGCCCGCAAGCGTCTGCCCTTGCACGAGATTGGGCAGCGGAATTTGGCCGATCGGAATTTCGAGATCGGCACCGTTCGCGTCGTAGTTATAATCGAAAAAGAATTCCGGAATCGGATAGATGCCGCGCGCGTGCGGCTTGTCTCCGGCGAGTAGCGCGGAAGTCGGTATCGGGCCCTCGATCGGATCTGAGGCGTTCTGAGCGACGAGCGTCAGGTGAAGCGGCGCGCCTTCGATTTCGTGCAATTGCATCAGTCCGCTCACGACCGTACGAGCGGGCAGCGACTGCGACATGAGTGAGACGAGCGCCTTCCCGGGAACGGTGACGACCGAGCCCTCGTTTTGGGCGAGCCGCACGAGAAAGCGTTGCGTCGAAAGATGGCCGACGGCGAGTTCGTTCGTGTCGGGGCCCGCTTCGCCCGCGATAAACTGCACGGTCGCCGGCTGGTCCGACGTGTTCTGGGCCTTGAGCACGATGCGGCGGTCGGGTTGGATTCCCGGATTATAGTGATAGTAGAGAAAACGCTCCGCCGCTTTGGCCGTCAGGTCCGCGGTGAAAAGGATGCCGTTTTCTTTGAGCGTCTCCGGGAAGTCGCTCACCAGCAGCGATTCCGGTGGGATGACCGGTTGTGCGAAATTCTCGACGCGTACCCGCGTGGTCGCCTGCGCCGTAAAGTAATCCGCTCCTTGCAACACGATCGGAACGTCGACCTCGGTGATATCGTCGACCTTGAGCGGCGCCGCCACGTTGACCGTATCTTCTGAGGCGAGAACCGTTGCACCGGGGCGAGGCTGGGCAGCGGCGATGGCAGCCCGATAGGCCTGTTCGCGGACGAAAAGTGCGGTTGCCGGCCGGCCGGTCACCCGCAGCGAGATCGCGGGCGCGATCGCCCCGGCGAGTTCCGCGACCCGCACCGCAACATCACGCGTGAGCCCGCGCTCATCCCGTAGTGTGATCGTCGTCGTTCCGACGCGCTTTCCGACGACCGTCAGCGCGCGAGTCGTTTGATCGATGCTGACGTCCGCCACCGACGGGTCGGCGACCGTCGCGACGACGGTGCCGAGAACTTCCATCACCCGCAGCGTCTCCGTGCCTCCCGGCGTAACGCCCGCCGCGGGCGGTTCGACGATGATCGGCGGCTCCGTCGGGGCCGCCGTCGGCGCCGGCGCGCCTGCCGGAGCGGGGACGCCCGGAGCGGGGACGCCCGGAACGGGGGTGTCTGAAGCGGGGGCGGCCGGAGCTTGTGCGCCTGGAGCCGGGACGGCCGGAGCCGAGGCTGCCGGAACCGGCGCCCCTGGAACCGGGGCGGCGGGAGCCGCCGAGGCGGCCGCGGGAGACGGCGTTTGCGCCCCGCTCGGCGCACTCGTTTGCGTGCGCGACTCCGGCGGCGTCGCTGAAGCCGGAACGGACGCGGCCGTCGGCGGGGGAGCGCTTGGCGGCGGCGACTGGGCGCCGGCCGCGGCCGCCGCGGCACCGAACGCAAATCCGAGCGCGCCGAAACGACGCGCCCGAACGCTCATTCGGGTTCGCG
>Ga0116227_10006458_pt1 | contig 23754 bp, 22 predicted proteins | sample S1TSphgellanicum_FD_89693 | JGI IMG/M metagenome (GOLD analysis project Ga0116227, IMG submission 89693) | Host-associated microbial communities from peat moss isolated from Minnesota, USA - S1T2_Fb - Sphagnum magellanicum MG | ecosystem: Host-associated > Plants > Peat moss > Unclassified...
ATGGCAACGGGAGTTTGCAATGGTCCATCGTTACTTTCCTCGCCAACCACAAAGAATTGCGGCGGTGAGCTCGGCATGATCAGCGTAAGTCACGCTGACGGGGCTCGCACGCTAGCGACGGCTCGTAGTTGCGTTCGCCCTGCATACTGGCCAACACTTAGAAAAGGGCTGAACGCGGCTAGCCCCAAATGTCCAACACAACAGAGTGTCAACAAAGGATGACTGCTCCAGCGATTGTTGACGCGTTATCCAGCTTCTTCAACACCTCTACGAGGCCGGTTCTGTTCGCCGGCGCCGGCGTTTCTATGCAAGCTGGGCTGCCATCTTGGAATAGCTACCTGACCGCCTTGGCAGAACAGGTGCGCGCTAAAGATCAATTGAGCCGACATCAAATTGTCGAGTGCCTTGCGAAAGGCCATTATACCAAAGCGGCCGATTACTTTTTCCTGAGCGACGGCCTCACCGACGGTGCAAAAAACGACGCGCTCACGAGCTTGCTTTCGGATTATGAAGCAGACCGCCTGCTATCGCTGACCGCGTTACCCTTCTCCGCTTACGTTACGACGAATTACGACCGCGCGCTACTTGACGCCTATGCAAAGCGCTATGGAAAGGCCGCACCCGAAGTCAACCTAGGAGACCCCACTTTGGCCTCGGCTCCCTATCAGGACTCCTTCTACATCGCGCGAATTCATGGACGAGTGGAGGTGCCGACTACCATGGTTTTATCGGGCACTCACTATCAACGGCTTTACGGCGATGCGCACTACGTTGATTTTCTGCGCCACCTTTTTTGTACACGGTCCTTACTCATCGTCGGCTTCTCTTTCCTTGACCCCGCCATCACGAACGTACTGCGCGCTATACGCGAGCAGATTGGTCCACTCCATGCAGGCCGGCATACGGCCCTTGTTGATAGCGACGCCGACGCCGAATTCCTAGGAGAATTGAACCGACACAACATTCAGTGCGTTCGCTATTCATCGGCATCAGGGCATGCAGCGTTGTGGGACGGTCTAGCCGGATTCAGTGCGACTGACAGGGCAAAAGAAGGAGTCGAGTTAGGGGCGTTTCAGCACGCGCGAAAATACTTCGCCGCCGTGCTGACCCGCAGACAGATGAGCGCTCATATGCGGCCATTGAAGCAAGCGGTTGCGGAAGGGATGGTCCTGCAGATGCTTCAGACAGCTGGAAACGTCGGAGTCTCGCGCGAAAAGCTCGCTGAGCAGCTTTCTGAGCAGCTCAACATCACCACAGGTGCGAGCAAGACATTGATTGATAGCTCCTTGCAGGGCTTATCCACCGACGGGCTGTACGAGACCGACAGTCAGGGAGTGTTACGTGTGGCGGCTTCGGCGACACCGCGCACCGACTTGTCATCCTCAATAGCGGTGCTTGTTGACGGCGCAGTTCAGCGATTGGTGGTCAGGGAACAAGGCGCGGACACGGAGGGAGTCCGCAGATTATTGACCAGCTACTTTGAGTATCTGGTTCTTCGTCGTGGCTGGGACGTCGGTGCGGCATACGCCGCGCGGCGACCTCCCCAGGCGGTGATTGTTGACGATCTCCTCTCGCGCCTAATGTCCACAAGAGGAGTAGACAAGCGCCCGTCAAAGCGGTTGGTACGGGCAGTGGAAGGAGTGCTATTGAGCCCATCCGACGCGGAAGCAAATGTCTTAGCTGAGTTGGGAAGGCTTGCGTTTGCACTTGAGCTAGTCAGACAATCGCCTCAGGATACTTTGTTTGCGTCGCACGTTTTGCCGAACCGCATCTACCTCGATGCCAACGTGCTTATGCCCGCAATAGTCGAGGGGCACCCCTTTCAGCGCCTCTACGGTTCCGCAATGGAAAAGCTTTTAGCCGCGTCGGCCGCCACCTCATCCGGTCTGGAAGTATGTGTTTACACGGGCTTCCTAAACGAGGTTGTCAGTCATCGAAGGCTTTCGATCGAGAGCATCGAACAATACGGGGGGCGGGCAGCCGAATTTATAGAACGAGAGGTAAGGCTTTATGGACCGGCGAATATGAACGTATTTGTCGCCGGCTTCGCACGAACACTGATGTCCGGTCAGAAACAAAGTTTCACCGAATATCTGCGGCGGTATGCACCGTACGGCACAGAGCAGGAGCTGGCTGCATGGCTGCGGAATCGTGGCCTTCGTGTGATTGATCAGAAGCAGATGCAACTTGCGGCAATAGAGTACGCGCCGATCCTCCACCATTTTGAGAAGGTATTCGCCAAAGAACTGACGGACCGCGTACGAAATGCAACTCTGCTCTCTCACGACGCACTTCAGATCGCTACGCTTCTGGGTGATAACAGTCGGAAAGACCGCGCGGTCCTCGTTACCGCGGACCGACGCTTGCGCGACGCTGTCGCGTGGAGCGAGTACCCCAATATTGGTTCATCAATGCTGAGTGGCACTGGACTCGTACAGATGATCGAGCTTCTCGTTGGGGCAATCGCGGATGAACGATCGATCGCTCAGCTGCTTTGGTCGACTAAGGCTTCGAGCACGGCCGAGAACGTCCGTCGATATCTGGTGGACGTTGCCCTGACCCAATACGACGCCGCGCTGGCTTTAAATATGGAGTCGATCGTTCGGGAGATCACAGAGGACGTAACCTTCGCCATGCAGAAGGAAGCGGATCAGTACCATACCGATATCGAACAGCTATCACTTGGTAAGTATGTAGAGACATTCGAACCAAGGTTCTATGAAATGATGAGAGCGGAGCAAGACCGATTGCGAAAGCAATTAGATGGTCAAGAGTGATGTCTGTCGCCAAACACTGAAGACTCGGGCGGGTCCAGGGTGTCGATTTCAGTAATTTCTGTCCAATCCGTCAGCAATTGATGTCCAATTTTCCATGTGCAGTGCGATTCAGCGACGACAATGTCGGGGCGCCTGAATTCCGAGACTAGCGGAGTCCTCGACTCGATAAAATACAAACGGTTGGCGTACGTTTGGGGGGCCTTAATTTTGGACCGAGAGGTGGCGGTTCCTCAAATCGTGGACTGCCCATCTCGCAACGCGTTGGACCTCGGTGCGGAGCCTCGAGTAGCCAACCAACGACACGGGTAAGGCAGCGGATTCGGCTGATAGAGGGGATCGAGATGCGACCTCGGCGCATTTGGTATCGACGCTGAATCGAGCCACCCTGAATAAGCTACTGACTATTCGTGATTTCCGTTCCTGATCCACTTCCTCAACAATGCAGCGCTCGTGTCGGCAACCAGCACTCCCCCGTCGGCGCGAATTTTCGGTGGCGCAGTCATTTAAACTGCGCCACCATTTTTATCCGATCTGCCCGACACCTGTATTGCGGCCACCTTGCGCTGAAAGACACTCGCATCACGGCGTTCTAGCCACTGAGGAGACCGGCATCACCTCACCCGGTCAACCCGCTGTCACCCGCGCGAAATATCCACATAAGCGTTGAGCATTGGACGCGCGGCGAAGACCCGGCTGTCATGTCTGCCGATGAATCAACCACCGCGAAAAGCCATGGATATTCGATCCATTTCGAACGCTCGCCCCCGCAGTCGCTCGCAAAGCGTCATCCTGAGCACCGTTCTCCTACTCGTCGCTTGTTCGCCAGGGGCCCGTCCGGCCAGCGGTGAACCGATAACAGCCAGCTTAACGTCGCGCTTTTTGCCCAAGGCCAGCCTGCAGCAATTGATGAACTTGCAGATCGATCCAGCGGCAGATTTTATCTGGGGATCGGTTGGCACCGTAATCACTCGAGCAGGCACAGAGAATCGCGAGCCTCGCACGGACGCCGAGTGGCAGGCCGTAAGGGATCATTCGATCGCGCTCATCGAAGCGACCAATCTGCTTCTCATCCCGGGGCGGCGCGTCGCGGAGCGGGAATTCCCGTCCGATGCGCCCGGAGTGCTGAGCTCCTCAGAGATTGAGCACAAAATCGAGCGGGAGCGCGCGGCCTTCGATGCGTTCGCGATTGCGTTGCGAAAAGTGGGATTGCAAGTGCTGCTCGCAGCGGACCGTAAAGACGTGGCCGCGTTATCCGAGGCCGGTGAAGCGATGGACGGCGTTTGTGAGGCCTGCCATGTGTCGAATTGGTACCCCCACCAGATCATTCCGCCGTTACCCGATTTCAAGTAATTCCCGAACGCAGCGCACCCACGCGAAAAGTCTCGAGCGCTCATTGCGTCTGCGGTCGCAGAAATGGAACTGCCGATCGTCATTTCTTCTGTGGTTGATCGTAGAACTCAGGCGATGGCGGCACTTTGGGAAGATCCGGGACGAGGTAGCCTCGTGTACCGTCGGGTTTAATGGGCCCGGGACCCGGCCCTAAATGATCCCGATCGACATTATTCTCGCTGCACGAATACTCCTGCAATCCCTCCTTCGGCTTCCCCAGAAGCCAGGTTCGCGTGTACTGAAACGGGTGGGTGTAGTACTTCGGGTCATCGACCGTCAACTCGAGATGCAGATGACTCGCATCCGGACGCGTCCACCGTTCGATCGCATGCATGGCATCGCTTTGCGGATTCGCATTCTCATCGATCCAAATAGGTGACTCGGGCGACCCTTTAATGGCAATCGTGTCGATCACGAAGGTGTCACCCTCCCAGCGGCCCACCTTATCACCGAAAAAGCTGGGATCCGGATCCGCATCATGCTGACGACCATCCACCGGGATGACCCGAAAGTAGGTGTACATATAAAGAAACACGACGCGGCCGGTGTGCTGAAGAATTTCAAACGGCAACGCGCTCGCGCTGTGGCGCGGAATTCCGCCGATGATGCACAAGGACTCGGGGTCAACGGTTGCGGTCAGATTATGTTGAAGCGCCGCCGCGCCCGCAGGTGTGAGGGGCAACTTAAAATTCGGTAAGTCCTTGCCGATGTTGCCCACCGGTGTGGTCGCAATCGAACCCTTCCAAAAGCCGCTCAAGTCAGGATGCCCATCGGGGGATCGAGGCGCAGGGCCCGGCGGCTTTGCCGGCTCCTCACCAAACAGGAGTGAGCGCACCTCTGGCGGTATATCTGGGTTCGCTTCGGACTTGGCATCCGCGGCAATGCTTGGGATCCCAAGAAAACCGCTACCGACCACGCAGAGCAACCGCAGAGCGAGTATCAAGGGGTGTAAGGTAAGTGAACGTCGCCGCTGTTTCATCAGTACTCCTTCGCCTTTATTACTCCGTGTCAAAGTATGCCGATGACCCGCCCCGCGATCCCGACGCCGAGCCAGAGCATCAGTGAGAGCGCGGTCATTGTCCTCACGGGCGCGGGGATCGCCTGCGCCGAGGAATATCGTTTGGCAATGAGGCGAGTCGTCGCGGTGCTCACGAGGGCCAACCCCAACAGCACGAGCTTCATCCGAAAGGCCGCATTGGCGTAATACCGCAACGGCCCCTCTGAGAACAAGAGGGTGCCGGAGAGGATCAGCCCCAACAAGCTCACGAGGATTAGGCAGCTCAGATCGCGGGTGATCACGGCCGGCCGTTGGTCTCTGAGGATCACTCCAAATATCCGCAAGCCCGTAACGAGGAGTGCGCCCCCCAACAACGCCAAGGCCACCAAATGCACCATCTCGATGAGGGCAAAGCCCCATTGGGAATGACGAATCGTGGTGCTCACCCAGGTGTGCTCGAGCCATTCGCAGCTTTGGAGTAATGTCACAACAGTCTCCGCGCAGGCTGAGTCGTCATAGATAGGCGATTGCTCGCCCACTCACAATGACGCCCAGCCAAAGGGCGAGCGACAGACCGGCCGCTACTTTCGCTTGTCGCGGCGCAAGGTTTGCATTTCCATGAGCGCGCGCACGTCGTTCACCACGGTGGAAGATCCACTGATTGACGCCCAGTGCCGCGAGCAGCAGAAGCTTTACCCTGAAAGCCACATTGAAATACAACTTGTCCGCCTCGGACCAGAAGAGCAAGGCTCCGGTGGCAAGCATCACCGAAAATCCGATCCACGTGATCTTGACCAAGGGATCGATGATTTGAGACAGAGCCCGTCTATTCAGGAGCGCCCCCAGGACCCGTAAGTCGACGATGGCAATGGTGCCGGCGGTGGCCGTGACGCCGAGTACATGCACCGTCTCGATCGCCGAAAATAGGTTGTCCGATTCGCGGATGCGCGTGCCGATGTCGGAATCGGCGAGCCACTGACACGCCTGCAACACAAACTGCACCTGCGCGCGTTTGCTGACAATCAGGGCTTGGTCGACGGATTGTTATCCTCTGGCCCGCCATCACCGGGCGAGCCTCCATAAACGCTGCGCCCATCGGGCAGGGTGACGCGTCGGGCATCAATGAGATGAGAGCCGTCCTTGGCGAGAAACCCATCGACGATCAGCGTATCGCCGATCTTGATATCGCCGCGTTTCCATCCACGCCGCGATAGGGCGCCCGGATTGCCGGCCTCGCAGCCCCAGTTCGAGATCACCCCTTTTGAATCCTTCACATCGAGATAGAAGTAGCTATGGGGATTCGTCCATTCAATCTTGGTGATGGCGCCGACCAGCCGCGCCGGCTTGTTGCCATCGAATTCAGCGGCGAAGGAGTGATGAGCCAACACCGGGCCGCTGCCCGCCCAGACCGCCGCCAACAGGAAAGTCACTGACAATAGCTTGAAGTTGGACGGTCTCACGCGATTCTCCTGTATCCCATCGTCTATTTGTGACGGCGAAGGGTAGGGTGATTTACCGATCTGTAGTGAACCCCACTCGCTGCACCGCATGCTCAAAACAGGTGATCACTGTAGCGGGCGCCAGCAATAAAAGCGGGCTCGCGGCTATGATAAGTTCTCATACGCTTATGCCTCGAGAGCGGGATGTCCAGGGGGCTTCTCATTCGAACCCGCTATGTTTTTAGACTCAATTATTCCTAGCAATGATGGCTCAATAGGATAAGGTTTCGTCCCGGGCACCGCGGCCCAATGACGATGAGAGCTGATCGCATCCCCTGCGCATCGCATCCCCATGCCAAGTGAACTCTTCGTTACTGATTCGCGGATGCCCACCAATTCAGCGACGGTCACAGCCATGAGGAGCTCAACGGGCGATCGCACGCCCTGGCGGCAACCGCTACTTTCAGCTCGGTTTTAATCAAGCTCTCGCGACGCGAGGATCGCTCCGCTTGCGGGCGCCGGCGAAGCCTCTTAGCCGTCGTCAAAAAGCGCTTGCGCGTCATGCTTGATGTTCGGCTGCGGCGTTATGCGCAGGTATGGCGTGAGCGCCGTGTATCCCTTTGGAAATCGCTCCCGGATGATCTCCGGATCCTGAATCGAGGGCACAATCACGACATCGTCGCCGTGCTTCCAGTTTCCCGGCGTTGCGACACCGTGGTTGTCGGTGAGCTGCAACGAATCGATCACCCTCAAGATCTCATCAAAGTTACGACCGGTGCTCGCCGGATAAGTGATCACCAATCTCACCTTCTTCGCTGGATCAATCACAAGCAATGATCGTACCGTCGCCGTCGCGCTGGCATTTGGATGGATAAGATCGTAAAGCTCGCTGACCTTGCGGTCCGCATCCGCAAGGATCGGGAAATTGACGCTCGTATGCTGGGTCGCATCAATATCCTTGATCCAGCGCGCATGAGACTCCGCCGAGTCGACCGATAGGGCAATTACTTTGACGCGACGCTTGGCGAACTCACCGGCGAGTTTCGCCGTCAGTCCGAGTTCGGTCGTACACACGGGCGTGAAATCGGCGGGGTGAGAAAAGAGCACGCCCCAGTGATCACCGAGCCATTGGTGGAAGCGAATAGGACCCACGCTCGACTCTTGTTCGAAGTCGGGTGCAGAATCACCCAGGCGAAGCGATGGCATAGGAACTCCTCGAGTGTAGGCGGCGACAGGCAAAACCGGCACTTTAGCCTAATAGCCATCTAGACCCCTTGCCAATGCTCGGTTGGCACAAGCTCATACCGCTCTAGATGGGCCGAGCTCTGCGCAAACGCCACAATGAACGTCCGTGGCGGCGTGATGTTGTCGGAGTCAATTCTGCTCGACACTCAATGCGGCCGGCCCGTCAGAGACTCTCCGTACCGAGCAGCTGCGTATGGACTTGCTGATGCGCGTCGTGATGGCAAGGCGATTCGCAAATAATCCTGGACAGTTCGCCGATCTTCGCGCGGCAGGAGGTCGCGGTCTTTCCAGAGCAGCAATGCGATGGGCACATATGTATATCCGTCTTTTGTGTGAATCGCCGCTCTGCCCAGCAAATCACACCGAGTGCTTACGCGCGCGGCTAATAGCGAGCCGACATAACCTCCGACGCCACGCTCATCAACGATGACAATCAACCGACGCGCGCGGGACGAGTCATGCATTCTGATTGTTTGTTCAGTCGGATGAGTGATTTCCAAGGCTCATCGCGTATCTCTAGGATCTCTCCATTCCAATGAGCATCAATGCTCACGTTGGAATATTAACAACCAAACGAAGGGAGCCTTGAGATCAATGAAGATGAATCCAACCCGCATCTATCGCGAGCAGAAACGCTTAACACGTTCGCGGGTTCGCGCCTCCTGCATGATCGTGTGGCTCTTATCGGTGTGCTCACAAACCACACTCAGCGCTAATGCGGCGGCGGCGGAGTCTTCTACGGTGGCCGAGGCGGCAGGCACGGCCGATGCGGGTGGGCTCGATGAGGTCGTGGTGACCGGTACGCGTGAGCTCAATGTCAAGGCGCGCGACAGTGTAGCGCCCATCGATGTCATTCCAGCCAGTGCGCTCGTGGCAACCGGTGCCACGGATCTACGCGATGCTCTGGAACGGACCTTGCCTTCTCTGAACCGTCAGTCCTTTGGCGGCGATCTTGGGAATTTGACGGACAGCATCCAATTACGAGGCTTAAGCCCCGATCATGTCCTCATTCTCATTAACGGGAAGCGTCGGCACACAACCGCCAGCATTTATGCCGACAGTGGTCCTTTGCAGGGCTCTGCGCCCGTGGATATCGATCTGATCCCGATCAGCGCGATCGACCATATCGAGGTGCTGCGCGATGGCGCGGCGGCCCAATATGGAAGCGACGCGATCGCGGGGGTGATCAACATCATCTTGAAGTCCGCAGACCACGGTGGCGACGCATCAGTTACTGCAGGGGAGTACTACAAGCGCGACGGCTTCACGGGTGATGCGGGGGTCGATGGCGGTTTCGCGCTCGGTGAGGGGGGCTTCTTGCACTTGAGCGCCGATTACCTGCATCACGATCATAGCGTTCGTTCAGGGCCCGACAGCAGAACCGGAGTCGTCGATAACCTGATATTTGGGGACCCCCTGATCAATCGCTCATCGCTCGCCTACAACGCCGGGAAATCCTTCGCAGATAACGCGATCGAGGCCTACAGCTTTGCGACCTACGCCCATCGGAACGCCGAATCGTATGAAAACTATCGGCTACCGAATAAGATTCCTGCGATTTATCCAAACGGCTTCTCCCCGCAGGAGACGATCTCGGAGAATGACTTCTCGGTGACCGCAGGGGTAAAGGGCAATGATCTTTTCGGGTGGCACTGGGATGTGGCTTCGACGTACGGCAGCGATAATGATCATTTCGGGCTGGTGGATTCCGGTAATCCAACGCTCTTCGAGCTGACGGGTAGCACACCTACCACGTTTGATATTGCCTCGTTCAAGAATACGCAGTGGACCAATAACCTGGACCTCGTGCGACCCTTCGACATCGGGCTCGCGGCGCCCTTCAATGTCGCTTTCGGTGCCGAGTATCGACGTGAGACCTATAAGGTCGGGGCGGGGCAGCCTGAATCCTATATCGACGGCGGATCACAATCCTTTCAAGGGCTGGCACCCGTCAATGCGGGATCCTACTCGCGCAGCAACTATGCGGGCTACATCGACCTCGCCACCAATCCCGTGGAGCACTGGCAGGTGGAATTGGCCGGGCGTTATGAGCATTACACGGATTTCGGTCGCACTACGAATGGCAAATTCTCGACCCGCTATGACTTCACGCCGCGTTTCGCTTTGCGCGCGACGGTGAGCAATGGCTTTCGGGCGCCCTCGCTTGCCCAGGAGTACTTCTCGGACCTTAATGTCTCGCCGACCGGGGCGAGCGGTCAGCTGGCGGCCCATTCCCCGGCCGCCACGCTCTTGGGCGCCACGCAGTTGAAGCCCGAGAAGTCCAATAACTTCAGTGTGGGCCTGGTCGCCGAGCCCATCGATCGTCTGCACGTGAGCGTCGATGGGTACTTGATCACCATCAAGAATCGGATTGTGGATGGGGGTACCTACGCGGGCGCTGAAGCGATCAACGCCTTGGCAGCGAATGGCATCACGCTGCCACCGGGGATCGACCCGGCGGATGTCTCTGCAGTGTACTTCTCGAATGGTGCGGATACCAAGACCTACGGCGCCGATTTCACGGCGGACTTCCGCAATGATCTTGGCGATGCGGGCACCATCGACTGGGATGCGAGCGCAAACTACAACCATACCGTCATCACCCGGATCGGTCTTGATGGAAACGGCAACCCGCTCTTGAACGCCCAAACGGCCTCGTATCTCGCAACGGCGCAGCCTCAGAGCAAGATCATCGTCGGGGGTATCTGGCGACGCACCGGGTGGCTAGCGAGCGTACACGAGATTCGTTATGGCAAGAGCGTCCAGCAGGATAGCTTTTATACAGGACCCAATGCCTTCTCGATCACGACCTTCTACCAAAGCGTCAATGACCCTAAGTACATCACCAACGTGGAAGCGGGTTATGAGTGGCGCAGTGGGTTCTCCTGGGTCGTGGGTGCGAACAATCTCTTCGACGTGTATCCGAAAACACTACCGCCGGCGCAACGTTACATCGGCACCGCCTTATACGATACCAGCACCGGCGTGGGGATCGATGGCGGATACTATTACACCCGGGTTGCGTTTAAGTTCTGATGGCATCGCCCCTCGCGTCGCGGGACGCGAGGGGGCGGGGCAGTGCAGACTCGCAGCCGTCAGCCGTCCATGCAGGGGGTCCGGCTACGCGTGATGTTTGTGCGGGACCTCGATGCCGGCCAATAGGCGATCTACTTTCTCCTGGGTATCGGGCTTCTCGGCCTTGCGAATCAGCTGCACCGAAAGGTGCGGCGCCAGCAGCCGAATAAAGTCGTACATAAATGTGCGAAGCAGGGCACCGCGCCTAAATCCTATCCAGCTCGTATGCCCCTCGAGCAAATGCGCGGCATCAATCGTGACAAGATCGGCATCCAGTACCGGATCGATCGCGATACTCGCCAGGATACCGACGCCTAACCCCGCGCGCACGTAGGTCTTGATCACGTCCGCATCGCGTGCGGTCAAGGCAACATCTATCGAGAGACCCGCGGTTTCGAATCGAGCCGTAAGCGATGAGCGCCCTGAGAAGCTAAAGATGTACGTGACAATGGGGTACTCGGCAATAGCTTTGAGCGTCAACCGGCCGGCAGAAGCAAGCGGATGCCCTTGTGGCACGACCACCGCCCGATGCCAACGGTAGAGGGGTAAGCGGACCAAGTGCGGAAATAGCTCCTCGGAGCCGGTCGCGATGGCAAAATCCACGAGGTTCCGAGCCACCATGTCGGCGATCTGTTCCGATGTTCCCTGGTGCAAGTGCAGCCGTACTTTGGGGTACTTGTCGCGAAACGCGCGAATGACGGGTGGCAATATGTACCGGGCTTGCGTGTGGGTGGTAGCAATCGAGAGCGAACCGCCGTCGGCTTCGCTGAATTCCGCCGCGGTCCGCTCGATGATATGCATGTCGCGAAGTATGTTTGCCGCGTGCACGATGATTTGCTCACAGGGCGCCGTGGCACGCACCAGCGAGCGGCCTTGTCGCTCGAAGAGCTCAAAGCCCAGTTCCTCTTCCAGTTGCTTTAGTTGCCGGCTGATCCCGGGCTGGGAGGTTTTAAGACTCCGCGCAGCGGCGGTCATGTTGAGGTCATTCGCGTGCACAGCCACCAGATAACGCAGCTGCTGCAGGGTCATCGCGGCGCTCGGGCGATCAGCGCCAGTGAGTAGATTGAGCTAATCCTCTATCGCCTCCACAAATCGAGGCGGATACGCACTCAGCGATTCGCGCTGCCGACGATGGATACGCAAGAACTCTCGGCCGGCGATCGAGAGCGCTCCGCGGCGATACAGAGACATTGCCTATCTGAGTGTTTCCGCAAAGGCTCGTTTGGAAATCTGTGCATCGATGCTCGAAGCTCTGACCTAGGTATACACAGGCTAGCCGGGACACCTCGCAGGCCGGAAATGACCATGAACTATGTGCATATACTGATTAGGCAGGCGATTCGGTCGCCCGCCGGCGGGTCATTAGCGCATTGGGGTCGCGCCTCCCTCACCACTGACCGCCGATAGCACCGAAGTGTGAGCGTGAGAACTTCAAGAGCGGGCGCGGGCGCAAGACTCACGATAACTACGAGGCGAGAGTGGTCTGGCGAACCGCTTGGCGTGCAAGCTTAGAGAGCCTCCACCGTTCTGAAAGGGCATCGAGGTCCGAAATCGGTGAAAGTCCGCGGGGCGGCCCCCAGTCAAACCTTAAGTCGACGCCGACATAAGCTTGCTTACATTGGTTATTTTTCTCGCGCCTGGGATGGCGCTACTGTCGGAGCTACCGTCAATGAAGGCGATCGACGGCCGAGTCCCGATCGCATTCCACCTTTTGATTGTTGCAGGGGAAGTGCATGTCTGCTTTTAGAACGCACAATGGATTTGGCATTTCACGCCGCCGCTTCTTAAGCTCAAGCGCGCTCGCCACCGCCATTCCCGGCTTCGCTCTCTCAGAGTCGCTTCTCGCGGCGGGCAGCGCGAGCGGTTCGCCCACCTTCGCCCCCAGCGATGACTTCTTGCACGCCGCAGTGGGGGCTGCTCGGTGGATTCAAAGCGTGGAGCGGCAGGATGAGCGGGGCGTCTATTGGCTACCGGAACCGGACCATCCGGAGAAGCTCCGCACGGTGTCGGCCCCCAACACGCTCTACAGCGGCAGTGCAGGCACGGTGCTCTTCTTCATCGAGCTTGCACGCGTGACCGGCGAGAAGCGCTACCTCGCGACGGCCACTCAAGGTGCCGATTATCTTGCCGCGACCTGGCGAGATCTCATCGATAAACCCCAAAACGGGCCGTTGTCCGGGCCTGGATTTAATCTAACGTTTTACAACGGCCTCGCGGGATTGGCCTTTGTCTTGAATGAGGCCGGAAAGGAGACCGGGAACGCCCATCATCGCGAGGCGGCACGAGCGGCTACCGACTACATCGCACAAGCGGCAACCCCCGCCGGCGCAGGTGTGGCATGGTCGGGGATTCCCGGGATCGCGGCCGATGGCAGCATTGTTCTGTATCTGCTGTATGCAGCCGAAGAATTCAAAGACGATCGATACCGCACGATAGCCGCGCAGGCGGGCAATCATATCTTAGAGACTGCCATCACTGAGCCGCGCGGGGGCTTGAGCTGGCGCGGCTTTCCGGCATTTCCCGGCTTGCCGAAGGATGCCTACTTCCCGAATTTCGAAGGGGGAACCGCGGGCGTGTCCTATGTCCTTGCGCGTCTGTACCGGGCGACTCAGGACCCCAAGTATCTCAATGCCGCGAAACAAGGCGCTGTGCACTTGCAAAGCATTGCAACCGTGAATGGCCATGCGGCCCTGATTCCCTACCGCTTCCCGGATCTTGCCGACGTGTATTACTTGGGCTTCTGCCACGGTCCGGCAGGCACTGCTCGTACCTTCTTTGAGCTTAACCAAGTCACTCAAGACCCGACTTACCTTCAGTGGTCGGAACGCTTGGCGCAAGGCGTCGTTCAGAGCGGCGTTCCGGAAGAACAAACCCCCGGATTCTGGAACGTGGTGTGCCAGTGTTGCGGATCCGCTGCGGTCATCGAGCTCTTCGTGGGTTTATGGGCATCAAGCGGCCGCAGTGACTACTTAGCCTTCGCACAGCGGGTTGCGCGGCAGTTGGTCAGTCGCGGCACGAATCTTGACGGTACGGGTGTGCGCTGGTATCAGGCCTGGACCCGGGTGAAGCCTTGGGAAGTCAGCGCCGAGACCGGCTACTCCATCGGTGCGGCGGGCGTGGGGGCGGCGCTCCTCCATGTGCATCTCGCTGAGCAGGGGAAGTACCGCGCGCTATTGCTTCCGGACAATCCGTTTCCGAGCACCCGACACGCCTAAGGATTCGGTGGCTAGGACGCGGTTTGACGTCCGCCCGCGTCTACGAGCTGTCAAATTCGGCCCCCATCCCCGAGTGGCATCATCGATGCTCCGCATGAGTGACTTCACGCCGCTGGCGCGACACATTGAAATCTCTAGACGTCCCGTTCGAGGGCGCGGTCAATAGCAGCGCGCGGGGATTTGCCTTGAACGTAGTACTCATGCCAGGAGGGCCAATCGATATCATCGAGCGATATCGCTTCAAGCGTGTCCGCAAAGTCATGTTTGAGCAGCGCGACTACCTCCTGCTGCCATTGCGGCCACGGGTGTAATTCCATCCAATTCTCCGAGCGCACGTGTTTGACCCAAAGCCGTTCCATGCAAGAGCTCAATGGACAGGGTTCATTTCGGTGCGGTACTGGGTAAAATCCAGATAGTCTAGGTTGTCGCGGCACACCCACTCGCTGAGGCGCCCGGGAGGGGTGGGGTCTTGTGCAAATTGCGCTACGACGTGTTGATACTGCGATTCACTGGTCGTCGAGATCTGCAATCGCCGCCGATGCTGCACGAGGCGAGCCAAGCCTTCTGGTTCTAGATCGGCACGAAACGCAGTGGTCCAGTGTTGCGGATCGATCACGAAAACAAAATAGTAGCCGACTTCAAGAATTCGACTGAAGACCGCTCGCACCACCGGATTACTTGGATTAACCAGCAGATGGTACGTCGAGGTTTCAAAGAAGGTAACGCCAAACTGAATGACCTCGGCGGGTGGGTTGCCGAGAAAGGCATGGCCAAACCTTAATGCGCAGACCCCATTTCTTCGCCTGAGCGACTCTCGGGGACGGAACGCGAGAAACGGCGCCGCAACTCCACGCTCCTCGAGAAGCCCCACGACGCCACAGGGTGCCGACGCTGCCTGAAACGCGCGCATCAATTGACCATTGACGATCAACCGCGGACGAAGCGATCGCTTGCCGAGCCTCAACGCCGCTCCGATCCGGCGCGAGGAGTGCTCCGGTCAACAAGCAGCAATAAATCAGTGTCCTGACGTTTCGCAAAATACAAGCCGCAGCCTCGTTCAGACAGGAATACCGCGGCACTTGTACAGGAGGCGGCGAGTGTCTGGCGAATATTATTTGGTAACAAGCTTCTGCGCTTAGCGCGAAAGGTGGCCGGCCTTCTTTCGCGCCGCGTGCATCCATCATCACGGATATGAGTTTATGCATCATCGCTATTAAGCGCCTCATATCCGCCATGGAGGCTTTAAGGAAAGAACGAAATATCATGATGCTGCCGCGCGCCGACCGGATATTGCAGCGCTAGACTGCCACCTTCACTCTGATCGCGCATCGTTGTGATGACGTTTAAGACTGCAACCAAAACTATCTACTTTACGGATGGAGAAACCATGAGCCTCGTGATAGCCAAACCTCGCATCGGCGTGATTGTCGTCGCACTCTCCCTCGCACTCGGCGGCGGATCGGTATTGGCTAAGGATGTGAAAGTCACTCTAAGCGGCGCTGAGGAGACACCGCCTGTCACCACGTCCGCCACCGCGAGCGGCACGATCAAGATCGCCTCCGACGGCGCAGTGAGCGGCAGCGTCAAGTCCACAGCGATCGATGGCATCGCGGCGCACATCCATGTAGGGGCGCCGGGCCAGGCGGGGCCGCCCATTATCACGCTCGACAAAGGCGCGGATGGTGTGTGGTCGGTGCCCGCGGGAGCGAAGCTCACCCAAGAGCAACTGGCAAGCTTCAAGGCCGGCAACCTCTACGTCAACGTGCACAGCGCGGAGCACAAGCCGGGCGAGATTCGTGCTCAGTTAAAGCCGTGAGGTATCGTTCCAGTGCCGCATGCATATCCTCCTCGGGACTGCCATGAATGATGCGCGGTACCGTCGCCTTTACCCTCGCATGGGCGATGCTCATCGTGACTTTGAGCGAAGCCTCACCCCCGCGGCACGACGCGGCTGCCAAAAAGGAGGTCGTCGTCCCGGAGAGAAATCTCAAGGTCCTGCCGCACGATATCTCACCCGCCGATCTTATCCAGTTAATGGCGCGCTACTCGCAAGAGCTCGGCGTGCAGTGCCAGTTCTGTCACGCGGAGGGGTCCCAGGGGATCGACTTCGTGTCGGATCAAAGCCCCGCCAAACAAACCGCGCGCGTCATGATCCGGATGCTCTCCGACATCAACACCAAGTACTTAGCCGAAGTCAGCGATCGTCGCTATTCGGTGCCCCTTACCTGCGGCAATTGCCATCAAGGACAGACGACTCCGCCCGTGTACGAGGCAAGACCATGAGTTCGGGTGTGAGATGAGCCCATCGCCCAAACGCTTGCGACTCGGAACCTTGCTCTTAGCAGGCTTAGGCGCCTTGCACGGCGCCGTTGCGCAGGCTCCGGAAGACACCGTCCAATGGTCCGCTTCCGTGAGTCCGCCCGCGACCTTAACGCGGGGCAGTACCGGAGCGATCCACCTGTCGGCCGGCGTGTTAGAAGGTTGGCACGTCTATGCTTTGGCGCAACCTCCCGGCGGTCCCACGCCGCTTCGGATCACACTCGCCGACAATCCGATCGCGCGCATCGCTGGTGCTGCATCAGGCACCGCTCCCGAGCAGCGGCACGATCCGAGCTTCGACTTGGACACTCGCTTCTATCCGCACTCCTTCGTGCTCTCGGTGCCGATCACGGTAAAGCCTCAAGCGGTGGTCGGTGCACAATCGATTCCAGTGGACGTTCACTTCCAAAGCTGCAGCGAGCGGACCTGCCTTCCCCCGAAGACCATCCGTCTTGTGGTCCCTGTCACCGTGCTTGCGGCCGCTTGAGGCACATTGAAGATGCCTGACTTCTCCAATACAACCCTGTCCCAAGGTTCGCGCCGTCGCACCGCGAACGGCCGCCGGTCGCAGGCAACGCTCATCGGGTTGATGGCAGCTATTGCGTCACTCTCCGGGCATGCCCAGATTGCCGTGCGCAACCAGGGCTATATTCCCTATAGCGACCCGCCGATCAGCTATCGGTCGGAGGATTTGAGTGACCCGGTGGCAAAGCTTGAGCGCGACATCGAGCAGGGAAAGGCTCGTGTGCAATACGACCCTGAACATGGGTACCTGCCCTCGGTCCTTGAACTCTTAAAAGTACCGGTGGATTCGCAAACCCTGGTCTTCTCGAAAACGAGCTTTCAGTACCCGAAGATTTCCTCAGAGCACCCTCGCGCCCTTTACTTCAACGACGATGTGTATGTTGGCTCGGTGCACGAAGGCAAGGCCGTTGAGATCGTGTCCTTTGATCCGAAGCAGGGCGCTATTTTCTACCTGTTGGATGAACGTAAAGTCGAGAAGCCCGCCTTTCAGCGCGCGGAACTGGACTGCACGCAGTGCCACATCGCTGCCGGAACCCGTGGCGTGCCAGGAGTTCTGCTGAGATCGGTGTATCCCGACCCCACCGGCACGCTGGTGGCCGGTATGAAGTCCTTCATCACGGACCAGGAGAGTCCCTTTAGCGAGCGCTGGGGCGGCTGGTATGTCACCGGCGCGCAAGGTCTCTTGGGTCCCAACATGGGCAACGCCGCGATCGATGAGGGCAAGACCGGGCAGGCGGGCGATGAAAACGCGACGAAGCTCTCCGCGCTTGCGCCGCGATTTAATGCCTCAAGCTATCTTCTGCCGACGAGCGATGTGGTGGCGCATTTGGTTCTCGCCCATCAGACGCAGATGCACAATCTCATTACCTTAACCAACTACAAGACCCGGTTGGCGCTCTACGCTCAAAGTGCCGCGGGTTCCGGCAAGGCGCCCCCCGCGGACAATCCCTTACCTCAAAACCTGCGCCAGCAAATCGAGCGACCGGCCGAGCAGCTGCTCCGATACCTCCTCTTCGCCAATGAGACCCAGCTTCCCGGCACTGATCGACAGAAGATCGTGGGCGCCTCGCCCTTCGCCAAAGAATTTGAAGCGCGGGGGATTCGCGACTCCAAGGGTCGCTCACTGCGCGACTTCGATCTGAGCACGCGACTGTTTCGCTATCCCTGCAGCTACCTTATCTACTCAGACGCCTTCGACTCGCTGCCCGAGCCTGCGAACGGTTATGTCTATCATCGGCTTCTCGAGATCTTACGCGGTGAGGACCGAAGCGCGGACTTCGCGAGGCTTTCATCCGATGACCGCCGCGCGATCTTAGAGATCGTGCTCGCCACCAAGGCGCACCTTCCTGATGAATGGAAGGATTACGCGAAATCGAATCACCTTGCGCTCCTTCAAGAGAGCAAAAACGCTGATCACCCACCCACCCTCTCCCGGAATTTACCCCAGTAAGGAGTCGACATGAACACCTCGTCAATGGCGGGCTGCGTAGCCCTGATTCTCTCAAGCAGCGTAGCTCTCGCCCATGGCGGGGCAGAGGAAGGCATCGATGGCCGATGGGATGCAGCGCTCCTGAACAATGGGCCGGCGGTCCCCTTCCGCCTCGATATCTCTGGCTCAGGACCCACGCTGAAGGGCACCTTCTACGATGGTTTCAGGCCGTACGATGCGACGACCAGTGCCTCATTCAAAGATGGCACCCTGGTGTTGAAGGCCGAGCACTATCTCACCACCATCACAGCCACTTTGAAAGACGGAGAACTGAACGGCACCACGCAACTGCAAGGTCCAGGCTATGGGCTCAAATACGACTTTCACGCCGTGCGTCATGTGGAAGCCGCCGCGAGCACCGTGCAAGCCCCCTCGATCGCAGGATCCTGGGAAATCCCCTTGGACTCGACGAGTTCCAAGGGCGAGAAGGCCTTTCGGTTCATCGTGGATCAGAAGGGACCGGATGTTGCCGCCTCTATCTTGCGCGTCGACGGCGACACGGGCGCCTACAGCGGCCGCTACCAGGACGGCAAATGGGTATTAAGCCACTTCGATGGCCATCGTCCTGGGGTCATCGAGGTGAGCACCGCCGAGGATGGCACCTTGAAGATCATCGCTCATAACGAGGCATTCAAGCGGGCGCTCGACGGTAATAACGGTGAGAAGAAACAAGGCGGCTCGGAGGAGGGCGCCTACGCCGAACAACGCTACGACGGCACAGCTCATTACACTGCGTACCGATCGGCGGTCGCGCGCGCCAAGGGGTTACCCGAGCCCGATGACTATCAAACCCACACCACGGCGCGCGATGCCAACGAGCGCTTTACGTTCAACTTTCCGGACGTGAACGGGAACCTGGTCTCAAACGAAGATCCGCGCTTCAAGGGCAAGGTCGTGCTCGCGATTGTGACCGGCACCTGGTGCCCAAATTGCCACGACGAGGCTCAGTATCTGGTTGAACTCGACAAGAAGTATCGCGACAAGGGCTTGGCGATCGTCGCGCTCGATTTCGAGGAGCCGGAGCAGCAGAAAACTCTCGCCCGCGAGCGTGCGTTCGTGAAGCAGTATGGCGTCAACTACACTTACCTCATCGCCGGTGCGCCGGCTGAAATGTGGGAAAAAGTGCCGCAGCTATCGAACCTCAACACCTGGCCCGCCACCGTGTTTGTGGGCCGAGATGGGCTTGTGAAAGGCGTGCATTCTGGGTTCGCATCGCCCGCGAGCGGTGAGTTCAATCGGCAGCTCAAGCAGGAGTTCACGGCAAAGATCGAGGAGTTGCTGGCGCAAAACAGTGCGAAGGTCGCCGCGAACAGGCCACGCGCATCGGACGGAAGCGCAGCTCCACTGCCGGCGATTGCAGCCAACTGATACGACCATTTTTTGAGGAAGCGAATGCGTGGGGTCGAAGACCGATCGGCCCCACGCTCACCTACTACTGATGAGAACGAGAGCACCCCCATAATACGTCGATGCTATCGCGACGCACCCGCTTCGCCGCAATGTGAACGGGATTGAGCGATGGGTAAATGGTATTGCGCCTCAACTGGATAAGAGCGCTGGGTCACATTGAGTCGTTCGGACAAATTGTTGTCGATAAGTTTCGAGCGCAATACAGCTTGAACCCGACCGTGTACGCCAGAGTGCGCCAGCATGGGTTGTGGTGAACGCTAACTCGATGCACTCTATCTGTCCATATATCGGCGGATGCGCGTGGCTGTGAGATGGGTTAGTGAGGACGTGGCAATTGCTGCATAGAACGCCACAGGCGAGACGTATCCCACTAAGTCGCCGCTCGCACATCATTGGATTTCAGTGGACGCAGAGTGGCGCCACACCCCACGAGAGCGCACTCGAGCGCGACTTTGTGACCCTGACGAGCTTCATGGATGCCGCCGTAATCATCCAGGCGCAGCCAGTGATGATCTTCTACGAGGACCAAGGATGTCGCAGACGATACACCCCGGATTACCTTGTGAAAACCGCAGATCTCGCCGAACTCGTGGAAGTGAAGTACAAGAGCGATCTGAAGGAAAATTGGCGAAGACTAGCCCCCGCCTTCAGCGCGGCTGAACAGTGGGCCCAGGCGCACGCGGCGAAATTCAGGATAGCGACGGAGGCTCATATTCGGGGTCAATTCCTCGAGAATGCGAAGCGATTGCTGCCACTCCGAGCGCTTCCTCTCGACGCCAAGGCGGCGATGCGCGTACTGACCCTCGCGAATTACTTGGAGCATCCAACCATTGAGACGCTGCTGAGCATGCAGCCGCACCGTAGCCTGGCGCTGCAGACCCTGTGGATACTGCTGGCACGTGGCACGCTTCGCACAGATTTGTCCGTTCCCGTCACGCTCAACTCGGTGCTTTGGGCTAATGAGTGAATCACCCGCGCCGTCCGAGCTTTCCGCAGTCCCAGAATCGGCCTGGGCGGAGGCGCGACGTTGTTTCCTAGTAATCCAGCGGCTCGCAAGTTTGTCACATCGAAAGCGTTTTCACGTCAAGGCGGCCGCCGCTGAACTCGGATATTCCTGCAGCCACGTGTATAAACAACTTGCCCGCTTCGTTGCCGATCCGCGGCTTACCAGTCTACTACCGCAGCGGCGCGGCCCGATAAAAGGACGGCCTCGTCTATCGAGGGACATCAATCAGCTCATCGATGAGTCCATTGAGTCCGTGTACCTCACAAGGCAGCGACCTCGACTGGTGGACTTGGTCACGGAGGTTCGACGGCGTTGTCGGTCAATAGGTCTCAAGGCTCCCAGTCGGAAAGCAGTGACGTCCCGGATTCGTGCCAAACCGCGCCGGGAGATAGTCTCAAGGCGGTGCGGACCGAAGGCTGCTCGAGATCAGTATGCACCGGCAATCGGTGCATTAGAGGCGACGTGGCCGCTGTCACTAGTTCAGATCGACCACACCCTGGTCGATGTCATCGTCGTCGACAGTGTCACTCGAGCGCCGATCCAGCGGCCATGGCTTACCCTCGCAATCGATGTTTGGAGCCGTTGCGTCGTCGGGTTTCACCTATCGCTCGAGGCTCCCTCGGCCACGAGCGTCGCGCTGTGCATTTCTCACGCCGTCCTGCCAAAAGCTCCCTGGTTGGCAGAGCGAAAAATCGACGCGGAGTGGCCGGTGCATGGGCTTATTGCGCGCCTGCATCTGGACAACGGCAAGGACTTTCATAGCGAGGCTCTTCGGCGCGGCTGTGAGCAGTATGGGATCTCGATTGATTATCGACCGGTACGAACTCCCCACTACGGGGGCCACATCGAGCGTCTTATCGGCACGATGATGGGGAAGGTTCATCTCCTGCCTGGAACAACCTTCTCGAACATCGCCGAGAAAGGAAGCACAGATCCCGAGAAGACCGCGGCAATGACGATCGATGAGCTCGAGCGCTGGATGGTACAGGCCATCGCCGGTCTCTATCACGGAACCGTCCATCGAGCGTTGGGAATCACTCCGTTAGTCGCTTGGGAGCGTGGCCTTGCAGGCGATGGCGTGACGCCGGGGTGTGGTGAGCCGATGACCGTCTCCGATCCTCGCCGCTTTCTGATCGATTTTTTGCCCCTTGAGCGCCGCCTGATTCGTCGCGACGGCGTATCGCTCCATTCAATCCACTACTGGTCGGACATTCTTCGAGCGTGGATTGGCGAGCCACAGAAGTCCATCGTCCGATATGACCCACGGGACTTGAGCCGGCTGTACCTGCTAGCTCCGGACGGGCAGTACTACGACCTCCATTACCGCAACCTAAGGCGTCCCCCTATCAGCCTCTGGGAGCACCGTCTTGCGCTGAAACGCCTCCGCGAGGACGGGAGACAAACCGCCGATGAGAACACGATCTTTCGGGCCATCGAGACCATGCGCTCCATCGCAGACGAGGCGACCCGTGCCAGCAAGACCGCGCGGCGGCAGCGCGAGCGGCGCTTGCGAGTGATCCAGGGCGGACGCGTAGACCCATTGCCAGCGCCGGCACCGGTCAACGGGCTGCCAGCGGCACCGCGGGAGGTCACGGAACAGCCGTGGGAGCGCATGCTCCCCGTCGAGGAGTGGTCTTGAGCGATGGCTACGGACATCTCCATGCGAGCATACGCAGCGTTGCGGATGACAGCGCGGATTTAAGGATTCGGCGCATTCGAAACGACCGTTGGGTCAGCTATGCACGCGCTGAGGTGGCCCTTTCGGCAATGGAAGACCTGCTGACCTTTCCCAAGCGTACCCGCATGCCAAATCTATTGCTGGTCGGGCCGACGAATAACGGCAAAACGATGATCGTCGAGAAGTTTCGCCGCGCACATCCGCAAACACCGGCGAGCCAAACTATGCACGTGCTCACGACCCATTTGCCCACGTCGGTGAGGATTCCGTGTCGGTGGAAGTGACCAGCGTCGTTCGGGTGAGCGACGCATCGCTTCAAGTTCGCTGGACCGAGCAGCACTACACCAATGGTGCGCTGTCGGGCAGTGAGCGCTGGACCGCCGTCCTCTCCGTTGTCATGCAGCCACCGCGCAATGAGCAGCAGATCCGGCGTAACCCTCTCGGTATCTACATCTACGGTTTGTCCTGGAGTCCCGAAATCGACACGAGCGATGGAGCGAAGAAGCCATGAAGTCATCCGCATTCTCCACCTACATTTCTATTCTGACGCTGGTCCTCGCCGGTTGCGCGACATCGCGCAAGCCTCCGCCAACCATCTCACTGGAAGAGCCCCTCAAGGCCCAGCCGTTACCGGAGCCTCCGAAACCCATCGCGGTGGTGGAAGTCCCGAAGCCGCTCCCACTGCCGGATCAGCTGAAGCCGTTACCCGCAACCCCTGACACACCCGCCGCAGCTCCGACGCCGGCGTCGCCAACCGGACGCGCCACTCCACAGGAGCGTGTGGAGCAGGCCAACGCCGACGCGCGCGTGACGCCAGCACCTGAAGGGTATGTCAATGCAATCCAGGTGTGGCCGTACTCGGATGGGGCGCTTTACCAGGTCTACACAAGCCCAGGGCGCGTCACGGTGATCGCCTTGCAGGCCGGTGAAGAGCTCGTCACCGTCGCCGCCGGGGATACGGTTCGCTGGATCGTGGGCGATACGACGAGCGGCAATGGGATCAGCCGCCGCGTGAACGCGATGGTCAAGCCTACGCGCAGTGGCCTCAAGACAAACCTCGTCATCACGACCAATCGCCGGACCTACCTGGTCGAGCTCGCGTCCACGGAAGCGGCCTGGATGGCCTCGGTATCGTGGGACTACCCGAGGGATGAGCTCCTGGCCTTGCAAGCGCAAGCACAGTCCGCCGA
>Ga0116227_10006459_pt1 | contig 23753 bp, 14 predicted proteins | sample S1TSphgellanicum_FD_89693 | JGI IMG/M metagenome (GOLD analysis project Ga0116227, IMG submission 89693) | Host-associated microbial communities from peat moss isolated from Minnesota, USA - S1T2_Fb - Sphagnum magellanicum MG | ecosystem: Host-associated > Plants > Peat moss > Unclassified...
CGGAGTTGTGGCGGTGTATGTTTTGTTGTTGGGTTTCTAGTGATTCGGTTTGTGTGTTTGTTGGTTGTTTGTTGGGGGGGGGGGGGGGGGGGGATGTTCTTTCGGTAGTCGGTGCATTCTTTTGGGAGTTTGAAATCACGTTGCTCACTCACTGATATCTGTTTTGAAGATTTTTATTTTACTCTGTCGGAGGTTCTAATGTCTTGTTTTCTTCATGTTTTGGATTCTGACACTTCCGGCCCCGCTTGTTTGGTCGTTTCTTGGCTGGCGTTTCGTTCTGATTGAATTGCAATAGTCTATTGAAGGATGATACCTAGTGTTCAGAGGTTTTTCACGCTCATGTTCTGGACTTTGCGTGTTTGTTGACGTGTTTTTATATTATTCTCTTTTCATTACACTAGTATGTTGAATATGCTACATTTTGCCTTGTCGCCTTTGGAGTTTCAGCAGTCTTTTTTGTGGTCTAATTTGCTGCTGAAAGCACACTTCTTTATAGCAGGTTTGAAAGACTTGCGGGGCTTTGTTCCATGATTTCAAGGGCCTGTTTTGGTGGGTGGACGAAACTTCGTCTATACATGCATGTTATATGTATGTATGTATGTATGCGTATGTTGTGGGAAGCTCGATTGTTTTGCGGGGACCAACACAACGTGCATGCTCTCTAACGCTTTTTTCGGTTCATTCAAACCCTGGTGACGAAGGCTTCTTAAGAAAGTTCCATGCACCTATCGCATTTCTTAGGTATGTCCAGACTGCGATTGAGCTTCAATGGTAGTGCCAACTTCGACGTGGAGACAAGGAACATACCGATCTAAACAATTTAAGGTGTGCCTCTTTGGCTTCTGGAAATCAGTGTTTGAATTCTACTTATAATAAGAGAATTTTATATGGGTATACACTATGATGCTTGCTACACATGGAGATGAAGCCTTGAGCTGGAAGTCCATGTGCCTGACAAAAAATGGTAGACAGGAGATATGGTGATTGCTTGCATACATACCTATTCAGACATGTGAATGAAGGCTCAAAACCCTAATTTTACAGGGCTTTTACTGCAAGGTAATCCAGCAGAACTTGTTCAACCCTCCATGTGGAGATCCTTGTTTTCTTTCTCTCTGGTGTCACAGTTGAAGCGATTGGGTGCATATCAGCAACCCCATCTGAACCAGCACAAAATTTGGCTGTTTATTGTGTTCACATGCCTTGTAGGCACCATTGTGAACTATGTTTGTGAGTTAATGCCCTTCTCCCTGCAAGAACCAAACATCATTTCTTTGTGAGTGTTGTATGTGCAGAGGTTTTTGCAATGCAAGATTTCAGGTTCCAAAACAAAGGGAGCTGAGAAACAGCTAGAACTCGGTTTCTGACATGCTCAAGACCATGACATTGAGGATGTAGCTGAAGAATTTTTGCATTTCTACAGCGTGCTTAAGCAGAGTGAAGAGATATTGCATTTTCACATTGGTCCAATCCTTTCCTGGCAATTTTCAAGGATTGGCCTTCCCATGTTAGATTCACAACATGGGGTGCACAAATTCCAAGATTGACAGGGATGATGCAGTGGCAAGATGCAAGGCAAGGAAGCGCTTCATGAGGCAGGCAGTAGATTCTCGACATGCTTTTGCTGCTTCACATGCTCATTATGTCATAGCTCTCAAAAGTGTGGGCTCTGCTCTTAGGCAATTTGCAGAGGGGGAGGTGAAGGATCCAGCAGCTGCAGTGATACCTTCAGATGGTCCATCAACTGCTCTTGTTGCTCTTGCTCCATCTCCTCTTCCTGAGCCTCCACCACCTCCCCCTATGTCTCCTAGTCTTCTCTCTCCCTCCCTCCCTCCTTCACCACCACCACTTCCTCCTCCCCTTTCACCTCCACATCTTGAACTCCATGGACCTAGGAACACAACTTTGTTCAAATCTCCAGAATTGGTCAGGGAAGCAGGCAATGAAGAGCCTTCATCCCCTCCTCCTCCACCTCTCATCACTCCAATTGGTTATGATGATGAGTGGAATTCTTCAGTTCAAGCTCCTCCATCAAGACAAGGGCAGTATCTGCCCCGTCCACCAATATCTTACAGCAGTTGGCATGACCTATTTATGGACCCTTTTCGCCCAGGCCCACATTCTGATCAGGGCTATATGCTATCAAACCAAAACTCAGAGGACTCTCAGCCTGCTGAGACCTATGACAACAAGCTACCTCAGGTTGAAGAAGAGGATGACATACCAGACCTTGAAGATGTAGATACTGATGGACCTGCTTCAAAGGTAGTTTATCTTCTGTGTTTTTGGTATCTGGTGTCATCTATTTTTTTTTCCTTGGGCATTTGCTATTGGTGATGCAGTTGTGAGTTCTTGGAGACTTTTCCTGCAAGCATGAGACATCAGAATTGTCTCTCTTGTTTGAATTTGTGAACCATAGTTTGTTCGGTCCCATCTTTGCTGATGTACCAATTGCCAAAGCATGCTGGAGTTCCCTTTTTGGCATGCAAAACTTTTGTGATGGGAGCCAAGTAGACTGGGCCTTGGGTGTGCCAGGATTCTGATTATGATGAGAAAGAGGAAAATGCAACAGCTATTACAAAGGTTGAGCCAGACCCAAGGTCACCAAAGGAGACAGTTGAGAAGAATCTATTCAAAGGTACAGTGAAAGTGAACAGGGAGCTGGCTATCATAATTCCAGAGCAGGGAGGTCGAGACCTGCTTGATGTGATCAAGGAGGTTGATGACTTGTTCTTGAAGGCTGCTGATAGTGCTGAAACAGTTTCCAACATACTTGAGACCAGGAAAGTTCATTATCACTCCAGCTTTTCAGAGAACTTAAGAGGTGAGAATATGGACATGAAGCTGTAGTGGTGTTGGCTTGCAATTCTTTGCGAGTTATCTTGTTCTCAGTCTTATATTTCTCTTCAGCTTTTCACAATTTTTTAATCTACCCCTAGTTGTTTTCTATCAGCTTTGATTTTGAAGTCATAATGCATAATTTCTGCTGGAATGAATAGAAGTTGGAGAATCAGCAAGGATTTCATTCTGGAAGCTGTCCACAAAATCTGGATCTCCTGTTCATCACAGGGCTCCTAGCAATGCCAGCATTATGAGTGAAGAGACTGCTAGCATAGGCAGTAGCATGCGAAGCCTCAGTAGTTTCCGCAGCACTGCCTGGGTGGAGGGGTGTGGCATGACTGGCAGTCATGCATCAACTCTTGACAGACTGTATGCTTGGGAGAAAAAGCTATACCTGGAAGTTAAGGTTTGTTCTCAGATGACTACCGTCTTGCATTGTTCTGGGGGCGTATGTTGTTTTCTATCTTGCAGATATTTCTATTCTTTTGTTCAGGTATTTTCTATCAAGAAATGAATCTGTCTCCAATATAGTTTCTTCCTTTGTTCCCATATTTCTTGTGTATTTTATGAAGTATCTGCATGAAAAGCCAGTGGTGAAAGGGATTCATTTCCTGGAATTAGGAAAGTGCAGACTTTTGAAAGCAGAATCAGTGCTGGAGATTCGACCTAACTCTTGCGCTTTCTGAATTTGGTATTTTGAGAAACAGGGAGCAGAAGATCTAAGAAAAGAGCTGGAGAAAAAGTATGCTCTGTACAGAAATCAGGACACTAATGGGGAAGATCAAGTGGTCATTGACAAAATGCGGGCCAACATTAAGATGCTACAAACACAGATGTTGGTTTCTATCCAAGCTGTAGATGGTGCTGCAATTGAAATTCAGAAATTGAGAGATGATGATCTCTATCCACAGCTGTTGGATTTGCTTGAAGGGTAATGAAACTCCTCCCTGTCCTGTTCACTTTCAAAAATGCTATTTCATAAATATGGGATTTCGCTTTCTGACTGGTGACCTAAATTGTGGAGTTTTGGTTATACAGAATGATGGTTATGTGGAAGGATATGTCTGTTTCTCACCAAGCCCAGATGAAAGCTGTTGAAACCCTTAAGAGGCTTGGTAACTCAGCTGCCTCTGAGCCAACAACAACCTTTCACCGGCACTCTACAGTTCAATTAGAAGCTGCTCTGAACAAGTATGTGCGGTCTTTCTTTTTCCCCAGTTCCTCAGGTGTTTATAGCATAAACATCCTAATCTTGTTTGGACCATGGGAGGGGATTGACTTTCTTTGTTAACTTGGTCCCAAATTCTCTGTCCTCTACCATTGGCTTCAATGTTCCCAAACATTGAAGTTACAAAGTTATTAGGGCATGCTTGCATGTGCATATACTGATCTTCAGGTGTCTTCTAGGTGGTCTATGATGCTGCAGAAAGTGGTGAGCACTCAGAGAGACTACATGAGGAATATGACAGGATGGTTGCGAATAAGTCTCCTGCAGTTTCCTGAGGACATGGATACAACAGGATCATGCTCCCCATCCCACTCCAGTGCCTCCCCATTAAATGCTAGCCCAATCTATGCTCTGTGCCAACAATGGCAGGCTTCAATGGATCAGTTACCTGATCATGTTGTTTTGAAAGCAATAGCTGGATTTGCAGCAGTAGTTCGTGAAATGTTGAGGCTTCAGTGGGAGGAGCTCAAAATCAAGAAACGGGTTGAAAGTTTTGCAAGGGAGCTGGTAAAGCGAGAAACCTCTCTTTTCAGTGCCTCTATGAGAGAGCCACCCTCTCTGCCTCTACCCCCTCACCCTCCTCGGTCTCCTGCATCCTCCTCAAGTGAAAGTGATGAAAACAATCTTAGCATGATTGTCAGAGAGGGGGCAACTGAGCGACCGGATGTTTTAGAGCGCAGACTGCGCATGGAGGCTTCTAAAAGGAAACTTGAAGAAGAGCAGGAAGCAGAGAGGAAGGCACACAGTGACACTCGGGCCTACACCCTCAACAGCTTACAAACTGGTCTTCCATATATGTTTCAAGCCCTGGTGACCTTCAGTAATGTGCAAGCTGACACCTATGACAAGCTGTATGTGCTTCGAGCTAATAGCAAGCTTGCTGGAATCACTGACAAGTGATTGCCCTTCTTTCCATTTCTCTCTTTTTTGTCTACTTTTCTCTCTGTAAATAAGAGAAAAGACCCGAACTCGTAGCTCATTGATTAAAAAAGGAGCAATTCTCATTATGCTGAAATGTGGCTCGGATTTTTTCACTGCCATTTTGAATTAGATAACTTTTTGACATGGTGGAGATGTAGTACAATTTTCCTGCGGATCATGAACAGTTCAATGTTGGCCTAGTTTTTGCATTCCATTCAGTGCCATTGGGATGAGATAACTTCCTGCTTGGTGGAATGTAGGACAGTACTCCTGCAGATTATGAATATAGGTTCAATGCTGGCCTAGTTTGCCCATGGAGCATCAATAGGTTCCATAGCAGCCTGGTCTCGAAGTTAATTTTTTTAATGCTTCAGATTTCAGGACTCATGGGGTTTTTGGTCAGATGTATATTATCATCTGAGGAATTTAGAGGACTTTACACTTCGCACTTTGGTTTTTTGTGGTCCATTGGTGGCTAGAGTTGCCCTATTCTTGTTACCAGACTTACTTGCAGTTTGGGATCCGGTGCCCAAGTTGTATTGTTGATTGCAGTGTCTAGGAGATGTTCTGAAGTTGAACTAGATGCAAAGTTTTTTGGGTTTGTCGAATTTTATGAAATATTTATGAAGTATATTAGGTGTGTAAGTTGTTGAAATGGAGTAAAAGAGATGCTTCTCACGTCTCTTTACTGATGACAAGCCTGAAAAGGTTTTTGTTTCATTTGAGCACTGCAAGTTAGAAATGACAAGGATGTAATAGCAGGGCCAGAGTGAACCAGGAGCCACCCAAGCACCATCAGGGATGGATGGTGGCTAGACAGGAAGTTACTTTTCCGGTGAGCTGTTGTCCCATAGCTAACTACAATGGTTTCGCATAGTCTTGGTTTTACTGTTCTACATGCTTTTTACTTGCTCTTTCCTTTACTACTTACTTTCATACTTACCTACTTCTGTGCAAACCTGCCTACATACTTTCGTGTCTACCTATTTGCTTTATACTTACTTACATCCTTATGTATGTACTTACCTCCTTGTGTAGCTATCTCCTTGCATACCTACCTACTTGCTACTGAATGATGTTGTGTGCTTGTTTGTCAATGCTTACAATTGTCAATGTCAACCCACATGCAAAAGATACATGTAGAAATACCTTGAATGGTACAACACATCCAAACATCAAAAGATATAATTCACATCTAACAAACTGGAATCCCTGCCCACACAAATCTTCACATACAAGGATAGCCACACAAATTGCATCACAAACAACTTGCATAAAAATCATAAGAACTTGCCAAAACATAGGCTTGTGTTTTAGAATATTAAATCATCAAAATTGAATTGAGATTCACACAACTTGTGATTATATTTCACACATTAAATATCTAGAACCTCGTTCACATAGGAATCGATTCTAAGTTAACTTACTTTAGTTCACTTACAATAACTAAAATGTAAACATGTAACCATTAGAAAATTCTTGACACCCATGAGTAAGGGTTAAAAATCTAGCCAACATTATGAATTAGTTGGATTTTTCGATTTGTCCCCCAATAAATTTCACTGGTAATGAAGCTTTACAAGTAGCTTCTATTTTCCATCCTAGTCAATAGTATACAATTTCCTCTCAAAAATCCAAAGCAATTTCTAAAAGGTACAACACTACTCTCCCAACCAATATTTCATGAGATGTAGCATGTGTAACCATTATTCAAGTTCACACTATGGTATAATCCACCAATTTGTTAAGATTAACTTGGATCACAATTTCTTACTTGGTTAATGTTCGAACCTTCTCCTATTCACCCATAGATGTCAAAATTTGATATGGGCACAATTCAATATCAACATTGATCAATCCAAGATCATCCATTACCACCTTGCCCAACATGAAAGGTTAGGCACCGAAGTTCAACAAAATCTTCTACGGTTAATGCCAATGTGCCGACACCCCCTTCAATTAGAAAATTCCATCCTCATTATGCACCACCATCAAACCATGAATAACCCCTATTGAATCAACAGTAGGATGCACAAGAAGGTTTTGAAGGTGGCCATAACACCATGTTAAGATCCTAATTGAACCTTAGGCACTTCCATTTGGCTCATTTTAGGAATATGTTAGGGAAACCTAATTGGTTTTGACGAATCTTTGAACATAACCACCATCCCTAGTGTTCCCCACCTTCACATAATGTGGGCACCATGCAAACACAATCATTAGTTGAATATTATGAGCATAAATTTGCTAATGATATAAATTTGATTATTACGAATCTACTAAATTGTGTGTGCTTTCTACATCCCATGGATAGGCTATAAGGACTGCAACATTCCCTCAATGTGTGTCATTAATTGAATTAAATGCATGAGAGTTTTATAGCCATAAAAGTTTCACAAGAAGAAAAGAGGAAAACAACAAAGGTGGCAAAAAAGGGGAGTAGAAAAAAAAGTGATCCAATTCAGCATCAATACACCAATGCTTGCAAATGGAGTGCAAATTGAAATCACCAATTTTTTTTATGAAAAAAACATTCAAGTTGATCACAACAATTTTAATTTTCTAATTTTAATCTTTTCCATTTCTTACTAGTGTGGCTTGTGCTGTTGGCCCAAGTGTTACCATGTCCTCAACTGATTTTTCCTTTCAAAACCTGGTTTTTTGGAATTTATTTGAATTTTCAGCAGCAAAAATCACTTAAAAATCAATATCTCCCACATTCTGAATCCAAATTTTACCAAATAAATTCCATTAATTCCTTCTCATCAAGATCTTTCCAGCAACACAAAGGCACATTCCAATTCCTTCAAAAATTTCAGCTATGATTTAATTTAATTTTCAGTGAAGAAATCATTCAATATTCAAGAACTTCTACACCACAAGTCCAAACGCCATGAAACCAAGACAATGCACCCCTCCTCCTCAAGAGCTTTCCAAAGAGACCAAGAATGCAATCTGAAGCATCCTGGTTTGGTGGAGCTCACTAGTACAAAACAAACAAACAACCTTCCTTCGTAGATAGATATAGTGCAAACATGTTCAAAGTCTAGCTCTTGATTTCAAATTTTACATTCCTCAAAGATTTAATATTTTGGTTAGATTAGTTGCATGTTAACCATAAATCACATCTATCAACCTATTATCACTATGTATCACACCAAAGTTCTAAAAGTTTTGAGATTCTTATGTGCATGTTATTATTTAAGGGTGCACAATTTACATTCAAGTGTGTTTCACCTTTTCATTTGACAACTCAATTTTTAGGTTTAACGGCCTATTAAATAATAGATTATTGATATTTTGAAACATGAATCTATAATTCTGATTGAAGTTCCTAACCTACACATCATGATTGCAAATTGTGAAAGTCTTAAAATTTAATATTTATTTTCACATGAAAAAACATGCATTGGTGTATTTTGATATATTAAACCACACCCTATATCTATAGGTTATTTAATAGATTTGATATTTTTTAATTTTCATAATGTTTACAATTCTAGCAAATGATAATGCTAAATTGTTTAACATGATTGTAATTTTTAATTTATATCAAAAATAAAAAATTATAAATAAACTAATATTAAATTCCATTCTAATCGTATATTTTTTAAGTTATTATTTTTAAATTATATATATATATGACGTTTTTTCAATTTAATAATGGTTGTAATCAAAATTAAGACTAGTATAATAAATTTACATTGATAACATTTTATTATTTAAATTAAAAATATGAACCTTTTAAATTTTGACTTATATTTTGGTAATATTTTAGTGAAGACTTTTCGATTCAAATTAGAAACAGACTATTAATTAGACTTAATAAACTCATTCTAAACATCAATTCATTAATTTTGTGAGAAATGCATCTAGCAATCTTTTAATATCACTTCCACACATGACTTTGGGGGTGGACATTTTATTTTGCGACTTTTAATCACCCTCATTTTGGAATAAGTAAACTTTCTTTTTCTTTTTCTTTTTTGGTTTTGAAATCAATTGAAAAGATTTTCCCCTTCAATTTCAGTCTTTTTTAGAATGATTGGAAAGTTCATTCTTTCTTTTTTTGGTTGAAAGATGACTTAAGCTTGGTCAATGACAAAAACATAATTGAAAAACATCAAACTTGACAAGAGATGATAGGAGAAAAACCAAAAAAAACATGAGAATATGAACAAGGAACAACAAAATTGCAATAAACAATAGTATGGTGTCAAAAAAGGGATGTTGGAAACACCTTGAGAGGTGCCTAAGTTGAGTATGAAAAAAGAATTTGAGCAAAAAGGGACACCAAGGAACATTGAAGGCACCAGATACAATGTTCGAGGACACTAAGGGTGTCAAGAAGTATGTAAGGATATGGGGGCACTATCCAATCAAAAATATTTTATATTTTATATTATTTTGAATCATGAGGGGCATTAGGGCCTTTGGGAAGCAAATAGGAAGGATGTGGGGGGAACATTTGAAACACCCAATTTTTTTTGTTTATGGGACAACAAGGGACACCAAAAAAGACATTAAGAATGGCAAGGGTGCCCAAGTAGGTCGCCCATGGACATTAAGGTTGTAAAAAGGTTAATGTTTCCATTGAGTGAAGATTAAATTCATATTGTAAAATGAATGGAAGTGGAAATGATCTTATGGAAAATCTATACAATTTATATAATCATGGATTATCAATGTTTGATTTTAAATTTTTTTTCAAATTCATTTATTTTTTAAATGCATATTAATATTTGACCTTATTTCAATTGATTGTCAATGATAGTGTGAAGCAGCAGAAAGCCTAATTAAATAAATAAGATTTTACATGCAATTGTAATCCGCATGCATGCACCAAAACTAGGAAACCGGAAAAAAAAAAAAAAGATTTAAAAAATAAATCTTTTGAAACATGCAATCAAATAATATATATGCCCAAAATTGAGAAACCTCAAAAAAGGGGAAATTTTCTCTTTGGAAGGCATGGTTACTTAATTTATGATTTGGTTGACATTTTTGTTGACCTAATTTGTCTCATGTGGAAACAAATTAGTGACAAAAAGTTGAGCTTATTTTTTAAAATAAAGACACCATCCCAGGGTAGGACTGCCCATCACCAGTCATTACTTTATCATTGATTGCTTCAAGCTTCTTGTTGCATCGCGTCTATTGTTGCGGTTGCTACAGCCTAGGAGCTTGGAAGGAAGGTAAAAGAAGGGAAGAAAAGAAAAGAAAAGGAAAGGGAAGGGGAAGGAAGTAATGAGGGAGTTTTACTAATGCTACTGCTACTAGTCCAAGAAAAGGCTGTTACAGCAACAACAACGGCAATCAACTGCAAATCTACACATAAACAGCGACGACAAATGCACAACGACATGACACAACAACACAAGATCCCCTTCCCCCTCCCAAATGGTAGTGGGGGGAAGGGACAAGACACGTGCACACACTAGACAAAGGAGGTGAAACCTCCGGCAATGGATACTTACAAGAGCGGCAACTGTCGTAGCTGCAGTCGAGTGAAAGCAAGCGACAACACAATAGCATGAGGTCGGACAACAACGTAAGCTCTGGCATTGCAGCGAGGATAGTGGCGATGGTGGGCCCAACCTCAGCAGCAACGACGTTACAGGATTAGGGTTTTTTTTTTTTTTTTTTTTTTGGGAAATTTTTAAAGGTTTTATATTTATGACGGTTTCAAGTTCTTAGGGTTTCAGTATTTGTAGTGTTTCGAAGATTTTAAGGTGTTATAAATCTTAAGGTACTAAACTTTTAAGTTTTCCAATATAATAATCTTTGAAAATTTTAGGCCTTTAAAACCCAAAGGAATTCAAGATCTTTAAGGTTTAAGGCTTCAAATTCTACTACTTTTGAGATTTCTAAAGTCTTAAAAATTTGAAATTTTAAGATTTTTAGGTTTTATAAGCAGGCAACATGTGATTTTAAGGGCTTCAAAGTTTCAAATTTTATAATGATAGCAGATTTTAGAGTTTTCAAAATAAACTAAAAATTTCAATGTTTTTGTGTTTTCAAAGACATTGATTTAGGGTTTAAGATTTGAAGAACTCCACGATGGCGCTCATTGCTGCACCGTTGCTACGTCCTTTCACTATAACATAGGACATTTTCACGCTAAAAAGGACACTGCCAAGATGCATTGCAACAACGTTGGGCTCAACATCCCAGACAATGCACCCCTAGCGGTCTACTAAGCAGCCTTGGCCAGGCACTGGCTAGTCATGGGCCCCAAAACCGATAGTTCACATGTTGACACGCGGCTATCCAAAATGGAGGCGGCCATTGAGAACATTGTGTCTTTCGTGACCATTAACAACCTTATAGTCAACCAGCTAAATGAAGTGCAAGGCAACTACAGTTGTCACAGCCAAGGCTGCGTCTATAGATGAGCCCAAGTGGACCACAATGATGGCCAAGAACGTGCGCTAGGTGGTCAGATGAACTGTGGAAACCCTGGCCGATGCGCCCAAACAAGAGGAATGCAAGTTCAACATGTGCCTCATGGGCTTCGAAGCTAAAGAGGGTGAGACCAAGAAGGAACTCGTGCAGTGGCTCAACACATAGTTGTTGCAGGGCCAAATGAGGTTATGTGTCAAGGTTGTTGCCGCCATGCATCAGTGGCCTATGACTGCGTGGGCTTCTGCCCCGTGGTAGGCGCGTGCCCTGACGCGGTGCTCTTCAAATTCGCAACAAGCGAAAACTATCAGGCCGCGCTGCAAGGGCTTAGTGGGGACCAAGTTGGGCTTGGACGAGGACCTCATGCCCACACAGTAGGCGCGCAAGTATGAGCTATGGCCACTATTCAAGGAGGCCAAGACAACAAGCAAGCGTGCCTTCTAGCGCGCAACTAAGCTCTTTGTCGATAACATTCAAATTTGCTCACCCCCCTAGGGGCACAGGGACCAAAGAAACCTATGCGTAGTATTATGGAACATGCACGAGGGTGGTGTAAATAAATTGGAAATGGGGGTGCAAATACTAAAGTTGTTTCAGGGTGCTGACCTTGTCTTATTAACCGAAACTTGGCACTTCCCAAGGCAACATTTGCCACACGTTGAATGGTGTGACTCACTTGCAATAGCGCACACTATGTAGTTGGGAAAAACATACGCTATAAAACATAATGGGGGAGTTGTTGCTTACTTTCGTAGCCACCTTAGCCCAAACCTATCCTAGTGGAAGGAAGGAAGCCACAATTCTTATGTATGGATACAGGTCAACAAGGGTGATGCCCCTAACTTGTTTATTTACATGGTGTATGTTGCGCCTATTAGTTCCAAACACAAGAGTGAATCCTTGTTCCAAAACCTGGCAACAGATATTGCTAAAGTCAAACTTTAAGGGGCATAATACTATTGGGAGGGGATTTTAATGCACGTACTGCAATGCTACCAGATACCATTGACACTAGCGAGCTTTGTGAATTGTTACAGGCGCTTGAACTTGCTGAAACTAAACAACCAAGTGCTGTGGCTAAATGATAGAACCGTGACACTAGCGTTAGCGGTTGGAGCCATGAGTTCCTGGACTTATGTTGTGATGCTGGGTTATTCATCCTCAATGGCCAGACACTTAGTGACAAATCAGGGGAGTTCACTTGCTTGGCAAATGGGGGGCGCAACATTGTCGATTATATTGTTGGCTCACTTGTAGTTTGGCAAGTTGCTACACACCTCGAGGTGATAATAAATGACACCCGCTATTGTGCCATGGGGGGAAACTCTGACCACAGGCCATTGCACCTATGGTTGAACATTGATTGTAGCTTTGTTGAACCACAACATACAGTTATAACCAAAAAATTCTTACCTAGGTTCAAATATGATAAATCGAAAGTTGAAAAGTATTAGCTTGCCTTAACAGCAAGTCTTGGAAACCTGTGGGTTGTTGACTCGATTGGGCATTTAGGGGCAGACGGGTTAACTGACCTACTATAGCAGTGCGTGGGTGTTGAAGCAAAGTTTACTTTTGGCATCAAACCTCCGGGAAGGAGTAGCAGAAAAAAACACTGCTCTAAACCTTGGTTTGACACCAACTATCGTACAACGAAACGTGAGCTAAGGCTCTGGTTGAAAGCTAACCTTGATTCGCACACTACTAAACATTAAAAAAATAAATTTAAAAGTTTATCAAAAGGCAAAGAATTTTCTAGGAAACTGCAAGAGCTCAACATATGTGTGCGCTTGCCAAGGTGGATGCGCTTTCATTCTGGAAAAAGTACCAGCCAAGGGCACCCGTTGTGGACAAGATCAGTGTAGCTATGCTTTTGGAAGGCTTCCGCGGGTTAGTTGGCTAGTCTCCACCACCCATACGGTTACAAACTGATCACTCGGCTCAGGTGATCAAACCTCCACCTAGCCACACCCTGAACACAAATATCACACTTGTTAAGTTACTTCAAACATTGAAAAAGTTACAAATGAACAAGGCTATTAGTTTGGATGGTATGAAAGCTGAGTTCATTTTGGATGCGGGAGAATTACTACACATGCCACTATTGACAATGTTCAATTGCTTTTTGGCAAAAGGTTTTCCAGAAGTTCTTTTCACTGGGGTGGTCCACGCGTTCTTTAAAGGGGGTGATGCTTCCGAATTTGATAACTATAGGGGGATAACGGTTGGGCCTATCCTAGCAAAGTTGTGTGTTATGATCCTTGACAAAAGGTTGAGCGAGTGGGTTGAACAACATGGGCTACATGCTAAGGGTCAAGCTGGGTTTCACAAAGATTACCGCACTATTGACCAACTTTTCATATTGCGAACTCTGATAAAACAGAGTAAGGCAAAAAAGAAGCCACTCTATTTTTGTTGTGGACTTCAAAAAGGCGTTTGATATTGTGCCACATGAAGTGTTGTGGCAGGTGTTAGCTAGCCTCAGGGTGGAGGGACGCTTCTTGTGACACTTATAGGTGATGTATGCCAAGGATATTATATGCATCAACCACCCAAGTGAAGGTGTCACCTCTAGTTTCAAGTGCCAGCAAGGTGTGAAGCAAGGTTGTCCTTTCAGCCCCTTATTGTTTGGGCTATATTTGGATGCCCTAGACGGGCGCTTAGACGGTAGAGAATGTGATGCATCGGCCCTAGCAGACATGCATGTATGGTTGTTGCTTTTTGCAGATGACCTCGTTCTGACATCGAAGTCAAAAGTGGGACTGCAACAATAGTTAGATGCGCTCCAACAGTTTTGTGTTGAATGTGGACCTACATTGAACTTGAAAAAAACAAAAGTCATGGTGTTCAATTCTGCTGACCCATGCCAAAAGTTTGTGTTTGAAGGTGATGTTATTGAGCGTGTGCAAACCTTCAAATACTTGGGGGTCCTGCTCAAGACCACCTCGAACTTGGATAGTGTAGTGGAACATCTAGCAATTGCTACTAGGCGCTTGAGTCGTTGTTTGCACTGAATCATCGTTGTGCGGAGCTACGTATTATGGACGTTAAACTACATCGTGACTTTTTTAACATGTTGGTGCGTTCCATAGCAAGCTATGCCTGTGAGGTTTGGGTGGACTCCAAGAAAATAAAGGCTATTGAAGTAGTGTACCAAGGGTTCCTCAAGTCCCTGCTTGGGGTGCGAAAAATAACCAGCACGTCCATTGTGTTAGTAAAATTTGGCAAATTCTCCTTTGAACATTTTGCATGGGGACAAGCGTTGCTGTACTATAACCGTGTGAGCACGGTCACTAAAGATCGTATCTTGGGAAAGGCATGGGAAGCCTAGTTCGTTATGCTTGTTGCGGGAAAAAAATGTTGGGCCGGATCCATGAAAAAATGGCTATTCCAGAATCAGCCCCAAGAGGTGGCAGATTTTCTCCCTCCGGTTCAACCACCGCTGGAAACAACGCCTCAGCTTGCAGCGACTCGTGTGTTCTAGGCGAGGACTGCTTTATTGCCAATGGGAATGGTTCCTGAAACAACGCACATACATCTGACTCATCTATTAGGGGTAAGAGGTTGGGCAGAAAGTCAAATACCTTGGTGCAATGCGCACAACGTACTGGTGGGAGCTCACAAGGCTAGGGCCCCACCCCCTTCAAGTTTTCCCCACACAATGTTGAGTGTAAAAATGGTGAAGGATAGTATGCAGTTGGCTTTCATTGAAAAGTTCTTTACCAACCGTGAGATTGGGAATAGCGTACAGACAAAATACTTGTGCTTCAACGGTATGTCGTACGAAAGTGAAAGCTACTTGTGTGACATCAGCTATGTTCAGCTGCGGAAAGCTCTGGCCTACTTTCGATGTGGCAACACGTAGCTTGAAGTAGTGTTAGGTGTGTGGAAGGGCGTGCCATACATTGAGAGGAATTGTCGAGGCTACGACTTGGGGAAGGTAGAGGATGAAGAGCACCTACTTCTTACCTGTCCAAATACACAGAAAGTTAAGGAATGCTTTTGTTCGGCCCTACCCCTCACCCACACGAGCACTTTTGCTGAGTTCATGCAGACTACGAACACGGTCGCCTTGGCCAAGTTTGTGGCATGCTGCCAATAATAGAAGATAATTTGTCCTCTATGATCTACCTTTCGTCTAATGGACTTTTTGGTCCCAAACGGACGTAAAATTGTAAACAATAAACAGTAAATAGAACATTTCTTTAAATTTTCATCATTTGTGTTTCATTTTGAGGGATTTAAAATGTTATGGGAGCACTACCTCAAATCATCTTTGAAGTGCAAAGAAGAATAATAAGAGGAGGAATAATGAAAAAATAGGAAGAACAAAAATAAGCTTATAAAAACATCCTTTTTTTCTTCTCTTTGAACTCCTCCTATTTTCAAAGCTTCGAACTTTCTCATTTCTTATTAATTTTAAACAATTTAAAGTGCTGGAACTGAAGGTCACGCTTTTAAATTTGTCGAAATTTGTTTTTGCTGGAGGGGGTTAAGAATCGGTTGTCCTTGAAATTGGTGGTGACAAAAGGGAACACATTGCGAGCGCGTTCCCAAAGACAGTTGTCGCAGGTACGGTGACATTGCGGCTGCTCGCCGGCCGATTGCACAGCCACCCGCCGAGACACCCGCCGCAAGAGAGGGTGAGGAAGAAGCTCATCGAGGGTTTGCACAGGCATGGCGATGGCTTCCTCCCCTATTTCGGTGTGCTTGAATTTCTGTGCGCTGCCGTTGTTGCTTCTGTCCCCTTTGTCTTCGTTCTGGATTCTGGTTGCTTGTCGGTGGAGATGAAAACGTTCTGTGAAGAATTCGAGAGAAAGAACGTACTGATTTAGGCAGTTTTCCGGATAGATTTGGACAAAACTTTGGAGGGTTTGAGAAGAAAGAAAGAAGAAAAGTTGTGGAGGAAGAAAGTGTCTCGCGGCGCGAAAGCCGCGAGCACACTCCTTTGAAGTGGGCTGAAATCGGAAAATCCAGTGCGATTTTGGAAGGAAAGTGATTGTAACGGTTTGCTGTTGTGCATCTCAGATGGAAGAGAAAGATGTGACTGGAAGCGAATTGCAACAGCTGTGCGTGGAGGGGAAAGGGATGTTGCAGCAAGCGTCAAACGACGACGACGACGACGACGACGAAGAATGCAGAGTGATGTTCGAGAGGGAACTGAGTTTCTGTTCTTCTCGGTGTCGAGATGTAGAAGATACCATTGACGATAGCTTATGGAAGCGACTGCCGGAGGATTTGCTGGAGAGAGTATTGGCGTGGTTGCCGCTAGCGAGCTGTGTGCGTTTCCGCTCTGTCTGCAAAAGGTGGTATGCCATGATGTATTCTCAGAGTTTCTTAGAACTACGATCTAAGGAAGCTCCAGTTTGCGGACCTTCTTGGTTGCTTTCGTTTGGTAGTAGTCTGTCGTCGCAGCAGCTGCTTCACGACGTCGGCGGTTCCAGTTTCCTCGAAGGAAACGTGTTCGATCCATCAAGTAATAGCTGCTTCAAGTTGCAGTTTCCGTTTCTGCCTCAAGATAGCGTACTTGTCGCCACAGCCGGAGGTCTGGTTTGCTTTTGTTGCAACACAAATGAGAGTCATGAAACCGATGTGAGCTTCTACGTGTGCAATCCAATCACCAAAGCTTGGAAGCTGATACCGAGTCAATGCTCCAAAGTATCCGTGGTAGCGATGCTCGTGAATACGGAGTCGTCGTCTTTCTCCACTTCTTACAAACTGATCGTGTTCTGTGAAGCTTCTACGGATCGTTGGTTATGGATGGGAATTGTGGACCATGCAGCAAAGGAATACGACTCGAAGCTCAATCGCTGGAAATCTATTGGAGGCATCTACAGTGGTGAGCAGTTCAGACCTGGCAGTGTCTATTGTGAGGGGAGAGTGCATCTTCTGTCATCTGAAACGGTGCAAGCACTAGATGTTCAACAAGGGATCTGGACAGATATTCAAGCGCCTGCTTATACTTCGTGTGCAAGGCTGGTCGAATGTCAGGGTCGTCTTCTTTTGGTTGGAGAAATGGTGCATCTCAATGTGTTTCAGCTTCCGGGTGTGAGTAGCTACGTCGGTGTAGTGATTTGGGAGCTTCATCCTGACACCCAAGAATGGGTTGAGATTGGAAGGATGCCTGAGGAGATGGTTGAAAATTTCTGCTGCTCCTCTTTTTGCTGTGTGGTTTCTGGAGGTCTCATTTACATCTTCCCAAAGCTCAAACGTCTTCAACAAATTGTTGTGTATGACTATAATCAACAGACCTGGCAACAGCTGCAAAACTGGTTGAAGGAATTCCCCAGTAGTGTGTTCTGCTTTGAGCCCCGACTGGATGCTTCTGCTTGAGCAAAGTTACTGGTTTGCAAATTACTCTCTGCAACTAACTGGATGCTTCTCTGCTTGAGGAAGCTTGCTGTTTTCATGTATTATCCTCTGCTTAATGAATTATTAAAGCTATTTTTTTGAAGATTTTGGATCAGGGTGGCATTGATGCCTTGTCAAGGGATGTGGTAGCCCAAAGGGACTCAGGATGAAGTTTGCCTCTAAAGTTCTGGACTCTATTACAATCTTCCCAATCATGACTGAGCTGATGCATGACAATCTTTAATTGTCCAAGAATTGTCTGCAAACCCGCTTCATGGTGTAGCACTAGTGCTTCTTCACAGAATTGCAAAACCCAACAGGAAGCCTCAACTTGGCAGAATGAGTTATTTCTACATGTTCCTGACATCTCAGTCAAGTAAGCTTGTCAAAGCTCCCATTGGTATATGAAGGACATCTGAAGGCTGTTGTGACAATGTTTGATCAGCAACTAACATGTATGTGTATAGTTGACCTGGAGATACTCTAAAATTCAGTCTTTTTGGACCAGTTTTGAGATTGTCTGAAACCCAATGAGCATTGTGCAGTTGTGTAGTTAAAAGTGATAGAGATGACACAAAATATTTCTTGGCATGAGAATTATGTATATTTAACACCACAAACTGATTGCTGATGAGCAGGCTGGAACAAAGTGCAGAAGATGAAGGCACACAACAACAGTGAGCTCTGTGGTTATGATTGTGGAATGTAAGATCAATACTCTGACTTGTCCTTCAAACTTGTGGCATTTTCTGCAATGGAATTGTCAAGCTAAGGAAATAGAGTTGTGAAAATGTTCATTACAGTCCACCAATCCAAACTGCTTTACTTTTATTGCTTTCATAGTCTTGTGAACTTTCTGTATTTTCAACTTCTGTTTCATGGCTACATGGACTGATCTTTACTGTCCTTTCCTGGTATGCGGATAGGAAGGGAAGGAGGTCCATTAGTTAAGATGAGCTCCATTATACATCTCCACCCAATCTAGGAACTGTACATATGTGCCTAACACCATTCATGTGGCCAATAAATATACTGAAGTCTTCAGCCACATATCTAAGTATTGGAGTGACCCACAAAGATGCTCAGGCACACTCAAATCAAATGCCAATGAAAAGAGCAAATTGGTGAGAATGTTCAATTTTCTGAACATCTGTGTGAAGTTTTTAAATGATGGCAGATATGGCAACACAATGATACAAAGTGCATGTGCCCAACAATGTGTACACATACACAAAAGGGAGAGATGGACACAATTTTCAAGAAATATCACTGCCATTGGCTTTGGCAGGATTCCTTAAGTCTGTGGGCCTTTACAGCTCCTCTGTCCCAGACGATCCTCTAGACAAATGTGGGAGTGGAGGTAAGTAATACCAGGTGTTCCAACAGATCTCTGTTTCTCAGAACCAGAATTAATCCCTGCCACATGACCTGCCAAGTTATATATGTGCTGAGGAGTAAGGTATGTGCCACCCTTACTTAGATACTTTAGCCCACACAAGTGAAGCTTGTCCAATGAAGAAAGCAGCAAGCTCTTATGCAGTTGCTCACCTTCACAGGATCTTTATTGCTCCAATGATATCCCTTGGGACATGACCATTCCAGGATTGAAGATAATCCTTTTGGTGTTGTGGACCAACAGAAAGGGCCATCTGAGACATCGCTATCTCTTTGTCAGGTTCTACTGCATGAGATAACACTTAGTCCACACATCTCTTCAATGTTTCAGGAGGCACCTGTTACTAAAGGGGCACAGCTGATGATGCAACCATAACCTGAGTAGCCTACTGATGTTGCTGATGTTGATGTGACTGCTTACTGTTGCACCATGTTTGCTACTGCTGACTCCTTTGCCAGCATCTGTGGGCAATCAATATGATGACTTCTTTGTCAATACTCATATTCTCCATGGAAGAGAACACCAAACCTTCTCAATCCTTCTTCTTTTGTCCTGCAGTTTGCTGATCCAATTGACTGCTTCTGGTGATTGAAGGACCAGTCCCTATTTGATTCTTCACAAAAGGTTCTCTCTTGATAAAGCAGGAGTTAAGCAGAGCTTGTAGGTGCAGCGAGGTGGGCTGTAGGTGGGATGTCTCCACTGCCAATGGCCATTTCCCCCACTCACAGCATGATTATGGCTGCAGTGAACCAAGAAATCTCCAAGTGCACCATGAGGGATGCATGGTGGATGGACAGGAAACAATTCTCCATTGGGTTCCAGCTCCCTAAGTAACCATTGTGATTAGCTCAGTTTCTGTAAGAAAATGATGATGATTGCAATGAAGATCAAAAGTGTTGCTCAATTCACATCAATGAAAAAAAAATAGTGAAAAAGCTAATTGTAAGAAATAAAGAATAAACGGGAATGTTTTTAATAGGATTCAAAGCCTAAAGTTGTTGAGTTGGGATTTTGCATCAAGAACTCCATGATCCCTAGACTGCACTTTGATAATCTATTGCTTCAAAGGTAATTCAAACATGCACATTCTTGCATTGTGGTGAAGGTGGAGAAGCGAAGTCGCGAACACAAGCATACAGGCACATAGAGAGACATAGAGAAAGATCCCAAAGGAAGCAACAAATAGGTTCTCATTTACTCTTGTTCACATTACTAGAGCAAGTTTTTTATGCTTTCACATGGTCAATGACACAATCCTTTCAGGTTTTCATTTATTCGCATTCACATTACTACAGAATTTTTTAAAAATCCTTTCATGCGATCATGACATAATTACTTTAGGTTCTCATTTACTTCGATTCACATCAGTGTTTTTTTTTTCATCGTGGACATGTTGCCAGGTTGGCAACTTGGTGGGCCTTCTAGCAACAACTAGGCTACATGAAGGATAGAGATGTCAAATTGGTTGGTGACATACAAATTAGGGAAGGTGACATTATGCAACTTTCATCCCGTAGTTTTAGCTCACCATTAGCAAGTTAATATCAACTTTGGTCGATGCATTAGTGAGTTTAAAAAAAATTGTTATTCACATAAGTGATGTAATTTTTTTAAATTTCCTATTATGACGAAACAACCATGTGAGGGAATTGCACCTTGATCAAATTGGTGTTGCCCACTACAACACATGGTGGACTTGGACAAACAAGCAACTTTAGTATTCATAAACAAGTTTAAGATACAGAAATAGGATGTCTGTAAACCAATAGCAAGCCTCAAATGGTTGCCTTCAAATGCTGATATAATTGACTCATATTTTTAATATGTCATTCTTGAATATATATTACATCACACTATGTAGATTATATGAAAAATATTTAATCCTAAGTGATGTTAAAAATTGACAAGTGTGTTATTTAAGAATGGTTTCACTTGCAATGGCTCATTATATTGTAGACTTATTATTCCTTGAGTAAGAAGCATGAATATAGAAGTAAATTGAATCACCTTCCTTTTGTTTTCTCCTTCAAATCCTAATGTGCATATCCGAGAATCAAGGTGAAGATCTTTTGGATCCTTGTTTGGCATTCATCAATGACCTTCATATCCGTTGTATTCTAGATGACCTAAATGTTCATCCTTGAATGATGAATCTTTAATGTTGCAAGTTGCAATTACTAGCATTAAACAACACAAGATGAAAAGAAAAAAACATTGAGAGTCAAGACTTGGGAGTTAGCACTCACAATTTGTAAAATGTGAATTTCATATGGCTGCTAGAGTTTAGGGTTTCAGGCTTTGAATGTTTGATCATTGACTTATTGTTCAACTACCCATAGCTAGGGTTTTAATGACCATTCACTGATAAGTCAATGACTACACAATTCCTAATACCTAGTACTTAGTACCTACCTTCTACCTAGGTATTGAGTACCTATTACAACCTAATATTTACTAGCGACTAACCAAACATAATCAAAATCATGAAGTGACATGGAGCCTTTGAGAGTAGATTGGCATGCAAAATGGATGACCAGATGTTCATCATCTAGTGAAACCCTAATGTTAATTGATCTATGTATGTGCGATAGCTAACCATTAAGATTGATATCCTATTCAAAATCACATATCAACAAAATTGATAGTGCCTAACTGAGTCATAGGTTGATATCCTTTTCAAATTAGGTGCCTAGGGGAGGCCAAAGTCACATCAGCCCTGCATTTTGGGTACATCAGTGGACATCTTTAAAACACCGTGAACCTTATCAGAAGCCTAAACATGTGTAAATCACAAGGGAGTAGGAGTAGGGAGGATCTTATGCCTACTACCTAATCAGGAGGAGATTTTACATCTGCTATATAGGTCTAGGAGGGACCTCTTGCTTCTGAATAGTAGCATAGGATCATTCCTCCTCTTTTCTACAAGGGATATTCATGGGTCTAATGTGCTCTCCAAATACACTAGGAAATTTCTCTGAGCAAAGCTTGCATAACAACTTGCTCTTTTTGAGAATGAATTTTGCTATGAACATATGATCAAACTGGTTGTAGGTTTCAGAGTGAATTTTACTGTGAATTATACATGTAAAAAAGTGCCAAAATTTTACTACTGTATGTGGGAATTATGTTTCTACAGCAGAATTTGACCTCCAAGAAATGCTAGGACCTTCTATTCTCAAGAAGGGCTTTTTTGGTGTTATCTCCCAGTTTTTAGTAGGGATCTTCCATTTTTTTAGCCTTGTAGATGATTTGCCCTGTGATTTCTTGGATAATCACATCCGTCGATTTTTTTGGGCAGGTCTTTACATTCTGTAGGGCCGTCGATTGAGGGCATTACCAGAAGGGGGCCCAAAGCCTTACCCTACTGAACTACTTTCTTTGTTTTTAAAGCAAATTTGATCATGACCATGATTACAATTGTTGGCTCTCCCTGTAAGGGAGAGTCTAGGGAATGATGTAGTTTTCATTTTGTCCCACATTTTGACAAATGTTCACCAGGTGTTGGTAGGTCATTTATTTGGGGGACTTCACAGAACATTTCCTACTTGAACTGTTGCTGGTTTGAACTTGCTGTAAGAGGCCAAAGCCATTACATGTTGAGACACTTATTTGGAACTATTGTTTCCTTATAATGAGCCCATTGCATGTCTTGGAGGTTGGACTCCTTCACATTCCTATATATTTGTGAATCTAACAAAAATGGTGAATTCTTGTACTGTAGTGCCATGGCAAGTTCAACATTGCAGTGTGGAACAATTACTTTACTTTGAAGATTCCATGTTGAAAAATAAAATATTTTAAAATATTTTTTTTGATTCTCTATTTCCCTTCACAACTTTTTTTTTTCCTTTGAAAAAAAATAATTTTTGAAAATATCATCATTTTTGAAAATAATATAATTAGTGTCCAAGCTGTCAACTTGCCAAGGTACCATGGTACACTTCCCAGGCTGTGCAGGTGTCCCACACATGCCTGCTCATAGAATTTCTGAATTTTTTCTTTTGTTTTTTAAAAATAGAAATGAGTGGCAGGCCTGTGCCACATGCCTCAAGGTTAATAGGTAATACCTTTGATAGCTTGTGGCAGCTCAATAAATGCAGGCCTCTGGATTTTACATATTGTGCTAGTAGCCACAAAAGAATGTACTTGAGACAACAAAAAGGTATGTGTGTGTGTGTGTGTGTTTTTGCTTGCTTGCTTGCTTGCTTGCTTGCTTGCTTGCGTGTTGTTGTGGGCAAGTTCAGAGGAAATTAAACTTTTTCTTTTGAGTTCAAATCTTGATAACTTCTCAAGTAACCTACTTGTCGGTTACCGTGCACATGAGCAAATTTCCTTTCCATCTGGAGGGCACCTTATATCCATGAGTATTTTGTGAAGAGGATTCATGAAAAGGTCACACGATTTGTGAAGTGGATTGTGTGATGTTGTCTACTACTTAAGTATGCAAGGGATCTTACACCTACTCATAGGCATAAGATCCTAGCACTATGAAGGATTAGGTGAAAGTACTCCCCCCCCCCCCCCCCCCCCCCCCCCTCCCCCCCTCCCGGGGCCCCCTCTCCCTCTCCCACCCCCTCTCTTATTCTCCCCAAAAACAACCACACCAACACCAACATA
>Ga0116227_10006460_pt1 | contig 23752 bp, 18 predicted proteins | sample S1TSphgellanicum_FD_89693 | JGI IMG/M metagenome (GOLD analysis project Ga0116227, IMG submission 89693) | Host-associated microbial communities from peat moss isolated from Minnesota, USA - S1T2_Fb - Sphagnum magellanicum MG | ecosystem: Host-associated > Plants > Peat moss > Unclassified...
CCAGGGTGCCGATGATGGCCACGGGCACGGCCACCAGCGGAATGACGCTGGCGCGCCAGGTCTGCAGAAATAACACCACCACCAGCACCACCAGCAGCACGGCCTCGAACAAGGTGTGCACCACCGATTCAATGGAGTGTCGGACGAACACCGTCGGGTCGTAATCGATTTCGTAACTGACGCCCTCGGGGAAGTTCTTCGCCAACTCCTTCATGGTGCTGCGTACCGAAGCGGACAGCTCCAGTGCATTGGCTCCGGGCAATTGGAACACGGGAATCGCGACCGCCGGACCGCCGTCCAACATGCTGCGCAGCGCATAATTGTCCGGGCCGAGTTCGAGGCGCGCCACATCCCGCAGATACGTGGTTTCGCCGTTTGCGCCGGTCTTCACCACGATATTTTCGAATTCTTGCTCAGTCTGCAGGCGCCCTTGGGCGTTGACGATGTATTGAAATTGAGTGCCCGGCAGCGACGGCTGGCCGCCGATTTGGCCAGCGGCCACCTGCACATTCTGCTCACGCACGGCGGCCAGCACCTCGTCCACATCCATGTCGCGCGCCGCGATCTTGCCGGGATCGAGCCACAGCCGCATGGCGTAGTCGCCGGAACCGAACACCTGCACGTCGCCGGCGCCCTGCAGGCGCGCCAACACATCCTTGATCTGGATGACTGCGTAGTTGCGCAAGTACAGTGAGTCGTAACGTCGATCGCCCGATTTGAGAAACACCACCATGGTGAGATCCGGCGAGCGCTTCTGAGTGATCAGTCCGACTTGACGCACCACGTCCGGCAGACGAGTTTCAGCCTGCGATACGCGGTTCTGGGTCTGCACCTGCGCGATGTCGAGGTCAGTTCCCAAACGGAATGTCACCGTGATGCTGAAAGCTCCATCCGGAGTCGAGGTGGAATTGGTGTAGATGGCGTTTTCCACGCCGTTGATCTGCTGTTCCAGCGGCGTGATGACCGTCTCGGCGATGGTCTTCGGCGAAGCGCCCGGATACTGTCCGCTCACCACCACCGTCGGCGGCACGATCTCGGGATACTCGCTGATCGGCAGAATCGGCATGGCCAACAGGCCCGCCACCGTGATGAGGATGGCGAGCACGGTTGCAAAGATCGGCCGTTCGATGAAGAACGAAGAAATATTCATTGCGGGGACTAGGAAGCGGCCGGCGTGGCGGTGTCGGCGCCCATCACGACCTTTTGCGGCGTCACTGTCATTCCCGGATGTACCCGCTGCGATCCATTGACGACCACGACATCGCCGGGCTTCAAGCCATCGCGCACCACCCTCAACCCGTCGATGACTCGTCCGAGCTTGACCCTGCGATATTCGATGACATTGTTGGCGCCAAGCACCAACACATACTTTTGATTTTGATCTGTGTTGACCGCTCGGTCCTCGATCAGGATCGCGGAATATTCGCTGCTGCCCAACAACTGCACACGTGCAAACAGTCCGGGTGTGAACTGGCCGTCCTTGTTGGGCAATACGGCCCGAGCGCGAATCGTGCCGGTTTGCGAATTGAGTTGGTTGTCGACGAAATCCATGGTTCCGCTGTGCGGGAAGCCCTCCTCATTGGCCAGACCCACCTGCACGGGATTGCCCCGGTCGCGGGAACTCGGTCGCTCGCCGTCGCGGGCCATCTTGGTATAGCGCAGGTAGCTCTGCTCATCCGCATCGAAGTAAAGATAGATGGGATCCAGCGAGACCACGGATGACAGCAGCGTGCCGCCATTGCTTCCGCCGGTGACCAGATTTCCGCGGGTTACTTCGGCTCGGCTGGCGCGCCCATCGATGGGGCTGGTTACGCGCGTGAAATTGAGGTTGAGTGCCGCCGCCTCGAGCGCCGCCTCGGCGCCCCCCACGTTGGCCTCGGCCTGCGCCACGGTGCTCTTGCGCTCATCGAGTTCCTCTTGTGACACCGCGCCGCTGTCTTTCAAGCGCTGCACCCGGGTCAACTCGATCCGGCCCAAATCGAGCGCGGTCTTGAAACGCCGCAGATCGGCATTGGCGCGATCGTACTCGGCCTTGTAGGGCCGCGGATCGATGATGAACAACAAATCGCCGCGCTTGACCTGCCCCCCTTCGGTAAAGGCGACCTTGTCTATATATCCGGAGACGCGCGGCCGGATCTCCACGGTTTCAACCGCCTGAAGGCGCCCGGTGAATTCATCCCAATCCTTGACGCGCTTCTCCAGAACTTGCGCGACACTGACCTGCGGGGGAGGCGGCGGACTTTGAGGCCCCTGCGCTCGGCCGCAGGCGGTGAGAACTGCGACTGCGCCGCAAGCCAAACAGGCCCATGCGCACAAACTATTGATTTTTCTCACTAAATATCCCTATAACCACGGGACCTGCCGGCAGGTCCGAAACCTTTGGATTTCACAGTGGGGCAGTTATCGTAGCGGCGCCGCGATAATCAACCGGTTGTCCTACACCATGATGAACTTAGCTCATAACTTAAATTACTCTCGGTATTGACAATCATTCGCATTCGCGTTCACACTGCCTCCATGATCATTTGCGTCTGTAAGGCCGTGTCCGAGCGCCAAATCAAAGCTGCCGTCAAGGAGGGCGCAACCTGCATGCGCGATCTCACCCGCAATCTGGGTGTAGGAACCTGCTGCGGCAAATGCATTCCCGAGGCACGCTCGACGCTGTCGGCCTCGCTACAGTCCTGCGAGTTCTCCGCCTCGGTTCTGTTCGCGACCGCCTGACGTGCAGGGCGACCCCCAGGTTTTGGATTTCCTGAATCAGGCGCTCAAGAACGAGCTGACCTCGATCAATCAATACTTCTTGCATGCGCGCATGCTCGACAACTGGGGCATGAAGCGCCTGGGAAAAATCGAATACGAAGAATCCATCGATGAGATGAAGCATGCGGATAGGCTGGTCAAGCGCATTTTATTCCTCGATGGCCTGCCCAACCTCCAGGATCTCGGTAAATTGTACATCGGCGAGGATGTGCGAGAAGTTCTGCAATGCGATCTGAAATTGGAGATGGCTGCGCACCCGCTGTACAAGGCCGCCATTGCCCACTGCGAAGCGGTTGCCGATTACGTCACTCGCGACCTTTTGGTCCACATACAGAAGAGCGAGGAAGAGCACATCGATTTCATCGAAGAACAGCTGGGACTCATCGACAAGATGGGTTTGCCGAACTACGTGCAGAGCGCGGCCGGCGACCTGCACGACGCCGGAAGTTAGGCGCGAGTTCCGCTAAAAGTCGCGCTGCCGAGCAGGTGGCGCGCGGAGCCGCTGATCTTATCCGCATCGACCACGGCGCTGAATTTCAGGTTCAGCCGCATGGGCTTGGTGATCTTGGCCGACCAACTCAGGCGATTGCCATTGACGAGGCCGTCGCTGATGACGGCAAAGTGCTCGCCATCCGACATGCTGCCCGTCAGCGTGGTGCCGCGGGTGGCAAATTCCAGCACCCCGGTTCTATCGCCCACCGGCGTCTTCAGCGTGATGTTCCATTTGCCCTGCACCATCGCTAAATCCTGTCGCAACTTTGGGGTGGTCGCGGGCAGGCGCCGCTGCGCGGGCATATGACGCTGGCCCGCGAGTTCAACGCATCGGCAATCCACGCGATGTTCAACACCTGCGACGCCGCACGGATGGCGGCGGCCGCCTCTGCGGGAATCTCGCCGTCGCCGCCGCCGTCTCGGCAGGATTGTGCAACCGAAGCGACAATGGATTCTCCCGAAAAGCCCTGCGCATCGAGCGCCGGCAACAAGTCTACTCCCACCGACAGCACGTGCAATTCATCGAGTGCATCGCGTGTCAGCAGCGAATGGCAACAGTAGAGCCGGTCGCGTTTGCCGTCCTGCATGACGGAAATTTGCGATTTCGGCTTCTGCATCGCGGGCATTTCCGGCGTCTGCTGCAACAGGCGGAACACGGCCCAACGCGGACAGGGGTCGGAGACCAGGCTCATGTTTCCCCACGGCAGAGGAATGCCGTTGCCGCGATAGACAGCGCGCAGATACCCCGGAGGATAGGCATCGAAGAAATGCCAATAACGATACGGGGAAACCGCCGTCATACGGCGCATCACCAATGCCGGCGTCACCCCCAGCTTGCGACAGTTCGTCACCGTGTGCGCCTCGCGAATCAGGAAGCGGCGGAACGGAATGCGCGGGCACAACAGGGCACCGGCGAAAAAACTGCACTCGAAATCGCGCCATGCATACAGCACGTCCTGGGCGCCCATGCCGGCGCCGCCCGATCCGGTGACTTCCAAGTCCCCCGATGGCGCGGCGCTGTGCGGCGAAATGGCGCCGTCGCCATTGTGCAGGATCTTGTGGCCCACGAAAAACGCCAGCTCGTACTTGAGCCGCTCTTCCTGGTTGCGCAACCGCTTGTTGACGAACACCGTCCCCGGGGCCTCGAAGCGCGAGCGCACCAGCGCACCGCTGGGTTTGCGCCCATCGCCGTCGAACCATTTGATCTCCAACCCATGCCGACGACAAATGGCCATGACGGCATCCAGGCTCAGGGGCATTTCCCGCCTGCCGCAGCCTTCGGCTGCGCGCTCGATATCCGGAAAATTATTGTGTCGAGTTTCCTGCCAGACGCGAATCAACAGCTGTGCAAATTGCCGCCCCGTGGTGCCGGTTTGCGACAGCAATTCGGGAAGCGCGTTTTGCAACAACTCGTGCGAGAACAGAAACGCCGGCTCCAGCGGCATCGCCTCCAGGCCGCCGCGCTGGCGCGGCCCCGGCGCAGCTTCCAAGTCAGTGTTCTCATCGAGGAACCAGCGGGCATCTTTGCTGAAAATCCCTGCCAGCATGTTGAGCATGCCCGCGGAGGGCATGCGCTTGCCGGTCTCGACCATGCTGAGATAGGACACCGAGGGAGCACCCGCGGCATCGATTTGCACACACCGCGCGGAGAGTTCATCCAAGGTCAAATTGTTGCGTTTCCTCAACGATCGCAGCTTGGCCCCCAAGAAATGACCCTGCCGAATCAACCCCGTCATACCCTCTCCGGTCAAATTCACAGTGTAAAATTTCTAATGTGTAAATCCTCGCCATAGACTTTAAACTGTGCCCCTCACTACACGCAAGGGATCGCTATGCCCGTAGGATTCAGCGCCGCAGTCCCTGCGGTGAACTCTCGTTCCGCGGAGCCCGCTGCGGCGAAGGATGTTGCCGAATTCATTGCGGAGCAATTCCGGCTCTATAACGAGGAGTTCAGCCGCATCACGCGGCGTGCCGCACTGAATTTTCTCGTCGAAGATTGGGCCGCCTCGCAACGCGATGCCATCGAACGTATCGAACTGTATGAACAGCGTGTCGCCCGCTGCGTGGCGGCCCTCGGTACGCAGCTGCAGGACAAGCGAACCGACGTGCAAGTGTGGAGCGAGATCAAACGCCTGTTCGACACGCTGGTGGCGCGCCGCCCCGACAGCGATTTTTATCACACGTTCTTCAATAGCGTTACCCGCGACCTGTTCGGCACTGTCGGAGTCAATACCGAGGTTGAATTCTGCAGCACCAGCGTCGGCCGGGCTTCAGGCTCGGTGCCGATCCGCGTCTACCGGGTGGGCACCTCGCTGTCCACCGCAGTGCGTGAGGTCCTGGTGGACCTGCCGTTCGGCGCAGCGATCAAAGCGCTGGACGCCGCGGTACATCGAATCAGCGCGGACATCGGACGCTACTTTCAGACCGGCCGGCACAGCGGCGCGCCGGAATCCATCGAATTTTTCGAGCCGGTTTTCTACCGTGGCTTGCAGGCATTCGTGGTGGGAAGGCTGATCGGGGACGGCGCGATAACACCGCTGGTGCTGGAATTCACCAACGGACCGGGTGGAGTCGTCATCGATGCCGTCATGATGTCGCGGGCCGACGTAGGCTCGCTGTTCGGCTACGCCCGCACGTACTTCCACGTCGATTTGCCGGTGGTCAGCGCCGCCATCACCTTGCTGCGCTCATTCATGCCGCGCAAATCCGTGGACGAGTTGTACACCGTCCTCGGCCGAGCCAAGCAAGGCAAGACCGAACGCTACTTCGCCCTGCAGCGACACTTGAGCAAGTCCATCGACAGTTTCGTCCATGCCCCGGGCGAACGCGGCCTCGTCATGATCGTGTTCACCCTGCCCTCGCACGATCTGGTGTTCAAGGTCATCCGCGATCACTTCGGCGCGCCGAAGACCACCACCCGTGCCGAAGTCATGGAGCGCTATCAATTCGTCTTCCGCCACGATCGGGCAGGACGCCTGGTGGATGCTCAGGAGTTCAAGCGGCTGCGGCTGCCGCGCGCCAGATTCATGCCCGAATTGGCCGACGAGCTGCTGCGCGACGCCAGTGAAAGCTGCCGCGTCGAGGGCGACGATCTGATCGTCGAGCACTGCTACGTGGAGCGGCGCCTGCGTCCCTTGAACCTATTTCTGCGTGAAGCTGATCCGGCAGCGGCCGAGTCGGCCATCATCGATTATGGCAACGCCCTGCGCGATCTCGCCGCAACCAACGTGTTTCCCGGCGATTTATTGCTGAAGAACTTCGGCGTGACCAGCCACGGGCGAGTGATCTTCTACGACTATGATGAGATCTGTCAGGTATCGGATTGCGTGTTTCGCGATTTGCCGACGCCTAGCACTGAAGAAGAAGAAACCAGCGCGGAACCCTGGTTTCACTGCGGACCGAGGGACGTTTTCCCCGAGCAATGGCTGCCATTCCTGTCGATACCGTCGGCCCTGGCGGAGGTTTTTGTGCGCGAGCATGGCTGTCTACTGACCGCGGAATGGTGGCGGGCTCAGGCGGCGCTCGCCCCCGAGGTGGCACGCGGGATGTCTACGCGCGAACATCCAACAGCGGCGCAGACTTGAAGTCGCCGCCCGACTGGGTACGCGCATACTGCTCGACCGGACTCAAATAAGACGAGCTGCGACTGGGTGCGGGAGAGCGCGCGGTCAGCTGGGGAGCCGCAGGCAGCGCTGAATCGGGCACTTCTGAATCCGGTGCATATTGCGCTTGCACCACCACGACATTGTCATCCGGCCGCGATGCAACGATGGTGACGCTCTTGAGCTGTGCCCCACTGACGACCGTGCGCAAAGCATGCCCTAATTGCGCGCTGGCATCATCGGGCGAAGACACGGCAAAGCGCTGTCGACCGGGATTGGTCGCCGGAATGAAGGTTTGGTTGGCGGGCGCTAATTTCACAGCAGCCTCCTAGGATCCGCCCGCGGCCGCCGGCATGCCAGCATTATTGTGCGGGAGACTCCCGATTATGTGACACAGGTCACTTACAGTTCAAAATACCCTGAAGAAACCCGTCAATCGCCGTCTCACCGTGGCTCCCATGGCGCCGCCCGCTTGTGCGGCATTTAAACAACATTAGGCATTGACATAAGCGTTCTGAATATTGCCGGTTGTCGCTGCTAAGAGACGCTGATCACTGTTTCGCTTCGGTGGCTTCGCCAATATGCTTGCCATTCCCGGACTTAGATCCCCAAGGAGCTTTATGGCGACGAACTCGAGTGCGCCGGTGACGGCAGACATTTGGCACCTGAGCATCGATGACTTGTTGTCGCCGTTGCCGGAGAAGCCGCGCCTCGGCGGACCAGGACCCTTCGTCATCAACCTCAGTTCATCAACCGCATGCATCGGCATTCCGAACTTGGACTTGGGCTGCGAATCCGCCCACGCCTATGAAATCCAGCGTAACGAAGATGGCCGCACCCGCTATCGTTTAAGGCTCGGTCCTTTCGAGTCTGAAGACGAAGCCGACCTGATTCTCTCCGCGGTGCGAGAAATTTATCCAGGCGCGCTCACCGCCACCGCCGGCCCAGACGATTTGAAATCGATTGCGGCGATTCGCGCCAAAGCGGCGGCTGCCGCCGACGCCCGCCGCGTGCCCGCGCCGCCCATGAACCCAGAACCGCCCCTCATCACGACCCGCGCTGAGCCGGTTGCCGCGCCGGAACCACCGACCATCAGCGCGCGTGTGGACATACCGGTTCAGACCGTCGCAGCGAAGGTCATCGAGCCCCCCGTGATCACCGAACGCGTCGAGCTCAAGCCGGCAACCAAGCCGCCCGCTGCGCCAGTCGCGACCCCAAATTTCCACGCCGCCTCGGGCAAGCCGTCCATGTCGGTGAGCGCGCCGCTGGTACGGCGTCCGGCGGCGCCAGCCGCGCCCGTGCAGGCCGCGCCCGTGCAGGCCGCGCCCGTGCAGGCCGCGCCTGCACCTTGGTTCGTGATCGAATTGGCCACATCCGAAGAAGCATTCGATCCGGACACCGTGCCTAACCTGGATATTTTCGCCGAATACCGTTTGTACTCGGTCGCGGAAGTCGGTAACACCCGCATCGTGCATGCACTGCGGGTGGGCTTCTTCAGCGCGGAAATCGCCGCGAAGGCCGTCGCCAGTTATCTAGCCCAGTATTACGACAAGCCGGCCATCAAAAGAGTCAGCGTGGCCGAGCGCGAGCGATTTGCCGAGCAGGCGGTGGAAGCACGCAAGGACGTCGGCGCCACGGGCCGTCACGCCGTGATCGAGATCACCGACGATTTGGTCGCGCGCCGAAAACGTTTGATCGCCCAGGCTGCCCTACCGCCCTCTTGAGTGTGCGCTGAGTCATAATGCAGGCTCATCGATCGGGTTTTTGGGGGAGAATCCAGCGTGCGCAAAGTGTTTTCATTGACCAGCCTTCTGGCCACCACTCTGTTCACAGCCGCTGCAACCTCGGCGACGGATACCGCCCAGGATCCCTTCCTGTGGCTGGAGGCCGCGCACGGCAAGCGGGCGATGCAATGGGTCAGGGCCGAGAATGCCAAGACCACCGCAGCGCTCGATAACGACGCGCTGTTTCAACAGCTGTTTGCCGAGGCCAAGACCATCGCGGAAGCGCCGGACCGAATCCCGTTTCCCGAAATCTACCGTGGCGGCGTGTTGAATTTCTGGCAGGACGCGCAGCACACCCACGGCATTTACCGCATGACCGATCAAGCCGATTTCAAAACGGCTGCGCCGCACTGGCGAACCGTGCTCGATCTGGACGCGATCTCCAAAACGGAAAAGGCCAATTGGTTCTTGCAGGGCACGGCTTGTTACGAACCGAAGCAGCGGCCCTGCATGGTGAGCTTGTCGGACGGCGGCGAGGATGCGTCAACCTTGCGGGAATTCGACTTCGACAGCGGCAAGTTCGTGGCGGGCGGCTTTGTACTACCTCGAGGGAAGCAAAGTTCCGCCTGGGAGTCCGAAAATTCGCAGCTGGTGGCGCGCGAGTGGTCGCCCGGAGAGCTCACGCTTTCCGGTTATCCCTACATCGTCAAACGACTCATGCGCGGCCGCCCGCTGTCGGCTGCCGTCGAAGTATTCCGTGGATCGCCGGACGATGTGCAAGTGGCACCGCTCGAGTTGGCCGATGGAAGCGGCCATCACGTTCTGTTGATTCAGCGCGCCCCCTCGTTCTTCGAGACCGAAAACTACCTGCTGACGGCGACCGGCCCGAAACGCCTGTCACTGCCAAGGAAGACCGACTTGTATGGGCTGCTCGAAGGACGCTTGATCTTCGGACTCGATGAAGACTGGAAGACTGGGGATGAACCCGCTCTGCCCAAAGGCTCACTGGTGTCCATCGAACTTGCAGCGGCGGCGGCCGACCCTGAGCATTTGCACCCCACTTTGATCGTAAGCCCGGGCCCGCGCGAGGCCATCATTGAAGCGCAGACCTCGCGCAGCTATCTGTTGGTGCACATGCTCAACGAAGTCAATGCGCGCGCTTACTCTTACCGGCCCGAAACCGGCAACCGCTGGTCACGCCGCGAAGTGAGCTTGCCCGATAACGCCGCGATTCAGTTCGTGGGCCAGGATTTGCAGAGCGATCAGGCTTATTTGACCGTGACGGGTTTTCTTTCCCCGACTCGATTGATGTTGGCGGATTTGAGCGACGGCACGCTCGCCGAGGTGAAGTCGCTGCCGGCAAAATTCGACGCCTCGGGTCAAGTGGTGGAACAATTGCGGGCGGTGTCCAAGGACGGCACCCAGATTCCCTACTTTATCGTTCACTCGCGCCGACAGAAGCAGGACGGCAGTACGCCGACCATCCTCACCGCGTATGGCGGATTCCAATCTCCCATGACCCCGAGCTACTCCGCGGAACGGGGAAAACTGTGGCTGGAACGCGGCGGGTCCTTCGTGCTGGCCAATATCCGCGGCGGCGGCGAATTCGGGCCGGCGTGGCATGAGGCCGGACTGAAGCTCAATCGTCAGCGCATTTACGATGACTTCGCGGCCGTGGCGCAGGATATCGTCGCTCGCGGCTTCACCAGTCCGGCACACTTAGGCATACAAGGCGCGTCCAACGGTGGACTGTTGATGGGCGTGGAATTCACGCAGCATCCGCAGATGTGGGCGGCTGTCGACATTGGCGTGCCTCTGCTCGACATGCTGCGCTACGAAAAAATCGCCGCCGGCAGCCTGTGGGTCGCAGAGTACGGCAGCGTGGCAAATCCCGAGGAGAAGTCATTCCTCAAGTCCATCTCGCCTTACCACAACCTTAAGGCGGGCGTGTCCTATCCACAGGCGCTGATTTGGACCACCACCAAGGACGATCGAGTCGGTCCGCAACACGCGCGTAAATTTGCGGCGAAACTCTCATCGATGGGCGTGCCCTACTATTTCTATGAGGTCACCGAAGGCGGCCACGGCACCGGGGCGACGCTGGCCGAACAGGCGCAAATGACGGCACGGGAATACGCCTACTTTTCACACAAACTCTCGCTCTAGAGAGCTCTGAATACGAAAGTGCTGTTAGGCGGCATGTCGTCGCTCGAACGCGCCTGCGCCTCGTCGGAGCGCAGCACCAATTCCCAGCGGCCGGCCGGCAACGGCACGCGCCGCGTTTGCGCCGCGAAGTTAAGCACCACCAGCACGCCCTGGTGGGCGAAACGCAGCCATTGCTCCGCTTCGTTGAATTTAACCGCCGCCTTGGAGACGGCGGATGGCTTCGCGCCGCGCAGAGCAATCAGCCTGCGGTGCCATTCAAACAAGTCGGCATGGGCTGTTTCTTGCAGCTCATTCCAGTTCAAGCGCGAGCGCCCGAAAGTTTCCGCAGATTGCGGATTGGGCACCTCGCCTTTCCAGCCAAAACTGCTGAACTCCTGCGCTCGGCCGGCGGCCACCGTTTGACCGAGTTCGGCGTTCTCGTGATCGGTGAAATAAAGAAACGGCGTTAGCGCGCCCCACTCTTCGCCTTGGAACAGCATGGGCACGAAGGGCGACAGCAACAGCAGCGCCGCAACGGCCTTCAGCTGCCAAGGCTGCAACATCATGCTCAAGCGCTCGCCCTGGGCGCGATTGCCGATTTGATCATGATTCTGAGTGCTGACGATGAATTGCTGCGGCAAAATTCCCACCGGCCGCCGCCCGTGCCGCCGGCCACGATGCGTCGAGTACTGCCCCTGATACACGTAGCCGTCGCGCAGCGCCGTGGCGATATCGGCCATACCCTTGAAGTCGGCATAGTAGCCATCGGACTCTTGGGTGAAAAAACGGTGGATGGCGTGATGAAAATCGTCCACCCACTGTGCGTCCAGTCCATACCCACCGCGGGTGACGCTGCGGATCAGTCGCGGGTCGTTAAGATCGCTTTCCGCGATGAGCAGCAGACGGCGGCCGGTGGTGTGGCTCAACTGGCGCACCGCCAGCGCCAGCTCCTCGAGCAGATGCACGGCGTCGAAACTGAAGATGGCATGGACCGCATCCAAGCGCAGACCATCGAAGCCGTAATCCCGCAGCCACATCCGTGCATTGTCGATCACGAAGCTGCGCACGCCGTCGCTACCCGCCCCGTCGTAGTTGACCGCGGCGCCCCAGCCGGTCTTGTAGCGATCCGTGAGGTACGGTGCAAACAGGCCGAGATAATTGCCATCCGGTCCGAAGTGGTTATAGACCACGTCCAAAATGACGGCGATGCCGCGCGCATGACAATCATCGATGAATCCCACCAACTCCTGCGGAGTGCCGTAGTGCGCGAACGGAGCGAACAGGTCCACTCCGTCGTAGCCCCAGCCACGTTTTCCGGGAAAGCTCGCGAGCGGCATCAGTTCGACATGGGTCACTCCCAGCTGCGCCAAATGCTGAAGCTTTTCCCGGGCAGCGGTGTAAGTGCCCGCCGGCGTGAAAGTGCCGACATGCAATTCATAGATGACGGCGTGTTGCAGATCCTTCACCTCGAAGCGGCCCGGATCGCGAAAGGGCGCCAACACGAATGACGCGCCGTGCACTCCATCGGGCTGCCATGCCGAGCGCGGATCGGGAGCCGGCGGACCGCCATCGACCGAATAGCGATAGCCTGAAGCAAGCTCGGCATCGGGCGCATCGATCTGCCAATATCCGTCCGGTGCCGATTGCATCGCGTGGCGCTGCTGAGCCGTAACCAACTCCACGGATTTTGCGGCCGGTGCCCAGACCTTCAAGATCATGGGGATTCTCGCACCAATAACGACACGGGAAAGTCGGCGAACAGCGTCTGGGGCGCGGCCTCACGCTGCAGCACCTGTCCGCTGAACAGATCGCGCCAGACGCCGCCAGGCAGCGGCAGACGTGTATCACCCCAATCCCCTGCCAGTGTCCAAGTAAATCTCGGGACCACCGCAATAAGGTTCTCGCCGCGGCGAAAAGCCAGCAAACGACCCAGATGGCTGCCCTGCGCCACCAAGGGTTGATACTTGCTGTGCGGCGAGAAATCCTGCGATCGCTCGCGCCGCAGCGACAGCAATCGATCAATCATCCACAATTTCGGCATTCCAGAGTCGTTGTCGGCCATCACCTGGGCCGCGCTGCTTTGCCTGCAGAGACCCAGCGCTTGTCCGCGCCGCTCGAAGTCCACGGGCCTGCGATTATCCGGATCGACCAGGCTCAAGTCCCAGAGCTCCGAACCCTGATAAAAATCAGGCACTCCCGGAACCACCATCTTTATCAGCGTTTGCGCCAGACCGTTGATACGGCCGGGCAGGATCAGGGGTTCGATGAATTGCTCGAGACTCGCTATGAACTCGGGCGTCTGAAAAACGCCGCCGACAAAACCGCGGATCTTTTCTTCGTAGCTATGATTCGGCTCATGCCATGAGGTGTTGATTTTCGCCTCGCGGCAGGCCTTCAGCATGTATGCCCAGGCGCGCTCCGGATCGATGGGCCACGCGCCGATCAGAGTTTGATACAGCAAATATTCCGCATGACGGTCCGGAATTCGATTCTGCCAAGCCGTCGCGTTCAGCTGCGACCACAGGTGCAAGGCCTCAGCCCATCGCTCGGGCATTTCCGACAGGATCGAGATCCGCGCGCGCACATCCTCGCTGCGCTTGTTGTCGTGGGTGGACGTCGCCAGCATGCCGTTTGGCCAATTTTCGCTGAGGTAGTGGCAGAACTCGTGAAAGCGATCGGCGGAGATACCCACCAACGAGGCCTGGGAACCCACCTCATTGCACGACACCAGGCGGTCGAAGGCGTAAAAAGTCGTGTCCTCGACGCCCTTGGCCATGACCGCAGGCGTCAACTGCTGCCATTTTGCGACGAAATCGGCTTCCTCGGCATTCAACTGAGGTTTGGAGAACAACGCGCCCAGAAAATCGAATGCCGCCGCGTCGATTTCCGTCGATCCGATACGCGCGCTCTGCAGCGCTTCGAGCAGCACTCGTTTGTCCTGCTCATCCAATCTGTCGGCCGTGCGATAAGTTCGATAGATGGGCATGGCCACGATCAGCCGCGCCAGCGCTTCGCGCAAGTGACTCGGACTCACATCCTGAGTGCGCCAATCGGAGCGCGCCAGCAGCAGCGCCGCCTGTGCCAAACGCGCGAGATCGCCCGAAAAAGTGGATTCCACGATGGCGAGCTTCATTGCCCGCACCAGCTTGCCGAATTTAACCGAATGTCCGGTGAAATCGGCATACGTGGCCGTCAGCACATCGATGCGCTGATCATCCATCCACAAACGATTGACCTTGGCCAGAAAATCGTAGCCCACAGACCCATCGATCGGCCAATCCTGATTGAGCCGCTCGTCATTCTCCAAGATCTTCTCGATGTAGATACGTCCCGCGGGCAACGATGCCCTCAGGCGGTCAAAGTAGGTCTGCGGATCGCGCAAGCCATCGGGGTGATCGACCCGCAAGCCATCGAGTTCGCCGGCCTCGAGCATTTTGTGAATCCGCGCATGCAGCGCCGTGTACACCGGCTCGAGTTCCGTACGCACGCCTGCCAAGGTGCCGACGTCGAAGAAGCGGCGATAGTTGATCAGTTCGCCGCCCAATCGCCAGCCGTGCAGAACATAGTATTGCCGCTGCAACAGCCGATCCAAACCCGTCGGGTCGTCATTCACCCGCTCGATGGCAGCGCTCAATTGCCCGTTCGATTCGGCCTCCCGCAACTGCATGGCGGCGCGCTCCAGATGGCGCCAATAGTCCGATTCGTCCGCGGCCGAAGGGCCGACGCACGACTGCAGTCTCTGCAGTTCCGTAAAGCAATCGTCCTCGATTCCCAGCAGCGCACCCCAGGCCGCCGCATTCAACGGCCAACTGTTGTCGAAGTGACGGACGCGTAATTGTTGCGCACTGAACTCGAGCTTGAGTTCATGCGCTTGCAGGGCGGCGCCGTAGGGACGTGCCAGCGAGGCGATGTGCACGCGAAATGGCTCGTCGGACGGACCTCGAAAATCAAAGTATTCCAAGTACTTGCTGAATGGACCATGGGCGAGCACATCGTCCCACCACGGATTGTATTGGGACGCGGACATGTGATTGGGAACGATGTCGAGCAATATGCGCAGCCCGTGGTGGCGCGCCGCCCCGACGAAACTCGCCCACGCCGCCTCGCCCCCCAAATCATCGCTGACACGCGAAGGGTCGGTAACGTCGTATCCATGTTGGCTGCCCGGGTGCGCCTGCAGACACGGAGACAGGTAGACGTGACTGACGCCCAGGTCAGCGAGATAGGGCAGGATTCGCTGCGCCGCTTCGAGCGGAAATCCCGCGTGCAGCTGCAATCGATAAGTGGCGGACCAATCAGCGGTCATGGCTCAAGAGCACCAAGGAGCGAGCGGCCAGATTCACCAGGCGGTTACGTTTGACGCTTTCCTTGTCGATGGCCAGATCCGGCCGGGCGGTATCGAACGCGATCCGCCAACCCGAGTGGTACAACTCATGCGAGATGCGAAAGGCCACCGACTCGTGGTAGGCATTCAACAACAGCAGGAAATCCCAATCGCCCGCGCATTGACCATTGCGGTCGCGAATTTCCGGCGCCTCACCATTCAAGAACATCCCGAGCGTACGCATCCAACCGCCGTCCTCCCAATCTTTCGGCTCCATGCGCTTGCCGTCGGCCCGGAACCAGACGATGTTCTTGTCCGGATGTTTGGCATCCGGATCATGATCGTAGAAGGCGTTGCGGTGGAAGTTCGGATGCGCCTTGCGGTATTGCACGATGCGCCGCGCGAATTCCAGGAATTGCGCCTGCGCCGGATTGACGTCCCAGTGGTACCAGGACGACTCATTATCCTGGCAATAGCCGTTGTTATTACCGTTTTGTGTGCGGCAGAGCTCATCGCCGCCGCTGATCATCGGTGAACCCTGCGCGAACATCAGCGAACACCAGAAGTTTCGCATTTGGCGGTCACGCAATTCGATGATGCCGGCGTCTTCGGTCGGACCTTCGGCGCCGCCATTCCAGGAGCTGTTGTCATCCGCGCCGTCGCGGTTGTCCTCGCCATTGGCCTCGTTGTGCTTGTGTTCGTAGCTGACCAAATCCCGCAGCGTGAATCCATCGTGGGCAGTCACGAAATTGATGCTAGCCGACGGCGGACGACGCGTGCTCTCATACAAGTCCGCACTGCCCGCCAGCCGCGTGGCGATCTCCGAATGCAGGCCCATGTCGCCTTTCCAAAATTTTCGCACCGTGTCGCGATACTTGCCGTTCCACTCCATCCAGCCCAGAGGAAAATTGCCGACCTGATAGCCTCCCTCGCCCAAGTCCCAAGGCTCGGCGATGAGTTTGACCGGCGCCAAGGTCGGGTCCTGATAAATGGTGTCGAAGAATGCGCCCAACTGGTCGACGTCCTTCAACTCGCGAGCCAAGGCCGATGCCAGATCGAACCTGAAGCCATCGACGTGCATCTCCGTCACCCAGTAGCGCAAGCTGTCCATCAACAACTGAATCGAATGCGGGTGGACCATGTTCAGGGTGTTGCCGCAGCCGGTGAAGTCCATGTAATGGCGCGGATCGCCGGGCACCACGCGGTAGTAGGCCAGGTTGTCGATACCTCGGTACGAGAGCGTCGGCCCGTCGTGATTTCCCTCCGCTGTATGGTTGTAAACCACGTCGAGAATCACTTCGATGCCTGCCGTGTGCAGTTTCTTGACCATGTCCTTGAATTCGCGCACCGCCTCGATGGGCGGCGCGGATTTGGACGCATAGCACAGATCCGGGGCGAAAAAACCCAGCGTGTTGTAGCCCCAGTAGTTGCGTAATCCTTGATCGAGCAGATGGCGGTCTTGCACGAAGTAATGCACCGGCATCAGCTCAACGGCCGTCACGCCCAAGGAATGCAAATGCCGGATCACGGGCTCGCAGGCCATGCCGGAGTACGTGCCGCGCAGCGCCTCGGGCACTTCGGGGTGCATTTGCGTCATGCCACGGATGTGAGCTTCGTAGATGATGGTTTCATGAGCCGCGTGCGAGGGCCGCTTCTCGCCACTCCAATCAAAGCCCGGGTCGATCACCGCGCCTAAAGGCGCAAACGGCGCACTGTCGCGATCATCGAAGGACAGATCCCCGCTCGAGTCTCCGAGCGTGTAACCGAACAGTTCGTCGGCCCACTGCAAGGGACGCCCGATTGCTTTGGCATAGGGGTCGAGCAGCAGCTTGTTGGGATTGAAGCGCATACCGCTTTCTGGCACATACGGACCATAGACGCGATAGCCGTACAGCTGGCCTGGACGCAAGCCCGCGACATATACATGCCATGCGCCGCTGGTGCGTTCGCGTATCCGAATGCGTTGCTCGTTTTCTCCGGACGCATCGAACAGACACAGCTCCACGGACTCGGAGCTTTCGGAGAACAAGGAAAAATTGACTCCGCGACCGTCCCAATTGGCGCCGCGCGGAAACGGCGACCCCGCGGTCTGCCGCGCCCGTTCTACAATGCTCGAAATGATAGACCCCTGATACGTCGGGCTTCCGGAACGCACAAATTATCGACTGGGCAGCCATCCACGGCCCGTAGGCGCGGCGCCGCAGCACCTGTAGGACAAAAACTCTAGTGCGGCCACTTCCAGTTTTTTATCTCTGGCATGTCCTCGCCGAACTCATCGATGTACTGCTTGTGCTCGACCAGCTTGTCCTCGAGCTTCTGGCGTACATAGTCGCCTCGGCTGCCGGTTTTAGGCAGTCTGGCGATCGCATCCATCACCAAGTGGAAGCGATCCAGTTCGTTCAGCACCGTCATATCGAAGGCCGTGGTAATGGTGCCTTCCTCTTTATAGCCGCGAACATGAAAGTTCTCATGGTTGTGGCGGCGATAGGTCAGCCGGTGAATCAGCCAGGGGTAGGCATGGAAGGCGAAAATCACCGGCTTGTCCTTGGTAAACAGCGCATCGAAATCCGTGTCGCTCAAGCCATGCGGATGTTCCGACTGGGGCTGCAGCTTCATCAGGTCGACCACGTTGATCATTCGTATTTTCAACTCCGGCAATTCCTGCCTGAGTATCGAAATAGCGCCCAGCGTCTCCAGGGTGGGTACATCCCCGGCGCAGGCCATGACCACATCCGGAGAATCCTGTTGATCGTTGCTGGCCCATTGCCATATGCCAACCCCCTCACTGCAATGCTTGATCGCCGCATCCATCGATAGCCACTGCGGCGCGGGATGCTTGCCCGCCACCATCACATTCACGTAGTGGCGGCTGCGCAGGCAATGATCCAGCACCGACAGCAGGCAATTGGCATCGGGCGGTAGGTAGACGCGGACGATCTCAGCCTTTTTGTTGATCACATGGTCGATGAAACCCGGATCCTGATGCGTGAACCCATTGTGGTCCTGACGCCAAACGTGCGAGCTCAGCAGATAGTTCAGCGAGGCGATTTTGCGCCGCCACGGCAGCCCGGAAGTCACCTTCAGCCATTTCGCATGTTGATTGAACATGGAATCGACAATGTGAATGAAGGCTTCATAGCAATTGAACAAGCCGTGCCTGCCCGTCAGCAGATAGCCTTCCAACCAGCCTTCGCATTGATGCTCGCTCAAGACCTCCATGACCTGGCCGCTGCGGGCGAGATACTCATCATCACTGACGATTGCGGCCATCCATTGTCGCTGGCTCGATTCGAACACGGCTTCGAAGCCGTTCGAAACCGTTTCATCCGGGCCGAACAAGCGGAAATTGCGCGGCGACGAGTTCATTTTCATCACATCGCGCAGGAACTTGGCGGCGTCACGCGTATCGCCGATTCCGGCCACGCCCGGCCTCGGCACATCCACCGCATAGTCGCGAAAATCCGGCATGCGCAGATCCCGCAGCAGCCTGCCGCCATTGGCGTTCGGATTCGAACCCATGCGTCGGTCGCCGCTCGGCGCCAATGCCGCAAGCTCGGCTAGCAGCTTGCCTTGCTGATCGAACAGTTCCTCTGGACGGTAGCTCAGCAACCACTCCTCGAGCTGTTTCAGGTGCGCCGGATTGATGGCGGGATCGGTGATGGGCACCTGGTGCGAGCGGAAGCTGCCTTCAATTTTCTTGCCGTTGACGAACTTGGGTCCCGTCCACCCCTTCGGCGATACCAATACGATCATCGGCCAGTGGGGCCGCGCAACGGGCTGCGTCGATTGGCGCGCCGCCCGCTGAATACCCTGCACTTGTTCGATCACCACATCCAGCGTCGCTGCCATCGCCTCATGCATCGCCATGGGCTCATCGCCCTCGACGAAATGCGGCGCCCATCCGTAGCCGTTCAGCAGCTGCTGCAATTCCTCGCGGGAAATGCGCGCAAACAAGGTCGGGTTTGCGATCTTGTAGCCGTTCAAGTGCAAAATCGGCAGCACGGCGCCGTCACTCGCCGGATTCAAGAATTTGTTCGAATGCCAGGCCGTTGCCAAAGGTCCGGTTTCCGCTTCGCCATCGCCGATCACACAGCCCACCATGAGACTTGGATTGTCGAACACCGCACCGAAGGCATGGCTCAACGAATAACCCAGCTCACCGCCCTCATGAATCGATCCCGGACATTCCGCGGAGGCGTGGCTCGGTATTCCTCCCGGAAAGGAGAACTGCTTGAACAGTTTTTTGAGGCCCGATTCATCTTGGCTGATGTTTGCGTACACTTCGCTATAGGTGCCTTCCAGGTAGGTGCTGCCGACGACCGCCGGGCCGCCATGGCCGGGCCCCGACATGTAGATCATGTCCAGGTCATATTTCTTGATGACCCGGTTCAGATGCGTGTAGATGAAGTTCTGACCCGGCGTCGTCCCCCAGTGCCCAAGCAGCATGCGCTTCACATGTCCGGCCGCAAGCGGCTCCTTCATCAACGGGTTGTCGCAGAGATAAATCTGACCCACGGACAGATAGTTCGCGGCCCGCCAGTACGCGTCGATCTTGCGCGCGGTGTCCGCATCGAGTACAGGATTCATGGTGGTGCCTTGCATTATGTGTCTCCGGGTTCGCGCATTCCGAGCAGGCGTGAGGTTTCATCCGCAATGACGGATTCTTCATCGGTATGGATGATGCGGACGCTGACGTCGGATTGGGTCGATGAAATGACTGCGGATGAATTCAGATTGTCGGCGTGGTTGAGTTTCAAACCCAAAAACTCCAACCCCTCGCAGATGCGTTGCCGCAGCGCGGGCGCGTTTTCGCCTACGCCGCCGGCAAAGACCAAAGTGTCGAGACCGCCCAACACCGCGGCAAACGCACCGATCCATTTCTTGGCCTGATAGCAAAACAGATCGAGCGCCTCATGCGCACGCTCATCGCTGCTCTCCCGCTCGAGCAGGTCGCGCACATCGGCACTGCTCGCAGATACGCCGAGCATTCCCGATTCATGATTCACCAGGGTTTGCCACGCCTTTGCGCTCATGCGATCGGTCAACGAGAGGTAGCTCATCAGGCCCGGGTCCAAATCACCGCTGCGCGTACCCATGACCAGCCCGGCCGCGGGCGTGAAACCCATGCTGGTGTCGACGCAGACACCGTGTCGAACCGCCGCCAAACTCGCACCGCTTCCCAGGTGAGCCAGCAGCACCCGGCCACTGCGCGCCGCCTGATCGCCCAGGCGATGCAACTCCTGCAACAAAAATGTAAAGGACAATCCATGAAAACCGTAGCGCTGCACGCCCCGCTCCAAGTAGCGGCGCGGGATGGGCAGCAGCGTCGCGACGCGGGGCATGCTGCGATGAAATGCGGTATCGAAGCAGGCCACCTGCGGAATCCTCTTGAACCGCGAGCCCATGGCGCGGATGAATTCAATCTCACGCGGCAGATGCTCCGGATCGTACGGAACGATTTTACGCAGCTCGGCCAGCAGAGCCCGTGTGACGCGCTCCGGTGCCGTATGGTGCATGCCATGGACGACGCGGTGGCCGATGGCGTCGGGCGGCGCATAGGCCTGCTGCGCCTCGAGAGTCTGCAGCATCGAATCCACCGCGCCGGCCGCATCGGTGGTCAGGCGCTCGAATTTTCCGTCCAGCAATTTGACGGGCCGCTGCCTGATTTCAAACAGCGCATAGCGCAGGCTGGAGGATCCACCGTTGACGGTCAAAACTCGCTTCACCGCTTCGCTGCCCTTGGGTTGTGCTGCCATGCGCAAACCCTGCGCCATCGGCGAAGTCCTGTCTATCAGCGGGCCGGAGTTTCAATGCACTTTCGCAGCGCGACAGAAATATCGGATTGCCGCATCCGTGAGACTTCACGCAATTCCAGGCATAGTAGCGCTATGAAACGCACAGTTATGGTATTGACTCTAGGCATCGTCTCGGCATGCATGGCGACGGCGGCGCTCGGCGCGGAGCTGAGCTCTCTATCCAGCGCGGATGCGTCGGCGGGCTTGAAGAAAGCCCTCGACCAGGGCGTTGACCGCGCCGTCGATCAACTCGGGACCGTCGATGGTTTTCTGAAGAATCCGCAGGTGAGGATCGACCTGCCGCCGAAATTGGCCAAGGCCGAGGGCATGCTGAAAATGGTCGGCCTCGGTGATCAGGTCGACGCTCTGGTGACCGCGATGAATCGCGCAGCCGAAGCCGCCGTGCCTGAAGGCAAGGCAGTGCTCAAGCAGGCGCTGAAGCAAATGAGCCTTGAGGACGCCAAGCAAATTCTCACCGGCGCTGACGATGCGGCGACCCAGTATTTCAAGCGCGTGACTTATGAGCCACTGAAGGTGAAGTTCACCCCGATCGTCGCGCGCGAAACACAGAAGGTGCGGCTGGGTGAGAGATATGACGCGGTCGCGCAAAAAGCGGTCGCGCTCGGCGTATTGAAACCCGACGACGCCAGTCTCGAAGGCTACGTGACCGATAAAACCTTGGACGGGCTGTTCCTCATCATGGCCGACGAAGAGCGCGCCATCCGCAAAGATCCCCTGGGACAGGCCAGCAACTTGTTGAAAAAAGTCTTCGGAGCCGTGCATTAAGCGCGCCTCGGAATAACTTGCCCGTCGTGACCTCGCTTGAGTACCATGCGCGAATAATCGCCAAATCGAAGGGACCTGCCATGAGTATCGGATCTGAATTCAAAGAATTTGCCATGAAGGGGAACGTGGTCGATTTGGCCGTCGGCGTGATCATCGGCGCAGCCTTCGGCAAAATCGTTTCATCCTTGGTGGGCGATGTGATCATGCCGCCGCTGGGCAAAATCATCGGCGACGTGAATTTCTCGGATCTGGCGGTGGCGCTCGGCAAGGATCCGACCGGCAAGGACGTATTGCTGAAGTACGGCGCCTTCATTCAGACGATTTTTGATTTTGCCATCATCGCCTTCGTTTTATTCATTTGTATCAAGGGCATCAACAAGCTCAAGAAACCCGCACCGGTTGCCGAAGCCGCGCCCGCGCCGCCGCCGAAGTCGGAACTGCTGCTCGAGGAAATCCGCGACTTGCTCGCCAAGCGAGCCTGATCCCTTACTGGGCCCGCTGCGCTCCGGTCGACGCTCCGGGCGTGGAGCTATTGCTTCGCGGTCCTCCGTTTTGAATATGAGAATTTTGAAGGAGCATCATGCGTATCATCCGCAGTATCGCGACGACTCTATTGATTCTGGCTCCCGCGCTATACGCCCTCGCCGACGACGCCCCGGCTCCACCTCCGCCGCAGCACGAGTTCATCGGCAAGGGACAATTCGGCTTTCTGGATTCGCGCGGCAACTCCGATGCCGCGTCGCTCAACGCCAACCTAGACGTCTTGCGCTATGACGGCCAGTGGAAGAATGAGCTGTATTTTGGCGGTCTGTACGGCAAGAGCGACGGCATCGTGTCCGCCGAACGTTGGGAAATTCGTGAGCAGACCAATTACAACTTTACCAAGTCATGGTTCGCCTTCGGCGGACTGCATTTCGAACACGACCTGTTCGATGGTTTCGTCTACCAAACCAGCGTCACGGCGGGAGCGGGCTACAATGTACTGGACACCGTCAGCGATAAACTCGCAATCCAGGCCGGTGCCGGCTACCGGCGCCTGCGACCGGAAGTCATCACGAAGGACGATGTGGGCGAGGTTATCGGGCGCGATTTCCAAGACTCCCAAGGCGATCTGGTAGGAAGCTTGGGTATCGATTACATGCACGCCTTCAACAAGTCGACTTCCTTGACCGACAAGTTCTCGGCCGAATCCGGGCATCTGAACACCTCGGTGAACAATGCGCTCGCGCTCACCGTCAAGATGTCCACGAGGCTGGCCTTGAGCTTGGGATACAGCGTGCTCTACAACACCAACCCGATCGCGCCGCTCAAGAAGCTGGACCAGATCACAACGGTCAATGTGCAGTACGCGTTCTAAACCACGGAGGTTCTTATGGGAATGTTCGACGGGATCTTGGGTGGAGTCGTGGGAGCCGAGATGGCGACCGTGGTCAACGATCTGATCGTAAAGCACGGCGGCGTCCAAGGCATCGTTGCGCAGCTCGAGCAACAGGGCCTCAGCGGGACCGTGAAATCCTGGATCGGTACGGGTCCGAATCAACCCATCACGGCCGACCAGATTCATCAGGTGTTCGGTTCCGACGCCGTGAAACAATTGGCGGCGAAGGTGGGTTTGTCGCCCGACGTGCTGGCCGCAAAACTCTCGCAGGTATTGCCGCAGGCGATCGACAAGCTGACGCCGACCGGGGCGGTTCCCCACGCTTGAGTTGGTTACGGCGGCGGCGAAGAATTGAGCGCCAACATCCAGGCACAGCCGATGGAGAAAACAGCCGCGCCACCGCACAACCATTGAGTTCGGTTGGCTCTGTCGCGAGGTATGCGCGCCCAGGCCAACAGGGCTCCCCCCACGGTGCCGAACAGGAAGCCCAACAAATGTCCGAGGACGTCGACGCGCTCGCCGCCGGCGCCGAACAGCGCCAACATACAGGCCCCGACGATGAGAGGCGCCCATCGATACCAGCGTCTCTCGCGCAGCCCCAGACGATGACTCCACGCCAAGCCGGTCACCAGTCCGAGTGCTGCGAAAACCAATGACGACGCGCCCACGGCCTGATGCGCCGGCGGAGCCACCCACATTTCCACATAGTTGCCGGCGCTCGCGCAGGCCAATGCCGCAAACCACGC
>Ga0116227_10006461_pt1 | contig 23751 bp, 11 predicted proteins | sample S1TSphgellanicum_FD_89693 | JGI IMG/M metagenome (GOLD analysis project Ga0116227, IMG submission 89693) | Host-associated microbial communities from peat moss isolated from Minnesota, USA - S1T2_Fb - Sphagnum magellanicum MG | ecosystem: Host-associated > Plants > Peat moss > Unclassified...
GGCGGGGGGTGGGAGGGGGGGGAGGTGCAGATCACTTAACCAGCAACCACCAGTGCATCATGAAGGATGGATGATAAGTGGCCAAGAAACAGTTTTCTGTTAACTTTCACTTTGGTAATTATTAACCATGCTGGTTAGCTCAGTTACATTATTTAACTACCTACCCCATTAACAACTCACAGGCAGGTCGTTAGTTGGTAGGTAGTAAAAGCAGCCTTTATAGCTATGTACAAAGTCTCTATTTCATAGTCACCTATTTTCCTACCTATTTAATATTACTGTACCTCCAACTGAAGTTCAGCACTTCTGTGTTGAATATTTATTTATTTATTTATTTATTTGTTTAACCACATTTTATTATAAAAAAAAAAGAAAAACAAGGTTAGCCAGTTTCAAATTTTGATTTTTCCAGAATTTCAACAATTGAGAAACAAGTATCCAAAGTATACCTCTTATTGTTTATTTGTAATAGGAACCCGCTGGTTGGGACAATAAATAGTTTTTTCACAAGTTGCGAGTTCAATTCTCAACAACTTTGACAAATATAAAACAAAATTTTTTTCCCCATGTCTCAGCTTGATCTTTTACAAATTATTTTGTGCCAGACATCAGTCATAGATACGATATATAGAACCTTCGTCTTCCAAAATGGGTTACCAAAGCGAAACCAGGTATGTATTAACTCAGTTGAGGTTCCTCCACAACTGAGTCATAACAGACATCCAGTACATGGATGGTGCGCTTGGTGGGTGTTGGTTCACTTTGGTCGAAGCTTTTGTGACGCTGATCTTTTGGCTATTTTGCCCCACAGGAGCATCAATTGTTCGTCTCCAGCCCTGGCATAGTTTTGAGGATCCACGAGCTTCCACCCTTTAACCTGACTCTCTCTCTCTCTCTCTCTGGCAGTGAAGAAGAAGAAGAATCAGGACTGACTTATGAGTAACCCCAAAACTTGCTAGATTTGCTACAGTTAGGTCTGCAAGAGCTTTCTTAATGGAGCTTGCAGATCAGAATGAGACTCTTACCTACCTAAATCATCGCCACTGGACTAAGAGCTCATGCGAACCAGAGCTGAGGTGGGTCTGATTCTGGTAATGCCAGTGGCTAGGGCATTACAAGATGTAGAGAAGTTAATGATTTTTAGTTCTTCAAAAACAAAATCCTGTGATACCTGGTGGGTATCTGGAAAGTACGCACTTGGTATCATGGGCAAAAAGACAAGGGGAGCATTTCAGAAAGCAAACATGTACCATGGATTCTCACATTTTAGTGTTCCTCCAAATACACTACAAATCTTGTTCTAAGTGGTTTCTACATACAAACTAGGTAACTTGCAAGAGCCCAGTTCTGGTAGGTAGCAAAAATTACAGACAGATGTTTAAATTTTGATTCTTTTCCCATTTAAAAAAATTATTGGATTTGGCTAAATTTTATTATGGATGATGGTTGCCACCACTTCAGCTACATGGTGATGGACTTGTAGAAATCTAGACCCTAGTACCAAGGAGAACCCAAAAGCTGAACTTATGGATATAGGATGTAGAGCCCTAATCAAGCACTACCTATCCAGCCCTCTTCTAAATCAATTCCATTGGCATTCAAAGAGAGGAACCTAACCAGACATGTCTAAAGGCAAATCATACTTGGTCGAGTTCTTTGGGAAATTAAAAATCAAAGAACCATTGATCCCAGTAATTTCAAAAACCTTAAACAACCTGCAATTCTTATGAAAGAACCAGTCCAGTTATTTTGGATTTTTCAAGTCCTTCGAGGACAGTGAACAGGTGTAGGGCCGATATGCCTATCATCAAACACTAGTCCATCAGCCTATCATCAAACACTTTGCCTTTTTGAGTGATTTAAAATGTTATAATAGTGTCTTCTCAAGCTCTACAAATCATCTTTGAAATGCAAAGCCAAAGGAGCAGCCAAAAGCAGCAGGAAAGAGAATACGTTTTTTCGAATTGCAAAACGTGTTTTTGTTCAGTTTTCTTCATTTTGACCCCTCTTATTTTATCAGTGCATAACTTTCTCATGGTTTGTTCAAATTGAGCAATTTAAACTACTCTGAAATTTCCATCTTAAGCTCTACAAATCAGCTTGTAACTCTAACGGTAACAGCGTAATATTTAAGGATTTTGTGAGGGGTTCACAAATAGGCTATGAGCTGTTCGATTGAAATCTTTTACAGGGGGAACTTAACTTGTTCACCTTTCATTCATTTTTGTCAAATTTTAATACAACAGATATGGCAACAGAAGGGTTGCATCTACTTTTTGGACACCATAAACAATGGGCCCTCATGCAAAAATGGCAAGCAAAACCTATGTTAAGTGTTCAGAAATTGGCCTGCCTACCCTATATCGGCACTAGTCCTTTGATTTTGTGAGAGTCATGGTTATGAATCCTAAGAATTGTCATGATAACTGCTGGGTCTCTTCCTGTTTCAATTAATCATCCAACACTACATATATATACACCGATCAGCAGCCACGGGCTCTAATTCCTTCTGGAACACCCACAAGTTTGGTGTTTGTGCATAAAATTACCAACTTTTCCCTCTTTTTTCCTTCACCCTTTTTTAGAATTTGCAAATGCACCCTTGCACTTTTTGTGGACTGTATATATCACTTTTGCTAGGGATTTTAGTGAGTGCTTTGTGAAAAATAAAATTTACACAAGAAAAATTTAATTGAGAAAAAAATGAATAATTTAAATAAAAGTTTGTGTGGTGGTGATGGATTTTCACATGCATACATAGTTGTGCATTGATATTTTGGTTGCATCAATATTTTGGTTCAATCAATATTTTGGTTCAAAATCAGAAATGCAAAAAATGTTGAAATAAGTTTTCATGAACAACTTGATTTATTATGTTTTTGCATGATTATTTTTTACACATGTGATTTGCACTTGGGGCTACAAATTTTTTGCCCAATGAATGTAAACAATCAAATGGCCAAATGGCTTAAAAAAATAGTTCATTTCCTTGTAGCCTTAAAAAAATGAATTTTATAAGATTCAAAATTCTCATATGATTTATAATCCAATCAAATGCATCCAATGAACATTGTTAAAACGTCAATGCAAGGACATACAATGTTTTTGAAATCAATTACATTATTTAATGCATTCATTTCAATTCCTTTTTTTAAAAATCCAACTAAGACAACTAATATAAATATAATATGATAAAAACCCAAAGTTGGGCTATGTAGTCCTTCTGGGAACCCGAATTCTGAATTAGCCCTATAGTCAGGCCAACAAGCAACATGCAAAAGAAAGATCCTCCCAAACGCTTAGGAATTTCTAACTATTTATGTGTAACGTAAAGTTGAAGGGTGGGTCCCTTCTCAAAAGACAGGATCAAGGACTAGGTAGTAGCCAAGTTTGGCCCCACTTGTAGGGAACGTCCCCCCAGTTTTTGGCTTGACTGATCACAGAAGGTGAAACTTATCGTGAACCTAACATATGTAGATCACAAAGTGTAAGAGAGAGAGAGAGAGAGATCTTACCTTATTTCTTAATAGTGGCAAAATATGCCTACAAGCCTCCTTGTAAGTGTAAGATCCCTCCCACTCATACAAAGTTGGCATAAGATTCCTCCACTCATAAGGAGTATGTGTGCATAGGCATAAAATCTTTCTCACTCTTGAGGACTAGGCTTCCTCTTTCTAGAAGGGATATTCACGGATATAAGATGCCGTCCCCACATACTCAGGCACACAAATTCTTCAAGGGCCTTTCAGGCAGAATATTGTCATCTACCCATTAAGGATCAAGGTATGATCTAATAAATTATCTTACTCCACAAACACAGAAGAACAAGTTTCCTTTGAACCTGGGTGGGATTTATAGAAAATCTTACAACCTTGTCACTTTGTCTCCTTTACAACTGACTTGGCTCCAGTTGTTATCCTACGAGTCTAGGTTCTTTTGTGTATGGCAAGGACCAAAAGCACACCCATTATGAGAATGAGGTGGCCTGGAGCAAGGTGGGAGCCAAGTGCAGGACTCGAATAACTGCACCATTTGAGGTCCTTACCACTGTTGGGTGGTTCTTAGAATGACAGACAGATGACCGCCAGTTATCAACTCTGGGTATATACTCAGTTACTGACTGGTTCTCACAATATTCGCAGAATCGATTTTGGTAGATAATTGCAATTTAAAACATATGAAAAAGTCAAAGAATACGCCAAAGAATTGCCAGTTCTTGGTTGGTTCTCTCATGAAAACCTCAGGTTCTTTAAGGTTTTGAAAGAATTGGAACCGACAATTCTTTGATTTTTAAACTCTTCAATAAAGTGGAATTGTGTGTTTCTCTGATTCTGGAATATTTGAAGAACCAGAACCAACGGTTCTTTACAAATTCAACAAAACAAAACAACACTGATCCTTAACAATGTTTGCTGGTTATTGTTTTTTTCCAATAACCAGGCCAGCCAGGTAGGCTATCAAAAAAAAATTTGAAAATTTAGACCAGCTTTGAAAATCACTGGATATATTGCCTACGTAGGGTAGGTTATAATTTTTAAAGATTTAATTCAATTTAAAATTTCTGTTTTTTCTGTTTTCAACTGTAAACATGTGTTGGGTCTTAGGATTGATAACCTAATATTGAGATGAAATTGCAATCATCTGAGTAGGTTATTAGAATTTGAAAATTCAACAACGAATGGGTGTAAGTTATCCACCCAGTTATCAATAAATCAATAAACAGCTGGTAGATGATCAATGACCCCATTGATAACCGGGGGGTTTTCTTGATAACCGGCCAACACTTATCCTTAAATGGTGCAAAGAACCAATGACATTTTGTTTTTAAACAACAATTGTGATTTTATTTGGGAGTAGAGGAGGCACCTTCTGCATAAGGTGCGGATTGTCTTTTGAGGCAGAAACCTTATAACAAGGTTAAGGTGCCCTCCACATATACTAGAAAAAATCTACAGATGTTGGAGTCAATGTTTTGTTTACTGGAAAATGTTTGTTGAATTTCAACCTGAAAAAAAAAGAATTTTGACCTACACAAAGGATGGATTTTTCATGAGTGAAAATGGCCCAAATTCACCAGATTTCAAAGAAAAGAAAATCCAAATGACCAGATTTTTATGATAAGTTCCAGTAGGTAGCCAAGAATATATCAGGATTCTGTTCTTTTGGGCCTTGCCTACCAAGGTGAGAAGGATATTGAGTTTAGATTCATTATAGAGTATAGTAGCTTAAGGGACTTTGGCCCCTAGGTAATAAATAATAGGTCTATTTTTATATGAGGATTTTTGAAAGATGATATTTTGGCTTGTGTTGAAACTTGAGACTAGATAGAGAGTTATAATATCTTGAAGGATTTTGGTTTCTTTTAGAGGATTTTTTGAAGATTACATTTTGGCATGGTGCAATATTTGAGTTTCCATAATTCTTCTTTTGCCTTAAGATACTTTTTAATGTAAATTTGCAAGGCCACGCTGTGGCACACCCCTTGTTTACTTTCAACTTTAATATGTAGTATGTAGCCATATTTGGCTAACTTATTTCCTGGATGATCACCACTGTGACTACATCACAAAATCCTTAAAAGAAACCATGCTTGGTGTTCTTAAGCTGGACAAAAGAAAGTCATCTGGGCACTATGACATATAAAGGTGAAGAACAACAACCACCTAAAATACATCATTTCACCACTATAATGTAAAAGATGAAGAGTGAGCTAATAGGTAGATCCACCATAACCAAAATGTAAGAAAGCTTTAATCGATTTATCTTCACAAACACTGAAGTGCTGGGTTGGAAAGAATAGTCATTGTGGCTAGTGTATGCATCACATATTGTTGGTCGTATATATATACATATATATGTATACCTTTTTGTGCATATAACCCAACCCAGTCTGCAAAAAGCATCCAAATGATATACATATATCTGTTCTCTTAGGTCATCATTCAGTTTCATTTATGGAGAAAACTTGAATTGCATGTGGATGAGGATGCTATCAAGGCAACAAAAGGGCAACAAATTATGTGACTCTCATCAAGAGGTTATCTTTGATAACCTGACATAGTATGAATGTTGGGGATGCATGTGACCTCCCTCATGGATGGATGAAAAACATGCACAATCCCCTCGTACTTTAAGTTTGGTTCTTTCTGTTTTGGAGTGAAAGCCCACTTAACCAACCTGTATCAGGCTGTGTGTTTGAAAAAAAAGTTTGTGATGTTGTCAAAGTGATGATCATCCAGAAGCTGATTTTGCCAAATTTGGCTATTAATAAATTTTGAAAAATAATAATTTAATGTCCATATAAATTTTTTTGGTTACCCAATTTGAACCTGTGTAGAAATGTGGTGATACTTTTAGATTTTTTAGGATTTAACAAAAAAAATTGGTGATTTCTTTTTCGAAAAAGCATTGAATTTGTGGCGCAAAAGTCCAATTTTTTTGGCAAAAGTGAAAAATTTCACACAAAACAAAAAAAGGCCGGACCCAGGGTTGAAATAGAAACATGTTTTATTTGGAGTATGTAGAGTACCCTAAATCTAGGCTTCTATGATTAGTTGAAAATTAAGGATTTGCTTGTAATTAATCATGAAAGAAAAGAAGGAGACTTGCATCAACTTGAGTTTAGATAAGCTTGTCTGTGCAGGACAACTTTATTAAAAGAATGTTTTAAATGAATCGTGAAAGACAAGCTTGTTTAAGTGTCATTAAGTGCCAAAGTAAGGAAATGAAGATACCCGTGTTGGACCGGTATCAACTTTTGAACATACCAGACTGGTCCTGGTAATTGGTTCTTTTTCTTTTTCTCATACCTGGCAGGTACTGATATTGGCTACCATCATACCAGTCTGGTACTGGTATTAGATTGAAGGCTGGTTTTTTTGTGGTATATGGCAGGTATAAATCTGGTATTGGTAGAGGTATAAGTAAGGTACATTCCTAATATTACCTCGGGTCCCATACCAGACTGATGTTATTATAAGGCTGGTATTGCCTTTGGTCATACCTGACTGGTAGGTTCTTCATTATCCATATTGATATCAATACCCTATACCCATGTTGCATCACATATACTAGTATAACACTGGAAGATACCCTTGTAGGTGTACCCTTTTTAACCCTTGAACTGATGCTTTTCCTGCTAATTTTTGTATCAGTCATCAGTGTGGTTGTGGTCTGACTAAATGCAAACGGGGAGAAACAAAACGCATACCTATGAAATTCATTGGTCTAGATTTTGGGCATATAGTTAGCTCAATATACCCATCCCTCTTGAGAATCTCAATGCTCCGATTCGTTGTCAAGCAACAAGTTACAACCCATAACCTTGAACCTTTGTTCATTAATGACCTGCTAGTTAACACAAGGCACCACCTGGGCCTCTGATTGGCCCAATGGACTAAGCAACTGGCAAGAGTGCGTAGGTTACCATGAATAGTCAAGGCTTGTTAGCACAAAGACCAAATAGGCGAGGTATGTGAGTGTAGAGACTAAATAGTCAATGCACATGAACATAGAGACTCTTCGAGGTAACCACACTCCTCAACTATTCATGGTGAATAATGTGCTCAAGTTCATTACTAGACATAATTGATTATATGGTTTATGGGACATAGAAGAGTGTGAGTTATGGGGTTTTGCCAACTTGTGACAACCAAGGTGCAAAAATAAATTTGGGTGGTACAAAAATGTCATAAGGCAATAGGATAAACCATATAATTGAGGAGCCCGTGTCCAATGATATCTGGTCATGTTAACAAGATGCTCCTTACAATCAGTTATGATTTGGTAACCCTTCACTACTTGGATGTGCATCTCATAACCCCTCGCTACTTGGATGGAAAGAAGGAATGGTATGTCAGGTAACCCATGAGAGGGCTCCAGTTACTCAATGAATTTGTGCCTTGCCTTACCCAGTAACTAGTGCCTTCTTGCTGGTCACCTAGTCCATATTGCACCTTCTAGACTGGAAAGATTTTCCTTCACATGTGCTTTAAAACATCATCAAGCTCCTAACCTTTAATGTAACCTGTGACAGTGTTCCCCTTCCTACCTTATGCCAGGGGAGACAAGTAGACCAGATCTGTAATATTCAAGAGAGGTGTTTGTTTATTTGTTTGTTTTGTTCGGATGTGAGTACACTATATAACTCTTGCAAACTCTGGAAGCCTGCTCCACTTTTGATACCACTAGAAAGCCCTTGATTAGGTGGTGTGCATGTTTGTCACTTCACAACTTTTGGATGGATGGATGAAAAGAAAATTTAGAATTTAGAATGATTTTTTCTCAGGAAAATCATTTTTAAAAAAAATCTGATTTTTCATAAGAACTTTGAAATTAAGCCAGCTGCATGTGAGAAGAATTTTATTGAGATATAGGTGACCTTACTTACAGAAGGTTTAATATAGTTGAGCCAATGACACAAGGGTCCCAATAGTATTCATTAAAATAGTATCTCCACCCACACCCAATATGTGTGCCTCTGTCAATGTTTAGCACATGCAAAAAAATAGTGTCTAATACTTCATCCAAAGTATGTGAGTCTAGACTAGACTGCACTCACTGCATTCAAAATAATGTGCAAAGTCCTGTAAGTCAGATAAACCTGCACATTATGTGCTTGTCACCTAGGAGCTGCATGGTTTTAATCCATGTCCTGAATTGTTGTAGTGACATTTTACACAGGTATTCATTTTTTAGGAATGAAATATTGCTGGTTGGTGAATTTCAACAACTTCTAAATTAGCCATCGTCCTTCACTTGTGTTTGTTCCATCCTACCAGCCTACCTACCAACCGAGCATTCACAAAAAGCACAAGAGGAAAAGTTAATATCTTCATGATAACCACATCATTAAAATAATAGCCAGTACTCACAGGATGCACCTGGATTTATAGCGTAGTGCATGTTCCACTCTATTAGTGTTCTGTAAGGGGGCTGAGGTCCTGCTAACTAGACTTGCATTCTGAATGATATTCATGCAGCAATACTTTGTGTGTACATTATTAAGCTCACATTTTTGTACAAGGAAATACAGACAAAGATCAACAATTTTACATGCAAAAAATGAAACTCTGACTGATCCTTCCTGCTGGATTAAAATTAAGTGTGAGGAACCCACATGGACCATTGCATGTTACAATTTTTTTTCGCCATTAATTCAGGAACAGCCCATCTGCAACAGTGATTGATTCTATTATACATGAAACAGATTTCACCAATCTTATAATTTGTTTTGACTCTTTTGTGTTCAGTATCAGTGAAAAAGAATGTACCAGATCTCCGTGCTTTCAAATCGTTCCCCAATCCCCAGTATGATTAATGAGCCCCTATGAGCCTCGGCCCTTTTTAGGACAATTTACCTCTTCGTTGGAAATCTGGTTCAATCTACTCATCCATGAATGGTATTACAAATCCAACTGGTAGACTCAAAGCTTACACATTTAAATATATTTCATAAAAATTTCTGGGCCAAAATCAAGCAATGGGTGCTGAGTTAGTTTCACACTGAAAATGAATTATAAGAATCTAGCGATTTTTATAATTTTTTCTCAATTTTTCTGATCAAAAACCTCCAAAATCATTTTTTTTTCAATATTTTTTAAAAATGTGCTTCTAGTCAAAATTGGATCGATAAAAAGGAGGCTCGTACAATATTGAGTGCAAGTAGCAAGGTTCACAAGGTAGAGGCCCAATGCATGCACTTGTGGTATCAAAACCTCATCCAAATCCATGCAAAAATTCCAGTCAGTAAAACATCTGAAAGAAAGCTCTCAAAAGGCCATGTAGCAAACCCACCTAAAATTTGGAAAATATTTAAATTTCCATTGCACCCATCCATTTGAAATTCCAAATTTTGAAAATCATTTTTGGCTTATTAGGCGTTTAGAGGTTACATATACACATGTTTGATCTAATCAGCTGCTTTGTCAGTTGGATCAAAGATTAGGCATCAAACCTTTTCCTTACTTCAGGGGTGATGGCTCAGTGGTCTAGACCCTAACTGGGACCTAATATAAGGTTTTGGGTTCAAACCCACTGGTGTGCAGGTGATGAAAGCCCTGCTTTAGCCCCTGTGCCTAGTGCTTGACTTGGGAGTGGTGCCAATGACTTGTCAGGCTCAGGTCTGATGGGGTTTTTAAATGCTTTTTAAATAATAAAAATATTCTTCACTATAGAATTAAGGTGTGTGTGTGTGTGTATGAAAGGAGATTTCAAATTGGGACCAGGTAAAAATTATATTTCTAGATCTTATAAATGAGAAAATTGCTGCCAGTCATCCTCCCTTCCACCCATGTTTGAATGACTACTAGGAGCTGCTGCTTGCTGCAGGCAAACAACCTTAAGGTAGAAGGCATCCATCCATCTTTAGTAATTATTTCATGGGGTGGTGGCATATCATATCCAGAAATGCTGGTGAAACTTGCAACGCATTTCATGACAAATACTTACACACACATTATATATATACATATATAGCTTTGGAAATGTATTCATGTCCAAGCAATAAATAATATATTAACAGACAATAGTTTCATTGTAAAATTTAGAGCATGAATGGAACATGGTCCATCTGGCCTGCTTCCTATTGCATGTAGCTCTCTATTGCTGCACTCTAGTTTTGTTATTGATAAAGTGAATCATAGTCTCTCCTTTTTCCCCATAATAATATGTGAGCCTTACTTGTGAAGGCATCATCATGATCTTTGTCAGGAAGAGAGTTTTGTGTGCAAGAAGGTATCTACAAAAAAGACCGTCCCCTGGATGAAAAGGAATCTCCAGGAGGAAATACAATAGACAAACGACTTTAGACACTCAATAGAACAAAGCCAAAGTGTAAATTCCTAATCGTGTGTAATGGGTCCATTATTTTTGCAACTTTTATTGTGCCACCCCCGCCCCCCAATACTTTCTGGGCACTAATTCTAGCTTCCATTGTAAGGCACTAGATGTGAGCTTTCATTGTGAGGATCATTACAATACTGGCCTGAAATTAACTTCCCCACAGGTTCCCCCCTGGTGTGCTTGCCCAACCCCTTTACCTTTACTATGAAAGGTCATGGAGAGCTTGTCTTTGGGGGTGGTGGGTTACTTGGGAATCATATGGAATGGGTACAACTCTGGTTGAATAGGGTGGGGTGCTTCTATGGGGACTGCTGGCCAATGTTCCAGAAAATTTGGTGATGGACCAATCAATGTGGCTCCTTAAAAAAACAAACTCTGGGCACTACGCACACTCTTAGAGCAGCTCCACTGGTGCTCAGTATATGGCCCTGTAAAAGAATATTGGATGAAGAAAAGTCAAAACATGCCGGTTTGGCTCAACAAACTGGTTGTGGCCCAGCATTTTTTCCACAGGATGCTGAGGCTGGCAAAAGGCACCGCAGTGCCGAACACCTTCTTTTGATTGGCTATAGTCCAGGTGGGTTGCCATTAGTAGGCTCCCACCTATTTGTACTCTCAGTTTTAGTTTTATGAGTGGAATTGGAAAGAACTTAAGTAACTAAACTTGGATGTGAGAAATATTTTGCAGTGATCTTGCGGAGAGAGCACTGCTGGACATGCTAGGAAGTGGTATCTGAGACAGACAAGACATTTAACCAACTATATGTCTCTACCAGGTTGTCCATAGTGCATGGCTGGGAGTAGGGTTTTTATTTCCAATTTTGTGACGTAGCCAAACTGGCAATCATCCACAAGAGAAAATAGCCAACTTTGGCTACAGGTCAGAGCGGAAAGTAAAACATTTATGAATCCTGCTATACTTTGGTGACTTGCTGTAACATAATGTCTAAACATGGTGAGTTCAGAGTTTTTGCCCTCAGTGACTATGGTGCTCTTTTTTTTATTTATTGCCAAGTGGTGAAAATTTGCCCCAAAAAATGCGGGTAGGCCCTGGTTTTAAGTTGATTATGCAACTAATTCTTGCATTTTCAAACGTCAATAATAAAAACTAGTGTTGGGCAGATATATATAGACTGTAAAAAGTCAGCTGGGATATGGGAAAAATCATATAATAAACATGTTGTTATTATTATTATTTCCTGACAAGACTATCAATGTTCTAGGGAAAAATAGTTAAACATATAAGCAATTATTCATCTTATGAAGTTTGTGATGTGCTAGTTGAACTTTGATCACTTGTCATGATGTGATGGACTTCATGAAAAGCAATTAGCACATATTCAGATGTATAAATTCTAAAGCTGGATGGAGATTACATAAAATGGTGTAAGGTATTTCAACTTCTGTTGTCATATAGATCACATGCCACACAAGTTGGTCCATGCTCACTCAAGTAGGTCACTACTGTTTGTAGTTATTGTGTACCATTTACATTTCAAGGGTATTATTTGTCTCCGTAACTTTGAATGAAATGCATGTCAATATCTTATAACCTTATTTATTAGTGAAAGTTGGAAATTGATAAATGCATGAGCTTATTTGTAAATGAAAATATATATCTTTACCTTAACCTCTTATTTTTCTTCATAAACTTTTATATAAAAAAAGTACAACTTTAAAGGTATCAATTGACGCATGCTCCTATATAGGGTAGTACTTATGATAAAATCCAAATATGTAACATTTTAGAAGTGGAAATGGACAAGAAACTCAACATGAAGGAAGAAGACTCAAGATGAACATTAACATCCAATTGGGAACAATGTGTGTGTGTGTGTGTGTGTGTGTGTGTTTTGGGTCAAAGTTTCACAAAATTTTGACCTCAAAATTTGTTAAACCATATTTTGTCACAAATTTTGTGCTTTATGAAAGGCATTTGCTTAATCTTTTAGAAACAAATTCTTTTGGTTGAAATTTTTGCCACATTTGTACACATGGTTTAATTTGGGGCAATTGTTTTTGCTAGTCAATTACAAACTTTTCCTTGTTTGACACTAAATATCCTTTGAGACGACAATTAAGGATGTTACATCAAAAAATGACAAATAAATAACATTGATTGGGACAAGTTGAAGGATAGGAAAAGGAGTCACTTTATATCTTTTTCTTTTTTAAATTAGTGATGTATTCAAGTAAATGCAAGCTAAGGTGCATCATTTTTGGCACATGACACATTCCATAGAAGTTCATTTTGTAAACTCAAATTAATGGTATCATTGGTTAAATGTGGACTATGTGATGAAAATTCACAAGAAGAAATTTTGTCCTTTTCCACTACCCAAATTCACTAGGTTTTTAGTGAAATGGAACAAAAATGACTACTATAGTACTTGAATAAATTCAGCATAAATTTATTTATTTTTCATTTTGCCAAATTTTTGAAAAATTATTTACCATTTGTGCTAAAACTTTAATAAAATCAAAAGTTCAATTATCAAATTTGAATTGTAGACCTTCGAGTACTAAGATTTAAGATTAAAATAGTTTGGACATAGTTAATTGTTCCACAACTTTGAAGAGAAATCGTTTATTATTCTATATACCCATTATTTATCGAAAATTTCAGAATTAAAAAACCTAGTGCCAAAGTTAAAATTAAAATTTTAATTAATTATTTAGCAGTTTATTGCCAAAATTGTTCAAGTAATATGGTAATATGTAGCTTGTTATGTGTGTTTCAATACATATTAATGAATGTTTTTCATCTCTTGTCTAGTAGAAACTATGCAACATTTGAATAATGGTTTCAATAAGTTCAAAGTGGATGATTCAACTCAGGTAAAAATGTTGATAGTTCAAGAAATGTGAAAAAATTCACCAAACCATTCAAGTGTAATTGCAAAATATTGAATTGCATGTGTTTCAATATATGATAATAAAAGCAAGATGCAATTTGTGAGTAATGGTTCTAACATATTAAAAATGAATAGTTCAATTAATGTACACATGTTGATAATTGAAGAGATGAAAAAAATCATTAATTCAATCCAATATAGATGCATGGTTTTAAATTATTACATGTGTTTTAATAAATTATGGTCAGTGTAAAATGAAATTCATAAGTAATAGTTCAACTCATGTACCATGTTGATAATTGAAAAATGTCAAAAAAATCATTAATCCAATATAATGCATAATTTAAATAAAGTTAGAAGCCCCCTCAATTTTCACATCAACAATTTGAAATTATAAAAAAATGAAATAGAGTCCAAATATATACTAATAAATGAACAACATAGTGAATGTAACAACTATGAACAATATTGACCATTAATTAGTGCAACAAGTCACTTACAAACTTAAGATAATGTAGTGAAATGTAGTCAAATCAAACAGTCATCACAATATGTGACGGTGGAAAAGGACAATATTTCTTCTTGTGATTACACAAATTTGATCCATTGAAAAAATCAACCACCTTAATACCTCTATAATATATGTTAGGGGAAGAAAACAAAATCTAACAAAAATTGATTGAATTGAAGACTTTTTTAAAAAATGGCCCATAACATTTTTGTCAAGGTTTTCCCAAACAAAATTTTTAATCTAGGTTTTTAAAAAAAAAATGGTATCATATACTAAATCCTTATAATATTTTTGGAATGAAAATAATAAAGAAAATATCAAAATACAAAATGTCATGATTGTTTATATGTGTGCATTTCAAAAGTCCATTACTATATGTCTAATGTATATTTGTTGCATTATGTTATTATGTATGTGTTCAAGTTCAAGTTGAAAAGTTAAAACCATTTGAAAAAGTGGCATATTAATTATTTTATTAGATTTTTATTACATCTCAATTGATTACACCCTATTAAAAAATTATACTATGACACAAAAAGTGATGCACCATATCTAGTATTGACCCATTCAAACATTAAATGATAACACATTTAGATTGAAAAATGCATGAATGGAACATATGTTCACATGTATGACTGTGACAAATAATGAAATGTGTAGGTCTTATTTACATAATTTATTTTGTAAATTTTATCTTTCCAAATTTCTTTTTTTTGAAATATCTTCCAGATTTTGTGAATGGGTCTAATTTGTTTTTGGAAATACTTTTATTGCCTCAAAACAACCATATATTTGTTTGCAAAATTTGGCACATGATCTTTCAAGGAGTTTGTTCATGACCCTTATGAATGGATATAAAACAATTTGCAAAATAATATTTAATCTTTCTTTAATGACAACACATTCATGTGATGTTGGGACATTACCATACCCACAATTAACAATCGGCATTTTTTATTGATATATTTAATTGCTATAAATTACAACAAAAGGGATTCAACAACCTGAATTCTAATATTCTAAAATTTTGACTACTAGGAATAGGAACACAACTGTATAATTTTTTGGGAGTTTGATTATTTAGATTTCCAACAATATATTTTTTTATTTTCTTTAAACAAGCTTCCTTTTTTAGAATTATTAAACATCCAACTCCAATGGTAGGTATAGTGTGTCAACTATTATATTGTTAGAATATTATTATATTATGTACATATATTTTCTAGTATATTTTGTATATACATAATAGATTAATGAACTCATATACATGCCTTCATAACATAATGAAACCAAGGAAAAAATAATAATGGGGGAATTTTAATGTTTCAATAACATGGTGGTATCAATAATTCATTATTGGTATGGTGTTATATTAGTAACAATAGCAAGATTTTTTAGAAATGACAACATGGCATTATCAATTGATAAAAAAACATTGAATGATCCATTGTTGGATTATGCATTTGGACCACAACAACCTTATTAAAATTTGGTTTCCACTTTGTTCATAGAAAGTGCCACATCTATATCATCATCATCATCAACTTCAAATTTCAAAATTAAGAATGAACCATATCCATATCTAGGATTTTTCTCAGAAAATGGCCATGTTATTGGTATTTTTAGAATTAATTGATACCAAATTGGTTATATATTCATACAAATATATTCATATTAGAACCCCATGGCCAAGGAAAAAGCTCTAGATTTATGGAATGTATTCTAGTAGCTAGGGGGAACATTCTTTTTTGAATTTAGCAAATATGCGAGTAAAAATATAAGCTCCCAGATATTGGTTTGGTAAAAATTATAACTTTAATTATTTTTATAATAGCTTTATGTTTATTTTAGAATATATATATATATGATCAATTTAAGGTATACATTAATCCACAATATTAGGGGGGGAAAGTAAAAAAGAAATAACATATGTACTAAACATTTTATATAATAGTTGTTAATAGATTCAACTAATTAATATATTAGGAAAATTTAATTATGAACTCTTATTTTATTTTCCATTTTTTTTTTTAATCATGCATCTTTTGCCTATTATTAATAGAAGTTTTATTTGATTGTTAATTATCCCTTGGAAAAGCAAGTTTGTTCAACTTTGTCCTAAAATGATAACTATATTTTGATTCATTTTCTTCTTTTAGCTCATTTCTATTTCTCATTCATAATTTAGATTTGGTCAATTTTTTAGCTTAATAATCAATCAATTATCAAATTCATGTATTTTTGTGAATTGTTTCAAAGTGTTTGAGAAACAATGTTATTAGGGGTGAAAATCCTTTAGGTGTACCACCCACAACAAAAGGGACCCAATTCTTATTATAGTTTTTTTTATGCCTATATTTTGATCTCAATTAAAATTGATCAATCAAAATATATCAAATATTTCATAAGTACCATATATAAGACCACTACAATTTTTAGATTATGTCATAATAATCCAAAAATGTGTCTTTACATGGTGAAAAAAACTAGGAAAAAAATATTTAAAAGGGTGACATTGTGACAAATTTTGGAACATTGAAAAACATTTGGACCCTTAGATCACAAGGAATCATTAACAACATCAACATAATGTGCAAGATTCAAACAACATAATAAATCTACCAAGCATGTTGTTCATCATGTACAATGGCTTAGGAGTAATCAATTTATATTTTACTATTACCATGTGAGGTGTTAAACATTTTATTTTGCAAGATCATAAGAATTTTTGTTGGGTGAAATCTTTTGTTATGTTTCTATTGTTCCATTTGTGTATTAGGAATTAGTTGAAGATTGAACTTGCATTGGCCAAAATTAGTATTTCAAATTATAAGATGTATTGGCCATTGATGTTGTTTAATCCCAAAATTTCATATGTCTAAGTTGCAATGAAAACTAGATTGGCCACAAAATTTCTTGACCTTTGTTGTAATGAAGCAAATTGTTAAATCATTAAATCAACTACTCTAACATGTATTAGTTCACCATGCAAATGATCCACTTATGAATGAACAATCTTGATCACATTATTGTGCATTTTCATGTTTAAAAAAAAAAGGGGGTATTTAAATAACAATTGAATTACAACATTACACACATACAAAATAAACTGCTTGAAGCCACAAACTTTGGATACATAAATAAAAAATATACGTACATATATATGAGTAGAAGCATGATAAAATATATTTAAAAAACAAGTGCATTTACTTAAATCTATGACATCCATATGAAAACCATAAAATTGCATTAATGTAAGTGGAAATATGGCTAAGCCCCATCCATGCCCTCTATTGAGCTTATAATAATTTATTTTTCTTAAAATAGAACAAACTATGTAAAAAAGGTTCAAAGTAAATAAAAATGAATGATAAATGTTTGTTTGAAGATTTATTTCAACAAAAAATATTCAATGAATAAATATGTATTAAGTTAGGATATAAAGATGATTGCATATTTGAAAGTGATGTTAAATAAACTTTTCACATTTTATTTATTAAAACATATTTTACAAAAAAAATCACAACAATTTTATGATTAGTTTTGTTACTACTTTACATCCAATTCTTACAAAATAATTTTATTACTAGCATTATTATGCTTGCACCCTTACCATTGATATTAGTTTATAATCAATATATTGATAAAAAAATTAGTGATTACTTCCACCTTTTTTTGGAAGTTATTAAATTCTCCAAACTTTTCAAACATTTTCTCAAAAGTCCTTTTGATGTTCAAGATGCTTAAGGATTACCACTGTGGGATCAAATATGATTTAGCATTTTTGTTAGTTTATAACAATTATGCTTTTTAAAAAGATTGCTTTTATTGTTTTTGTATCAATTTTATTTTGGGTGGAGGTTGCCCATCCCAAGAATGTATCTATCCAAAGGTGTTTACTTTCAAAATTCATAAGCAATTCGGTTTGTTTAAGCTAGCCAAGCAACTTATATTCATCACATGAAATTAATTAAATATCAAAGAGGATTCAGTTGAATTATTACGGAAAATTTTGCAAGTATTTAAAACATCAATGTTTTTTCAACTTTGAGATATACTTAAGTGGAAATTCATTTTTTTTGTGAAAATCTTGTGAAAACATATTGCTAAATAGTTTAAACTTTGGGAGTCAAAAACTTAACTAATTTTATCTACAAGTTTAGGTGTTAAATCTTCAACAATGTAAATTCTTGCTTTTGATTTGCACTTTGGGAAACTTCGAAGATGCTAAATGTTCTGAAGTCTTATAAATTTCATTCCAAAGTGATTTCACCAAGTTGAAGATGTAAGAGAATGGTAGAAAAAATCTTATTAAATTCCATAGGCATTTTTTTGGAAACTAGAGGTAGATCAAAATTCTAAACTCTTAAAGTTAAATCCCATGGAAAACATATAAGGCTTTTTGAATTTTTGTCCTAATTGGTGGGTTTAATAATGCAAAATACAAAATGAAAGGAAGAATAAAAATTGTAGTGTATGTGGCTACCACTAAAATGGGTTAACGTACCCCACAAAGGATTCATGAGCAAAATCAAACCCTTAAGTCCACTTATTATTAAGCAAGGGTTTCTAGTCACGATAACTTCATCTCAAATCTCCATGGTCATGAGATTGGCATGCACCTTCAACCAATTTTCAATGGGTTTATTATCGGGCTTAAGCTTTTCTCACTTTGCTTGTTTTTGTTTGCACATGGAGTGGCTTGCTTACCTTAGCTCAAATGTTTGTCCTTCTTACAAGGTGCAACCACTAATGGTTGTGCAATGGGTATGTAACAATGTTGGAATTGTTTTTATGAAAATCATTGGTTTTAGTTCTTAGATAACATTTTAAGAACCAATATGTGTCCTGGTTCATTTTGTATTTCATTAAATTTTGAGTGAATTTGAACAAATTTAAACCATGGAAAAATTGGCCAACCTCTTAAGTGAACATGGATTAATTACTATAGAAAAATGAATCCATTAATAATTAATTTAATTCATTAATAGTTAATTCATTAGGTTAGTTTCCTAATGCATGATTAGATTACATTAGGTTAAGCACTTATGAACTTAGCTTAAGCCAACTTAAATTAAACATCTAGGAACCTAATTCACCAATTAAAGATGCAAACGGGTGCAAACAAAATACAATGAACCAACATGATTACTTTAGAAAAGGACTTCATGTTTTTTTTCCCAAAAAAACCTTTTTCATATGAATGAATTTTGGAACAATTTTTTTTGCAATTTGTTATAATAAATGCTTATAGTTATCCTAGTACATGAAATTTTTTTTAAAAAAATCATTTAAAAATAAATACGAATTTTGAAAGTGTCTGGATTCCTTGTAAATTTAATATTCTATTTATAAAAATGATAATAATTTCAAATCATAACCAAAAATTCATTTTGTACAATTTTGTATTTTCTTTTATAATAAGCCACAACTTTTCTTAACACATCATGTAGATTATACTTCATTTATATGTGGTAAAGGACTTTCAAAGTTTTAAAATTTATATAAATTTTGGAAAGTTCTTTGAATTTTAAAAGTTTTAAAATTCCACATATTTTGAGGTATGAACATTTTTTCAATGTGGCTAATAGGTTTTTATCCTTTTAATTTTTTTACCATCAAATGGATTTTTGGTTTGAATTCCTTGACATTCATATGAATGAAAAAACAACAATTTGCCATGATTGCCATGGTGTAAAATGGCATACCATAAATATTTTCCAATTTTGACTTTTAATTTGTAATCTAATGTTTTTTTTGGCTCGTTGGATTATGACTCCACCCAAATATGAAAGTTCAAACTTTTCACCTCCATGCCTAAATAACAACTCTTTAACCATTGGACCATTATTTAAATATGTGAATTTATTTATTATCACATATTATTATGCACATTCTGTTTCTAACCTTTGTGTAAGCTACCACAAATTAAATTCTTATGTTCATCCTAGAGGCTACTCTAGGTTATTTTAAAGCTATTTTACATTAATTTATTCTCAACTATTTTAAGCTTTCAACCTTAGATTATTATTTGTTATCTTAGGCTATTCCACCCTAAGCTATTTTTGGTTATTCTAGGTTAATTCACCTTATTTTAAGTTATGTAACCTTAAGTTTTTAAAAATTATAACCCTAAGTTATTTTTAAATATAACTTATAATAGTTTAAGGTGTAATATTCTAAACGTAGAATAACTCATAAAAACCTAAAATAACTAAAGGTAAAATAACTTAAAATAGCCTAAGATATGACCTATAATATCATAGGGTAGAAAAATAAAAAATAACCTAAGGTGAAATAATTTAGAATAACTTAAGGTAAATAGTTGAAAATAGTTGACAACAGCTAATAATAGACGTGATAGGTTACGATGGAATAACCTAAAATGACTTAGAATAACTTTTAAAATCTTGGGGTAAATATTTTTAAATTAATTAATTTTAAAAAATTAATTAGTTTACAATAGTTAAAGTAACAAAAAATAGTCTAAGGTGGAAAAACAAAAATAGGTTAAGTGAAATAACCTATAATAGCCAATAATAGTTTAAGGTAAAAATCATTTAGGATATCTAAAACAACATCAAATGAAGTATATTTACATTCAATTAGCTTTGGTACATATGAATTCAATTTAAAATTCTACACTTAAAATAAAATAACAGTGTAAAAATTGACTTTTGAAACTAAAATTATTTAAACATATTAAAAATTGCAAAAACATGTATCTAATTCTCTTCTCCAACATAATTTGTACATTTTCATACATCTTGCAAGTGTAAAACATAATGGAAAAAAAACTCAAATAGTCACTTTAGATCGTACAATTTTCTACAAGTTTTTATCTCCAAATTCTTTTATTCCATTTAGTAGAAAACCCATATTTGCAACTAAAATCTAGTTGTAAATTATTCATGTAATTAATTTTCCCATTAGTTGCATAAATCTAGTTGCACCCAACATGTAGTCACAAATGTGATATAACCATGACATCAACAATTTATTCATGGATTATGTATATGGTCAACATATACAATCTCATCCATTGACCATTCATGTGCAATTTGTACATAATCCCCATTTTTGCAATTAAAATATAGCCCATTCACATATTGTCACTCGGTGCAATCAAAATTTGCTACTTGCCGTAATCAAAATATGCCACTTGGCATTGAAGAAAAAGAATTGAAAATTCAATTTATGTAAGTAGGTGCGTGGGTGGTAGGGAGTTAAGTAGATAAATAAGTAGGTAGGTAGATAAGTACATTAGTAGATAAGGAGCAGGTAGGTAAGTAGATTTTTAAATTTAATTTTATATGTAACCTTAGAATCATACCTTTTTCATGGTTCATTCCAAATGACATGTTCTTTTTAATGTTGTTTGTACGTTTTCAATGTTTCAAGTGCACCTCTTTATATAGTTTACAAGATTGAAATGAAAAATAAAAAATATAAGATAAATTTTATAGTTACAACTTAGTCATAATTTTTGAATTAAGAAAAAAACATGAAATCTTCAAAATAAAATTAATCATTCAACACATCTATGTTCAAGCTACTTTTATTATGGTAGATGTCCTTTGAAATTTGCATGTTATTGGGAAGGGATAGTGTATTTATTGATGAGATACATTAGTTCAAAATTATGTGATGCTCTTTGCTGCAAATGAGATTTATCATTATGTATGAAATTTACACGATTTTGAAAGTGAACCTCCTTCCCCTACTATAATATTGAAAGTTTACATCGATGTTAAATGTCATAAGTAATGTAGAAATCTATTTTTTTCAAACATCACGGTGATAATTTTTACCAATTTGGTATATGCTACATTAATCAAGGTTGGGTCATTTTGTTGATTCAGTCAATCCTCTCCACATTAATGGAAATCAATGTTTTTATATTATTATTTCTTGGGGTATAATGGGAGAAGATATTATTTCCCAATTTCTAATGAAGGCCAAATAGGTTTCTAAATGGTCAATGTGCAGCTACAAGTTATGTTGATTTTTTCCCATTATTACTAAATGATTTATATAAAAATTTCACCAAAATAATCACTTTTGCCCAAGTCATATAAGAAGAACATGTGACAAACAATTCCCAAGTACCATATGCTTTGAATTATGGTGTCCCTCAAAATATATACCTATCCAATTATGAGTATTTATCTTTGAAAAATACAAATGTTAACAAGTTTTGGGATTTAATCAAGTTCAAGTGGAAGTCATAGGTCAAGTTCTAGGTTCTCTAAACCAAGGGTTAAGGGTATAGTTAAAACTTGAACAAGCAATCAACCTCTTTTCAAAATCAAATTAAAACTTGAACCAAGAATATTACCCCATTTTGAATGGGTTCAAATTCTCTAGGTGGATAAATACAATTTTATTTTTAAAATATAAGCTTAGCCTTACATTTTAAACAAGTCATTGCATTAGATTGATTGTATATAATTTATATTACATAATTTCTATTTTGATCTATGTACAATATTTGAACAAATTAATATTATACTCTAAGAAAATTGTTTAGTTATGTGTAATGGAGATGAAACCAAATGAGTTCTAAATTCTTTATGAAAATGACTGGAACCAAAAAATTTAGAAATCCAAAGAATTAGTCTCAAAACTAGACCAAAGTTTCTATCAAAAACCAATAAATAAATTCATAAATTCAAGACGAAAACTTCCTTTGGAAATCAAGAACGAGACAACATTGGGAAATACTCTCTAACAATTAGGGTTTAAAAGTGTAAAATTTGGAGGTTTGATTCCAACAGCTGATGAACAAAAAAGGAGCTTGAAAAGAGTCTGAATCATCATCATCATCATCACTCTTTGCCACTAAAATGTTTTCCTCATCCTCCAGCTTTCTCAGGTGTGTATCATAATATTCTCCAAAATTCAATGCTTTAAACCTAATAATACAAACACTCTTTGAACAGCATGCAGGACCTGGAATGATTCTTTGGAAGCTTAGGTTCTAGAATACAATTGAATCATATGGTATGTACTCACTCTCATTGCAATATTATGATCCTTCTTCAAATTTCCCCTAGTCAGAATGTTATGATAGTACATACTACACTATTGAGAACCCATCATCATACTTTGTCTTTCCTTGTCTGGTAGCTAAAGAGTTTACTACCTATAGACGGCTCTTAATTTTTATGTACACACTTTCAAGTGTATAGTGTACACATATAACTATCACATACCAACTCCAAACACCAGCTCCAAACATGCAAATCAAAAAAACAATTTGTAGGGGAAGTTCCCATATGAGTGCATTCTCCTAAGGGAGGGGCACTCAAGGGCATGAGCCCGAAGGTGTTCCCAAACCTCAGGAGAACACATGAGTACAAGAACCTCTCCCGTATGTAAACAACTCTCTTTTTATTTCCTCCCTTCTTTCTCATTTCGTAGAAAAGAAATATTTTCCATGGGAACATGGGAACATATAAAATTCAGGAAGCAGCCACCCCCCCCCCCCCCTCATAACCCCCCAAAGATTTTTTTTTTGGAGTGAATATCACAAATATCAAA
>Ga0116227_10006462_pt1 | contig 23750 bp, 21 predicted proteins | sample S1TSphgellanicum_FD_89693 | JGI IMG/M metagenome (GOLD analysis project Ga0116227, IMG submission 89693) | Host-associated microbial communities from peat moss isolated from Minnesota, USA - S1T2_Fb - Sphagnum magellanicum MG | ecosystem: Host-associated > Plants > Peat moss > Unclassified...
GGAACGAGCTTCCGTTCCCCGTGTATACGTAAATCATATCCCAAGGAGAAGAATTTTCTTGAGCCGCGGCAAGAGAGTTATAGGGAGATCCTGCGGTTCCGTGCCCTTTTTCGGACTGTTGATTATTTACGAAAACGATATGAAGCGGGCGATCGGTTCTCGGGTCTTTAGCGACGGAGTCGATCGAATACTTGCCGGATACGATCATTTCGAACCGGTCCACTTCTTCGGCAACTCTTCCTGCCAGAGCAAGCTGCCGGTTTTTAGGTAGATTTTTCCGATTTGTTTTAATTCTTTTCCCGAAAGAGAGAGACACGGCTCCCTGCATTTGAAAGATAGCCTTGAAATAACTGTCGTAGGAAAATTGACTTTCAAGAGAGAAATACTCCCCGAAGTTACTCTTGAGTTTGAAAAGACCGCCTTGTGCTTTACTATGATAGTCCGCGAAAAACATATAGCCTCCGAGGGTCGAAGCCAAATCCCAATTCTTTGTGCTTACAAGAGTCCGTCCGAGGGAAACGTCGAACCCTTTAAAAACAATCTCGTGATTTGCTCTGAAAAGGGCGCTATGGTTTTTAAACTTATAGAAACCGATTTGATAAACATTGTTTTTTCCGAAGACGGGAAGATATCCGTTGGCTCGCATTTCCCATTTTGCTCCCAAGATCTCAAAACCGGCACCGACCTGTTCGAAAGAAGAGTGAACCGTACTCTTAATGTCTAAAAAAGTGTTGAGTCCGAATACTGCTTTGGTGAAATCGGGCAGATATCTAATTCCGACACCCAAGTTTGCAGCGGGTCTGCCGTTATTGAACATATGAACCCGAAAATCGAAGAAGGGATGCCAGTTTCCGAAGGAACTCGGTAAAAAAAAGCCGTCCAAGGAAGTGTACCCTTGGTTATAACCGATACCGTTTGCTTCTCTGTGTTTTAGACTGAATCTAAAAGAGTGGGGGTTTTCGACTTCTCTCGGTTTATAGACGGGAGGGGGGGGAGGTTCTTTTTTCGGTCCGTAAGGATAGGAGTCTTTTGGATCGGGGGCAGAATACGGATAAGGGCTTTGGTCGGAAAACGAGAAGGAGTGAAAGCTTAAAGTATAGCAGGCAAGACTGAAAACAAAGTATTTCACGAATCTCCCGAAAAGCTGAGTGTGCAAGAAGCGAAGATCTTCTTATCTCACAAAACTTAATAACAAGAAAGTATTTCGTTATTTTTTTCTAAAAATTCCTTTTTCCAACGGTAGCCGTCAAGCAAGCCTTCAGTATCTTTACCCAGAATTAGATAGGCTGCAAAAAGAGCTTCGATAGAAGCGAGTCCTCTTTTCGGATCGGCGCAATCGTCTTGCCTTCTCGGATAGGCAGTTACCAAAGAAGGGGGGAGGCTTCTCATTTGGAACTGCCTCGGTTCTTTGAGGCTTTTATACATCGCCTCACAGTGTTTCCACCCACCGTCGATAAGAAAGATTCCGAGGTGTGCGTCGGGACGAGATAAAACCGGAGCGTCCAAAGCGAGGAGCAAGTAGCCGTCAAGAGGGGGGAGGGGATGTTTCGGATACGCATAAAAAGCAAAATCGTCGCGCGATTCGAGTCCTCGCAAGCTGCATTTTTTTAGATTTTCCCTTCTATGACGCAATATAATCGTTTTATGATTGTCCATCTTTTCCCGTTTTTTATAAATAAATTTTAGTTTTAAAAACGGAATAAATCAACAAAGAAAAAGCTTTGAAAAATAAAATATTTTCTTTATTAAAAAAGAAGGGGATTTAATTCCGGGAGCGCTTTGTATGAAGAGAGGAGTGGTCGTTGGGTCCGATGCACACATGGAATGGCTTTTGCCTTGGTGGTGGGAGAGATACTCTTCTTCAAATAAGCTTCCCGTTTTTTTTGTCGACCTCGGAATGACGGAAAAAGCAAAACTTTGGTGCGCGGATAAAGGGGAAGTTTTTACTCTTGACCCGGAAAAAGAAAAAAAAAGTATCAAGGGAACTCTCGTCAAGGAGTGGATAGACATATACGGCTCAAGTTATGAAAGAGCGAGGAATGCCTGGTTTAAGAAGCCTGCGGCTTGCATGGCGACTCCTTTCGATGAAACCGTGTGGATCGATCTCGACTGTGAAGTTCTCAGCTCGATAGAGCCGATTTTTTCCTGTTTGTCGGAGGGCAAGGAACTTGCTGCTGCACTCGACAGAATTCCCGCAATTCCGGAAGGGTTCGTCCCTTCGAAATACGAGGGTCTCGAACTTTTCAACGGGGGAGTGATCGTATTTAAAAAGGAAAGTGCTCTAATCAAAGAGTGGGCTAAAATAGCGTTGGAAGAGCCTCATCTATACTGGGGAGACGACCATGTCCTCTCTACCGTTATCGGAAGATATCCGGAAAACGTCGCAGTTATTTCTCCTATATACAATTGGAGAATGGCCAACGGCGCTCCCTTTTATGCCAAGATTATTCATTGGTGCGGCGAATGGGGAAAGACGTTTATTGCGAAAAAAGGGGGTATCAAAGAAACCCTTGAAGGGCTTCCGGAGCTTAAGAATGTTTTCGATACGTGTTAGCAAAATTAAGTTAAAATTAATCGAACGTGTAATAGATAAGACTTTATTTGACAATTTTGATAAATGAAAAGACCCGGTTGGATCTGCCGGATTTCCGTCTTATATTTGTACGCATTTTCTACGAGATATCTATCGTTTGGTAAGAGACGATTTTTAAAAGATCTTTCGGGATTTCGAAAAGAAATCGGGAGGGATTCGTTGCCGTTTTTTGCCCCATCCTTTTTCTTTCTCTTGCCATGCTCAAGATTAGATGTCTTTTTGCTCTTGTCATGGCAACGTACATAAGCCTTCTTTCTTCTTCGAGCTCTTTTTCGGAGACGCTTTTTTCATGAGGCATAATCCGATCTTCGAGGCATACGAGAAAGCAGGCTTCAAACTCGAGTCCTTTTGCGCTGTGGATTGTCATGAGGTGGACTTTGTCTTCGAATTGCCTGTCGTTTTTTTTGGGTCCCCGATCCGATCTGAGAAGGGTGCAGCTTAGAAAGTCTTGGAGTGTGGGGATAGCTTCGGGGTCTTCCGTTTTTTTGTTTTCTTCATAGGAGGAGAGAGCTTCAACGCAGCTCATCACGTTATCCCACTTGAATTCGCGCATTTTTTCACTTTTCACTTCTTCTCGGATCGCTTTTTTATATTCTATCTCTTCAATAAAATCGGAAAAAGTTTTGTGTAACGAGTCGGTTTTGAATTTTTCTTTACCTTTTTCGATTACGGAGATGAATTTTGCGATCCCCGAAAGTGCCTTGGGAGAAAGATCGTCTATTAAAGAGAAAAACGGATCGGTTGTTGCAACAAGCACTTCCCAAAGAGAGAGTCCGTGAGATCTATTGTAAGCCGTCAGCTTATCGAGACACTTCTCGGAGATGCCTCTTCGGGGAACGTTGATTACCCGGAGAAGGGCTTCTTCGTCCATCGGATTTTCGATGACTCGGAGGTAGGCGAGGAGGTCTTTGATCTCCGCTCTTTCGTAGAATTCGGTGCCTCCGAAAACTTCATAGGGAATCCCTCTTTTCCAAACGCCGTCTTCTTCCCAAGCAGCTTGTATAAGACTTGTCTCGAATGCTTTAGAAAGAGCGTTCGAGCGGTATAAAATAGCCATGTCTTTCCAGCGAAGATTCTTATTTTTTCGATACCAGACAATCCTTTGTACGACGGATTGAGCTTCTTCCGTGTCGCTCGGGGCATGAAAGAGCAAAATCGGTTCGCTTTCGGTTTGGCTGCTCCACAGTTCTTTTTTGTGTCTTTCGCTATTGTTGGCAATCAATTGGTTGGCTGCCTGTAAAATATTGGGTGTGGATCTGTAGTTTTGTTCCAGCTTGACCAGCTTGTCGTAAGGGAACTCCAAAATGTTTTTAATTTCGGCGCCCCTCCACCCGTAGATGGACTGGTCGTCATCTCCCACTACGCAAAGATTGTTGTGTGCTCCGGCGAGCAGGTTGGCGATTTTATACTGAACGGGATTCGTATCTTGATATTCGTCGATCATCACGTATTTGTATTTATTTTGGATTTTCTCAAGGGCTTCGGGGTGTTCTTCAAGCAGCTGTACCGTGAGCGTTAAGAGACCGTCAAAATCTACGGCGTTATAAGAACGCATGCAAGTTTGAAGTCTTCCGAGGAGATCTTTGCTGAAAGATCCGTACCAACTTTCTTCCCCATTTTCTTCTTCTTCGATTTCTGCAAGACCGAGATTTCTGGATTGGGTGATTTTTTGCATCGTAGCTTGTAGAGAAGGAAGGTCTCCTTCATGTTCCAGGGTGTGTCTTACGATTTGCGTAAGCACGCGTTTGACGTCTTTTTCGTCATATAGACTGAACGAAGAGGTGAATCCGAGCCTGTGAATTTCTTTTCTCAGCAGCTGCATGCAAAAGCTGTGAAACGTACACAAAGTGACCTGTTTTGCGATTTTCGGGGAAACAAATTTTGCCACCCTCTCCTGCATCTCTTTAGCAGCTTTGTTGGTGAAGGTGAGTCCGAGAATGGAAGAGGGGGGGACATTTTCGTTTTGGATCAAGTGCGCAATACGGCAGGCAAGAACGCTTGTTTTCCCGCTTCCCGCTCCCGCAAGAACAAGAACTCTTCCCGAAGTCGTTTCAACAGCTTCTTTTTGTTCCGGATTGAGCATAGGGAATTACTCCTTCGGGAGTGTGGATAAAAAAGATAGAAAGTCGGAGAGAACATGAGACTTCCCGATAGTTATCCTGGGAAAGCGAGGAGATACGTGGAGTCTCAGTCCCGAAGGGATTTCGTGATAGAGCTCTCTGAAGACTTCTCGTACGAGTCTTTTAAAGCGATTTCTGTCATGGGCCTTGCCGTATTTTTTGGATACGGTTATTCCGACCTTGGACGGGGACTTTCCTTTCTGATATTGAAATAAAAGCACCGTCCCGGGGGAACGAACACCGTTCATCGCAAGCTGTTGAAAATGCTTCCGATACAGGATTCGTAAAGATTTGGGGAAAGACAATCCTACGCGGTGGTCAATTTTTTGCGACCCTGTCTTCTTCTGCGGTTGACTATTATTCGTCCCTTGGCCGTTTTCATTCTCTTCCGAAATCCGCATGCTTTTTGACGCTTGATTTTACTGGGTTGATATGTTCGTTTCATGAAAAATTACGCGCGGGTCAATCGGCCGAGGCCGTTGAGGAAGCGCGCTCCTCTATTATTTTGGTTAACGGTGTCGTTTCCGGAGTTAAACGGTTTTGCAAAATTCAAGAACGAAATCTCCTGTCCGGGAGAGTTATCGGTCTGCGGCGCTTTTCCGAAAAATCCCTCTTATCGTACTTGAATCGATCTTATCCATCAAGAGCAAAACTGATACTTGCCAAGAAATCGACGGAACGTTATAAATGTCGGTAACTTTTACAGTATTCGAGTTTTTACGTGCTCGTTTAAAGTTGTATAGGAATATTTTAAATTAAATAACCTCGGGAGTGGCTCCCGTTTCGCGATTCCAAGCGGAGCCGGTGCTATTAAATTTTTTATGAAAGTAAAAGCTTCTATTAAAGCAGATCCGTCCAAAGGGGATAAAGTCGTAAGACGCAGAGGTCGGATTTACGTTATCAATAAAATTGATCCAAATCGCAAGCAAAGACAAAAAGGTCCCGCTCGCAAAAAGTAAAAAGAGATTATACGGTATATGGCAAAAACATCTTCGATTGCAAGGCAAAAGAAAAGAGAAAGAATGGTAGCGCTGAAGTGGGAAAAACGACAGATGCTGAAAAAAACCATTTTGGATCTTTCCAAAAGTGAAGAAGAGCGCTCCGAAGCGGTTATCGCTCTCAATAAACTACCTAAAAATTCTTCTCCGGTTCGTCTGCGCTCACGTTGCCAGATTACCGGCAGATCCAGAGGTTGTCTTAAGAAATTCAAACTGTCCCGTCTTTGCTTCCGCGAGATGGCAAATAACGGTCTGATTCCCGGCGTAGTGAAGTCCAGCTGGTAGGTTTCCGAATATAGCAAGACCCGTTTTTCTAAAAGCCGGGTCTTCCTTCTTTATTTATAGTTAATTCTTTAATTTGCACCCAATCGGAAAAGCTCTCGTTCCATGCGTAGGCATCCGATGAGATTTTCCCGCTTTTCCAGTCTTTGTAAAAAGCTACGAAGCTCATGGGGCCCACCGTTTTCTTGTTTTCTTCAAGAAAGTACCAGAACTTTGTCGTCGCTTCGGCGCTTACGTTAAGATCGTAGGAAGTAAAAGCGTCGATTGTCGTTATATCTTCCTTAAGCGGACTATTAATTTTTTTTGAATACCTTTTCTTTAAAAGGTAGACGGATACTCTTGAAAGAGCGAGGGGAAGAAATATAAGGAGCAGAGTGTAGGCCTTGCATACCATTCCTATAAAAAACCAGGTGTACGGATTTTTTTTTAACCGTTTTGCGTAAAAGGCTCCCGTCAAACCGAAGGCCAAAGCGTAAAAATAAGGCCACATAAAAGTCTCCTTGTTTGGTATTTTCGAAAAGGCTCTTTTCTCAAAGGAATCTTTCCGGTACGATTTTAACTAAATTAAGGATTAAAAACGAGGGTTTGATTTATGCACCGACAGCTTCAAAGTATCGATAAAAAAGAAGTAAATTTACCGGACACCGTTTTTATTTGGGATATTGAAACCAAGGTGTTCCAGTCGATTATTATCCAATGTCTTTCCAAGATAGAAGGGGTGGCTCTCCTGGAAGGGAGCTTCATTGATAATCTGTTCGGACGGGATGTAAATGGCGGAGTCAAGGGTATCGGTGTTGAGCAAGATCAGAAACAACACTCCATCCAAGTGAAAATAGAGATCAATATCGCTTACGGAAGCTCCATTCCCGAAAAAGCGGCGGAGATTCAAGAAAAAGTTGCGGAAGAGATCAGTAACTTTACCGGCCTGCACGTTGGGACCGTTCACGTGGTTTTCAAAAATTTAATCCCCATGAAAGCCGAGATTCGGGAAAACGAAGAACCGGCTCTTGCAGGAACCGGTTACGAAGCGTAAAGAAAAGCGCCGCTTGAAGCGGCGCCGTTACTTTTAGAAGTCAAAACGCAGACGCGCCGTAAGTCCTTGCAGGAATAGATTTCCTCCTCTCTGAACGCCTCTTTCGGCCGAGAATCGATTTTGATCCCACCAAACTTGTTCCTCCCACCCTACTTGAGCTCCTACATGAACTCTGTCGTGATGGAACCATACGTCTTTACGAAGGCCCATGCCGAGCTCCAAAACGGGACTCAAAGGATTACCTCTTGTGATCTCGTTAACGGGAGATACGTCGGCTCCGGATCCGATACCGTATGTATCCACTCTTTTTGTTTTTGTATAACCCCAAACGGCGGATAGCCCGAGATCTCCGTAAAAACTCCAGCTTTCCGAAAGATGCCAAGAAGTGCTCATTCCGAGGCGAATGCCGACACCCCAAAAGAAGTTGCTATTTTTCGATACATAATTGGTTGCCAAATCGCTTACGATTGCTTTGTAAGAATTGTTGAAGATTTGCTTTTGCCAAGATCCTTTAAGCCCGAGAAACGGTTTTATCGAAAGGTATTTGCTGATGTAGCAATTACGTCCGAATTCCCAATCGACGCTGTTGAAATGAATGCCCCAAACCGTAGTTGCGGACTTAAAATAGTCATCTACGGTTAAATCGATCGAAGGAAAGATTGAAGGGGTAAGTCCCGCAGCATAGTTTCCCGTTAATTTCCCCCGGTTATTATTGTTTTGAAACCAAGTGTAGGTGAAATTACTGCTCCACGAATCGTGACCCAAGTTGAATCCGAGTGTTGTTTTAAAGCCGCTTGTATAATGAAACTTCGGACTTTTAGATTCTCCTTGAGGGACGGAGAGAGCGGGATCGTTGCTAAATCCCGTTGAAGCATATTGCAGATTGTCTTCTCTTGCCGTCCAATATAAATAGTCGCCTGCAATAAATACACCGAACCCGTCTACGACGCCCGGGCCGGCCGAAGGAGTGATATCGGGATGTATACAGTGGTAATCGGTAATTTTCCCTTCGGGAATTTGCATCGTCGAGCCGTCGGCGCTTACTTGTGTCATACAGATAAGGGAAAGAGACGCTAAAATAGATTTTCTTATCATGATAAATCCTTGGGTTCCTAATGAAAAGAGCCCATGATGTATCCGGAAAGACTAAAAAGCAAATTTTTTTATATTGTCGATATCCGTATCGGTAAGTCCCTGAATACTCTTCAGCGATTCTTCGGATTGGGAAAGGATGTTTTGTACGCTTCCGAACTTTGCGAGCAGCTTTCTCTTTTTTACGGGACCGATTCCCGGGATTGAATCCAGCGCACTTTTTATCGTTTTTTTCGTTCTGGTATTTCTGTGGAAGGAGATTGCTTTTTCGTGAGCTTTATCTCTTACGTTTTGTAAGAAAAAAAGAAGGGGGGAGTGAAAGGGAAACGAAATTGCTTCGGAACCGCGATTTGTATACACCTTTTCCAAGGTGATGCCTTTGTCGTGGCGAGCATTATCTTTTACAAGAGATAGTACATCCACGTTGATGATGTTAAGCTCTTTTAACACGTCAAGAGCGATGCCGAGTTGCCCTTTACCCCCGTCGATGATTAAAAGATCGGGAAACTCTTCCTCTTCTTTTGCTCGAAGAAGTCTGCGGGTAAGTATTTGGTGCAAAGCTGCGTAGTCATCGGGTTTTTCAATTCCTTTGATGTGATACAGCCTTGTTTTTTTTACGTCTTGGATGCCGTCTACGAAAGAAACGTAAGCCGCGACGAGGCCGGATCCCGAAAGATTCGAAGTGTCGAAACATTCTATTTTCCCCGGGTATCTTTGTAGGTTTAGAGTTTGCTGCAATTCGGAAAGAATCTTTTTCGAAAATTCGAGAGCTTCCGTTTTTTGTTTCAAACTCGTTTCCGCATTTTTTTGAGCAAGAGCCAGAAGTTCCGCTTTTTTTCCTTTTTTAAGATGGCGAAGAACTAGAGGTCTGCGGTGCTTTTCTTCGAGAATCGAAGAGAGAAGCTTTTCTCCTTCAAGAGGAAAAGGTAAGAGGATTTCTTCCGGAAGAGAAGGTGCATCTCCGTATTGCTGCAAGATAAAAGAGGTAAGTATCTCTTCATTTTCTTGTGCAATCTCTTTAAACAGGAAAGGCTCCGATCCTATGAGAGAGCCGTTTCTGAAAAAAAGACGAGTAATCAGAACCTGATGACCTTTGCAGGAAAAACCGATCGCGTCAATACTTTTCCCCTCCGCCCCGGGATATAGATTAGCACTTCCCGTTACGTGCTCGATTTGCTTTATCGTTCGAAGGAGGTCTGCCGCTTTTTCAAACTCCAAAGAGTCTGCCGCTTTAGACATCTCTTTTTTTAAGTTTGCCAAAACTTCTTTGTTATTTCCTTTGAGAAAATCTATTGCGCTCAAAACGTATGTCTTATAAGTTTTTTCTTCGCACTTACCGACGCAGGGAGCTATGCATCTTTTTATATCGTATAAAAGACAGGGACGAGTTCGTCTCTTAAATTCTTCGTCCGAACATTGCCTTAATGGAAAGAGTTTAGCCATGACGTCGAACGTTTGTCTCGCGGCTTCTCCGCTTGTGTACGGGCCGAAGTGAAGCGCTCCGTTATTAGGCCTGCTTGTAAACCTCCCGAATCGCAGCCTCGGCCATTTTTCCGAAGGATTAATCGAAAGACTGACGTAATTTTTATCGTCTCTGAGCAGGACGTTAAATTTCGGTTTGTGTTTTTTGATTAAAGTGTTTTCCAAGATTAGCGCTTCTTTTTCGGTCTCAACGACAACCGTATCGACGAAGCAAAGTTCTTTGATCAGAAAAGGGACCGTTTTTCTCGTATCTCTGCCCGGCACGAAATACTGCTTTAGTCGGGTCCTAAGGGAGTTAGCTTTACCGACGTAGATTACGACTCCTTTGCCGTTTTTCATCAAATAGACACCGGGCTGTTCGGGATAAGAGCTTAGCTCTTTCGGATCGAAAGACATCAATATTTCCTGCCGTGAAGTCAAATTGGTATTTTGCTCCAATTTCCCTAGAGGATGCAAGGAGAAAAATAGGGAATTTTCTGGATTTCTTTTTTTTAAGAGACTATCCTCGCGATAAAAAATGAGGCTCGGTATGACATTTCCTTTAGCAAAATATGCGGATTGGTTCGAACGAAACGAAGAGAAAATATTAAAAGATTTTTTTAAATTTTTATCTTTCGCAAGTATCAGTACGGATCCCCGGCATAAAAAAGAGTGTCGTGCCGCTGCCGATTTTCTCGTAACCTATCTTGCGGAAATGCAGATGAACCCCGAGCTTTTGGAAAGTCCCGGTCTTCCCGTCGTATTTGGACGTTCGAGAAAAGAAGAATCGAAAGATCCTTCCGTACTGATCTATCATCACTACGACGTGCAGCCCGTAGATCCGATAGACCTTTGGAAGAGCGATCCTTTTAAGGGGAGACTTGAAGGAGAAAATATTTTCGCAAGAGGGGCTTCGGATAATAAAGGGCAATGTTTCCTTACCCTTACCGCACTCAAAGCAATCAAAGAGCTCTTAGGCGATTTCCCCCTGCAGATTAAATTGTTTATCGAGGGAGAGGAAGAATCCGGGGGGGCCGGAACGCGAGTTGTTTTAAAAGAGAAAAAACACCTTTTAAAGGCCGATTCTCTTTGCGTTATAGATTTTGACCTTGCAGGACCGGATACTCCGAGCGTTGCTATGGGATACAGAGGGCTGGCAACCTTTGAAGTGGAGTGCGTCAATGCAAAAACCGACATGCACTCCGGCTCTCACGGGGGAGTGGCTCTGAATCCCTTGAGGATTTTGACCGATATTTGCGCGAAGTTCCACGATGAGAAAGGGAGAGTTGCGATTCCCGGATTTTATGACGGAATCAAAGCGCTTTCCGCTACCGATAAAAAGAAACTCGATTTTTCTTTCGACGAAAAAAAATATAGAGAGGAGTTCGGCGTGGGAGCTTTTTGTCCCCTTGACGGAATCTCTCTCAAAGAATCGAATTGGCTTATGCCGACGGTCGAGATCAACGGTCTTTGGGGAGGGTATACGGGGCTCGGTTTCAAAACCGTGATTCCTGCCAAAGCGGAAGCTAAGATCTCTTGCCGTCTTGTTCCGGGGCAAGATCCCGCAAGGATCGGGAAGCTGATGGAGGAGTTCTTCCGCAAGTATACGCCCGAAGGCGCTCAAATACACGTAAAGACGCATCACGGAGCGGAAGGCTACCGTGCGGATTTTTCCTCAAAGGTTACGCACGCGGTTTCAAGAAGCATGGAAGAAGTGTTCGGGAAGCCTTGCGTGTATACTCTCTGCGGAGGATCGGTGCCGATTGTAAAAGATCTTGCAGAAGCGACGAAAGGGGATGTAGCTCTTTTCGGCTTTGCTCTGGCAACCGACAATATCCATGCGCCGAACGAGCATTTTAACAAAGAATGTCTCAGAAAAGGCTTTTTGACCATGACTCGGCTTATTTGGGAGCTATCACAAAAAAAATAGTGCACATTTTTTAAAGGCAAAAGCGTGGGGTAAAGAAAGGCATAACCCTATTTGCGATAACGAGATTTTCTTTTTCAAGAAAAATTGTACCTAATTTCCATAGGTTAGCGTCATTTCCGGAAAAGTTTTCCCGATAGCCCGATGAGTGCAATCGTACAATCCGTAACTCTTTTTCGGTGTTTTTTGAATTTCGGAAGATAGGAAATTCAAGCTCGGTATATTTATAATCGTGTCGTCTCTAAGCAGACCGTTTACTGTAATTCGTATTTTTAGAGATTTATCTTACACCGACTCAAGATCTTCTCTCCCAAGGGGTTAAGATCTCATGGCCCGTTTCCGTTACGACAAGCGTGTGTTCCCATTGAGCGCTCGGCTTTCCGTCGTCGGTTCTTGCCGTCCAGTGGTCTTTGGAATCGATGTATCCCGATCGCACTCCGGCGTTGATCATGGGTTCGATAGTAAATGTCATCCCTTCGACTAAAGGGATTTTCACTTTGTTGTAGTGGTGGGGAATCTGGGGCGCTTCGTGGAAGCCGACGCCGACGCCGTGACCCACAAACTGATCCACAACCGAAAAGCCTTGTTTAGTTGCGTAATCTTCGATCGTTTTGCCAATCTCGCAAACGAGAACCCCCGGTTTTACAATCGCAATAGAACGCATGAGACACTCATAGGCGGTATCGACAAGGCGCTGCTTTTCATCGCTCACTTTACCGACCGTTACCATTTTGCTGCAGTCGCCGTAATATCCGTTTAAAATACAGGTGACGTCTATGTTTAAAATGTCGCCTTCGATTAAAATACGAGAGCTCGGAATTCCGTGGCAGATAACTTCGTTTAAAGAAGTGCAAATACTTTTTTGGAAGGGGACGTGGCCGTAGCCGAGAGTTGCCGGGATCGCCCCCGCTTCGATATGCATTTTATGGGCGAAATCATTGAGTTCGTTTGTTGTTACGCCGGCTACCGCTCTTTTGCACGTTTCTTCGAGGATATGCGCTGCGAGTTTGCAAGCTTGCTTGATCCCTTCTATTTGGGGGGGTGTTTTGACGAGTATGCCGTACGATTTACGGTATTTTTCCGCAAGAGGATTATCGGATGAACGAGCGAGGGCGGGAGCGTGGCATTTTTTCCATTTTTTCTCGCTGCCGCACCAGCAGGGGTCATTTCTGTCGATCATGGGAGCATCCTCTATTTAATTCACAAAGAGTGTACCGTTTTCGGTCTTTTTATAAAATACCCGGAAAAGATGCAATCCGTGAGCGGGAGCGGTAACTCCGGCAAGCGCTCGCTTTTTGTTAGATAAAATTTCTTTTATTTGAGAGGGTTTGATTTTTCCCGTTCCCACATATACGAGAGTTCCCGTCAGATTGCGTACCATTTTATACAAAAAACGATCGCCTATTATGCTGAATTGCCACCTGTCCGGTTCAATTTTTCGGATTTCAATTGCATGTAGGGTGCATATCGGATTTTTCTGATTAACCGGAAGTTCGTTACAAAAAGCTGAAAAATCTCGCGTTCCGATGAGCTCCGTTGCCGCTTCCCGTATCAAGTTTTCATTTAAATCTTTCGGGACATGCCAAGAAAAAAATCGATGCTTCGGCAATTGGTAAGGGCCGTTACATATCAAATATCGATACTCTTTTCCTTCGCTGTCCAAAGTGGGATGAAAACTTAAGGGTTTTTCTTCGATATGTAGTACGGCGATCGAGGGAGGTAAAAGGGCATTCAGTCCGAGCTGTAATTTCGGAAGGGAAAGGTTTTTTTTTGTCGTGAAGAAATTCACGCTCTGCCCTTCTGCATGGACACCGGCATCGGTGCGGCCTGCAGCTTGCAACTTGACTTTTTCATTAAGTATTTGATTTAAGGCGGTTTCGAGAGACCCTTCGACGGTTTTTCCAAGCGGCGTCTTTTGCCAGCCGAGGAAATCGGTACCTTGATATGAAACGATAAGCCGTATGTTCTTTGTCATCTATGCAAAATGGATTCATTAACTTGGCAAAGGTATAAGGATATACCTTCCAAAGCCATTTGTATAGCAATTAAAGTCAAAAGAAGACCCATGAGCTTTTCGCAAGCTGCAAGCCCCTTATCTCGTAAAATTTTTTGTATAAAACGGGAGTTGAGCAAAATCAGCGTGCTAAACAGCCAGGCTAAAAAAAGAGCGGTCAGTACGACGAGAGGGGTTTTTCCCTGATCGGAGTAGAGCATGACGGAGGATAAGACGGCGGGCCCTGCTACGAGGGGAATAGCCAAGGGTACGATAAAAGGTTCTTTTGATAGGGAAGTTTTCGCTTGAACCGATTTGAAGATTTCGGGGAAAACCATTCTAATCGAAATCAGGAATAAAATGACGCCGCCCCCGATCAAAACCGTATGCTGTTTGACGTGAATCATCTTCAAAAAGATACTGCCGACGAAGTAAAAAAAAGAGATAACGGCAAGAGCGATCAAAAGCTCCCTGAAAATAACGATTTTTTGTCTTTTCGGAGGAACTTCTTTTAATAGAGCAAGGAAGAGAGGCACGTTACCGATCGAATCGATCAAAAGAAACAGCGTAATTGCCGTGGAAAAGATACCCGTCTCGGGTTGCATAAAAATCCTTTTTTTATTTTGTGTTTCCTACGGATTCGATCTCTATATTCTTCCACACTCTCTCAAAAAACTTTTTCTGAGAAGCCGTCAGGTTATGAACTATTAATAAACAATCTTCATTTATTGTGAAAGCAGATTTTGTCCAATTTGCGGATCCCAATATAAGCGTTTTTTTATCTATGAGACACCACTTATGGTGTAAAAGTTTTCCCCCTTTGCCGATGCGAGGGAAGATGCCGTTTTTTCGGAGAAGGTCGACCGTTTTGCTTCCGGAGCCGATTGCGGATGAAGAATCCAGACCGATTTTTACCGTGACGCCTCTTTGCTTTGCCTCAAGAAGTGCATCTAGAATCTTTCGGTGAGTGAAGGTAAAAAGTGCGATGTGAAGCGTCTCTTTTGCTTCCGAAAGTAATTGTAAAGTGTTTTCGAGGCACTCGTTTCGAAAATCGGGCAGATGCCAAAATTCTATTTTTTGGCCTTTAATAACGGTTTCGATTCGGTTTTTCGGGCTCGATAGCAAATCGTTTGCAAGTTTCTCGTCGTATAAACCCATGATGACGTTATCGTGCATGCAAAGAGAAGTCGGGGTAAAATTTGCGGTGCCGACAAAGATTTTTTTGCGATCGACGATAAGGATTTTTTTATGCATCAATCCTTTTCGTATAAGGGGTGAGGCTGAGGGGATTTTCAGGTTCAAAGACCTTGATCCCGAAGGATCGTAGAAAATTTCCGCGGACTCAACTCTTTTTATGCAGTTTTTTAAGGATCCGATAACTCCCGGATCCGTACAGCCGTAAATTTGTAGGAAAAGCGATTTTTTTGCGTCTTCGATTCCTGCGAGTACGACTCTTTTCAGATCGTCACCCGCTTGATTGGAATAAAAAAGCACGGGGTTTTTTTCCGAAGGAAGAATCGGGCTTAAAACTTGACGGGAAAACAGAAGAAAGAAACAGGGTATCAAAGAGAGAGCGCTTATCCGGAGGATAAGCGCTAAATTAGGTCGTAAACTAAATTTTTTGACCGGAAGCACGCATTTGACGTACTATGGCAGAAAGACCGAGTTTATCGATTGTTCTCATGGCGGAAGTTGCAAGTCTGAGTGTGATGAATCGCTTTTCTTCTTCGAACCAAAAACGTTTTTTTACAAGATTGGGAAGGAAACGGCGCTTTTTTATTCCCGTAATTTTAATCCCGACACCTTTTTTCTTTTTCGCAATACCTCGTAGGGCGTAGCTGTTCCCCACAACGGGCTTTTTGCCGGTAACTTGACATTTTCTAGACATGACTAAACTCCCATTCTATAAGATGGGCAAGATGGTAGCATCTTCTTTGTTATTGAACAAGAATATTTGGAAGGTGTAAGGTAAAATTATTTTTTTACCGGGTGAGGGAGATGGAAGAATTACGAGTCGACTACGCCGTGATAGGGTCGGGGCCCGCAGGGCAAAAAGCAGCCGTTCAGGCGGCCAAACTCGGAAAAACGGTTGTTATGCTAGAGAAAGACTCGGAGCCCGGAGGAGTATCTTTACACTCGGGGACGATTCCTTCGAAATCGCTGAGAGAAGCGATCTTGGATTTAACCGATTTTTATAAAAACAGTTTCTATGCGCAGTCTTTGCCGATGAAAAAAGTATCGATTAACGACTTGAATTTTAGATTGAATAAGATACTCGATGCGCAAAAAACCGTTTTACTAAGACAGACCGAAAAAAATAAAATCCGATTTCTTAAAGGAACCGCAAGGTTTCGAAATTTACATTCTCTGGAAGTTTTGGATGACTGCGGCGCGGTTTTGTATATCGTTGAGTTCACTTCCTGTTTGATCGCTACCGGTTCGAAACCGCGCAATCCGATGTACGTTCCGTTCGACCGGGAAAGAGTTTTTGATTCAACGAGATTACTTCTCATCGATCACGTCCCCGATACGATGATCGTACTCGGAGGAGGGATTATCGGATCGGAGTACGCCAGTTTTTTTGCGGCTTTGGGTACCGAAGTTACCGTCATAGATAAAAAACCGCAATTGCTATCATTTCTCGATAGAGAGATCGGACTTCATTTGCAAACCGCTCTCAGCACTCTCGGGCTCAAAATGGTCGGGGGTTGCGAACTTGAAAAAGTGAAAAGGAAGAAAAACATTGTAGAAGTTGTGTGTAAGGGGGGCGAAGTTTTTGAAGCGGATACGGTTTTGTATGCGCTCGGTAGAGAAGCAAATGTAGAAAATCTGCAAATAGAAAAAGTAGGAATTACTCTCGACGCGACCGGACATATTCCGGTTAACGCGTTATTTCAAACCGGAGCGCCGCATATCTATGCAGCGGGAGACGTTATAGGAAATCCCGCTTTGGCATCTACGAGTATGGAGCAGGGACGTCTTGCGGCAAGACATGCATTCGGCGTGGAAACTCATCACTTTCCGACTTTTTATCCTATCGGTATTTATACCATTCCGGAAATTTCTTCTTGCGGCTATACTGAAGAAGAACTCAAATTTTTGGATTTTCGTTACGAGGTAGGAAGAGCCTATTATTACGAGATTGCCAGAAATCAAATTGTCGGGAACGATCCCGGAATGTTTAAGATCTTATTCCATGCAGACACCCTCGAGATACTGGGTGTTCATATTATCGGAAGAAGTGCGACGGAGCTTATTCATATCGGACAGGTGGCTATGAGTTTCAGAGCGAAAATCGATTATTTTATCGATCAGGTATTCAATTACCCTACTTATGCGGAAGGGTACCGAATTGCAGCTCTTAACGGTTGTAATAAAGTTAAGCGAAATAAGTAGGAAACAGATGCCGATTATCGATCTTCTTGAACCGAAACAAAAAGAGGGAAATGTATCCCCCGAAAAAAAAGGAATAGCTCTTTGGGAGCCGATTCTGTCTTCGATTTCCTCTCGCCTATTTTTTGTTTTGCTGTTTGCTTTGGATTTGCTTTGGCTTGTTTTTTCCTGTATAAAAATCATCGTTTACGCTTTGCTTCGGCTTGCCCTTATAGGCTCCTCGACAGCTCCTCGAATAGGGCTTGCAAAGGGTCTTCTTTCTCTGAAACGCTCACTTGTTTGTGCAGTTTCTTTAGCTGTAGCTTTTTTTAGCCCCGGATTCGGCGTGATGATAGGGTGCGCGTATTTCCTAATGTATGACAAACAGGGCATAGAGGATGTGATTCCGGGGTCTCTTAAAGAGCAATTCGGTCGCATTCTTTCCTCTAAAACGGATGAAACGCCGGGTTTCGGCGAATCGGATTCATAACACCCTTATAGTTTGAATTTTATTGATATAAATAGTAATTATTTGTTATAATAATTATTCATTAACTTCTTAATAATTAGGAATTTTTATGTTTAGTGGGATTTTTATGGTATTCATTATGGGATTTACCTCTTTGGGGCTCGAGGCTTCCGAGGGACCCGGACAAACTTCCGTGCAAATCGTTGAAACTAAGTCTTGGAGCGAAAAATGGGCTAAGTCGGATCCGGACGTTCTGAAGCAATTCTCTCTATTGCGAGAATCTCTGCAGCAGGCAGTTCGAGACGATAAGTTGAGCGAGGCAGACCTCGAAACAATCGATAGGGCCGTTGCCTATGCCGCAGAAAAGCACGCATCCCAATTTCGTCAAAATGACAAGAATACACCTTACGTGGTTCACCCGATCGGCGTTGCGAATTATGTAATGAAAATCGGGGGTGTTTACGATCCCGATATTATCATAGGAGCTCTTTTGCACGACGTGATGGACGGTACGAATGCTACCTATGAAGAGATCACCGTTTACTTCGGAACGAGCGTTGCGGGCTATGTTCGAGAGATGACGGACGATCCTTCCCTTTCGATAAAAGAGAGGAGAAAAAAACAAATCATCAATGCGTTTCATCAATCGAAAGGAGCTACGGTGATTAAACTTGCCGATAAGCTTCACAATCTTCACACTTTGATGAAAGACCCTTCAAAAGGATGGACTCCCGAAAGGCTCGATAATTACTTTCAGTGGATTCAAGCGGTAGCGGACAATCTTCCGGAAGTGAACGGACCTCTTAAGGAAGAGATGCATAAAACGATTGCAAACTACTGGCAAGGGCAAGAAAAGTCAAGTTAAGTCAGGCCGGTTTCTTAGCGTAAATAGCAGCTCCGCCAAGCGCGGAGCTTTTCAGAGATTCGTATATAAAGTTAAAGGTGGTCTCCACTTTTGTGACGCTCTCCTGCGAAAACTGAACGGATAGGGCTTCCGATTCTTTTTTCAGTTTACTCAGTAACATTTCATACGACTTTAAGAAGTACGGGGAGAGGTCAACCGACTCCTTCACCTCCCATCCCGTCTCTTTTAAACTTTCTTCGAGTTCGCTCATGACGAAAGGATACATTGGTTTGCCTGCCAGATCCTGTAAAGAAAACGGTTTTTGCTTTGTCGTGTAATCAAAAATAACCAAGAGAGCTCCCGGTTTTGCAACCTTGAAAAGCCTTTCCAAAAGACCTTTCTTGTCTTCGATTGCATAGAGCACGTTAAACATGTAGATGAAGGAGAAGAATTCTTCGTCAAAAAAATGCAAAACGTCGTTTGCATTCGCATGCAGAAAATTGACTTCGGGGTAATGCTCTTTTGCATACTCTACTGCCGCCTCGTCGAGGTCGATTCCGAAAATCGACTTGAAATTCAGCTCTCTGAGTCTATTCGCAGTCCCTCCGAAACCGCTCCCTACGTCTAAGACGGGACCGTCTTGGATCTCGGGGGAAAGAGTTAGAACTTTTTCTGCAACCGTATCGACCGCTTCTTTATCTCCGGGATGCGCATAGTCGCCCCCCCGTAACATTCCGAGCAGCAGACGAGCATTGTTCATCGGGAACTCCTTGCCGAAAACGGGGAGAGAAAATACCGTAAAAAGCAGTGCAAAGTACGCATGTCCAATAAAAAGCATAATAGCTCTTTAGGTTAGCGGAACAACTCGGAAAAAAATAGAGAAAAGATTTTAAACGTTAAAAAGGGGGCCTTTGGAATGAGCGAAGCCCCCCGGATGTCAGCAGACCGTTTTGTTTTCTTTGATCGCTTTACGAAAAGTCTTTCCGAGATATAAAGCTACAACGAACCATAGAGCGAGAAGAGGAAACCCTATCGCTCCGCTCAGCATCAGATAGTGAGTCTTCCCCAGAACCGCTCCGAACGCTTTTTGAAGCGGCGCAAGAAGCATGTTGAATAAAGAACCCGCTTCTTTCGAGGCTCTCGATCCGAACGTCTCAATCCAAGCTTGCGCTTTGAAACGAGCATCGGGCGTTGTCGGGATATACAGCTGTTTTAAAGCAGGGCCGTTTAAAGCGTAATTGACCGCTTTCGATCCCACCATAAGAGCGAACAGGAATGAAAGGGTATCCATGCTTAAAAAGCCGAATAAGGCGCATCCCACTATCACCGGCATTGCGGCCAAAGCGACTCCTATTCCCAAAAACCTGGTAACGTTACTGATCCCGAGGAGCAAACACCCTAAGGAAACAATGTTAACGCTCGATCCGTAGATACTCAAATAGTTACTTAAGCTCACTCCGGTATATTCGACGCTGGCTGCGACTTTGAAGTTGAAATCGAAAATCGTGACTACAACTTCATAGATGAAGTTTGCAGCAAAAATCCCAAGTAAGTACTTATGTTTCAGCATCAACTTCAACCCTTCCAAAAATCCGGGTTCTTGCTTGGCTTCGACGCTTTCTTCGTTTTTGCCGTGGAAAGCTTTTAATAAGTTCTGCGGAGTGGCTTTCAGAAAGTAGCGCACTAACGGAATGATCAAAAGAATCAGAAGTCCTAAAATAATCATCGAAAGAGTATCGGTCATGAGACCGAGTCTATGAGGCAGTCCTCCGATTGAATAAGGGCAGATGATTCCTCCGATTTGTCCTATGGCAACTACCATCGGGAAACCTCTTTTGGCATGAGTGGGGTCGGTGGTGTCCGCTGCAAAAGCCCAAAACAAAGCAACAACCAAAGAACCGAAGCTTTCCACAAAAAGATACCAAAGATAACCCAAAATCTTAGTTCCGATGTAGGAAAACGGAGAGTATTTTGCAATTTCTTCTGCAGGAGCTTGAACCGTTCCTATACAAACGGCAAAAAATAAAACCGCAATACCGTAGAAAGTCGGCAAGATGACAAGCATTCTTTCTCTTGAGGTCTTCTCGAGCAGTCTCGTATAAAACATCACGAGAGGTAGTAAAGCGAGAACCGAGACCGTTTTTGCGTAAGGCAGGTGAAGTCGATCTACGAGCTGAATGAAAATCGCATCTTTAAGAGGACGAAGCGTCCAATAAACCCCTATGATCAGAGCAAAAATTAGCCCCATCCTGAGGAATTTTTTAAATTCTTCTTTTTCGAAATTACCGAAATTAAATCGGCAAATATATTGAAAAAACGATAATAATTTCCCCGTTATGCCCATGTAGCCTCTTTTATTAACTTGTATTTTGCAATATAAATTAATAATTAATTATTTGTCTTGTTTTTAGTAATTATTTGTTAATTTCGAAAGATTGGAAAGGAGTAAAAAGGTGCCGAATAAGGCACCTTTTTATGTTTTAAGAGGACTTAGGAACGGAAATGATCCCTTTCTTCTCCGTTTTTAGTTCGGCCGAGCTTCCGGCTTTTAACGAGCCGTCGATGATTTGTTTGGACAGTATGTTTACGACTTCATGCTGAATCAGACGCTTAAGAGGCCTTGCGCCGAAAAAAGGATCGTACCCTTTTTCTGCCAAGTAGGGCAAGACGGAAGCATCCCAAGACAGGCTAACGGACTTTTCCGCGAGTCTTTCGGCCACTTTTTTCAGCTGGATAAGCGCTATTTTTTCCATCTCTTTTTCTTCAAGGGGAAGGAAAGGGAGGATTTCATCGAGTCTATTTAAAAACTCCGGGCGAAAGTGTGCTTTGATAATTGGTTCGACGATATCCAAAACCGTTTCTTTTGAGAGGCTTTTGTTTCTCGATCCTATTTTTTCAAGGAGCTGCTCCGATCCCAAATTGGAAGTCATAATGAAAATGGCATTTTTACAGTTTACCGTTCTTCCTTTGCCGTCGGTTATTCTTCCGTCGTCGAAGATTTGCAAAAGTACGTTGAATATATCGGGATGCGCTTTTTCGACTTCGTCGAATAAAACGACGCTATAAGGTCTCGTTCTGAGCGCTTCGGTCAGCTGTCCCCCTTCTTCGTGCCCTATGTATCCGGGAGGGGATCCGATCAGTCTCGAAACCGCATGCTTTTCCATGTATTCGGACATGTCGACTCTAAAGATGGCCTGCTCTTGATTGAACAGCTGCTCGGCAAGGGATTTGGCCAGCTCCGTTTTACCCACACCCGTCGGGCCGACAAATAAAAACACCCCGACGGGTCTTTGCGGATCGCCGAGTCCCGCTCTTGATCTTCGAATCGCTTCGCTAATTGCGGTTACCGCAAACGATTGCCCTACGACTCTTTCGGAGAGAACTTCTTCCAAACGGAGGAGCTTGTGCGCTTCCCCTTCGAGCATTTTCTCAACCGGAATACCCGTCCATTTTGCGACAATTTGCGCAATCAGGTTTTCATCGACCTCTTCTTGGAGCAGTCTGCTCGGCAGTTTGTTTAAAGCCGCCTCGGCTTCCTCTTTCTCTTTTACAACCTTCGGGATGGAACTATATCTGATTTCGGCGACTTTATTGTAGTCCAGGGCTCTTTCGGCCTCTTCTTCCAGAAATTTTAACTTTTCGAGAGCGTTTTTCTTTTCTTTTACTGTTTCCAGCCATCTTTTTTCGAGGTTCCATTTTTCTTTCAGAGTCGCAAGCTCTTTTTCCAGTGTTTCTATATTCAGCTTCACTTCGGGTTCCGAATCTTGGAGCCCCTCTCTTTTCAAAGCTTCCCGTTTTATAATGCAGCGACCGAGTTCTCTTTCTTTCAGTTCGATCGGAAGAGGAAGGCTTCCGATTTGGAGACGAATCATGCTAGCCGCTTCGTCGATCAAATCGATAGCTTTATCGGGTAACCTTCTGTCCGGAATGTAACGGCTTGATAAAAGCACCGCTGCATGAAGAGCCGATTCTTGTATATGAACGCCGTGGTAGATCTCATAGCGCTCTTTGAGCCCTCTTAAAATTCCGATCGCATCTTCAATTGAGGGTTCTCCGATTAAAATTGATTGAAAACGTCTTTCGAGAGCGGGGTCTTTTTCGATGTATTTTTTGTATTCGTTGATCGTTGTCGCTCCTATGCAGTGTAAAGTTCCTCTTGCAAGAGCGGGCTTCAGTAAATTGGCGGCATCCATCGCTCCTTCGGTAGCCCCCGCTCCCACCAGAGTGTGGACTTCATCGATAAAGAGAAGAATGTTTCCGTCACTTTTTTCCACTTCTTTCAAAACGCTTTTGAGTCTTTCTTCAAATTCCCCTCTGTATTTAGCTCCCGCAATCAAACTGCCCATGTCGAGTACGAAAAGCTGTTTATCTTTCAGAGATTCGGGAACCTCTCCTTGTATGATCCGGATGGCGAGTCCCTCGGCGATCGCAGTTTTTCCGACCCCCGGATCGCCGATAAGCAAAGGGTTGTTTTTGGTTCTTCGGCTAAGCACTTGCATAGTCCTTCTGATCTCCTCATCCCGTCCGATTACGGGGTCAAGTTTACCTTCTTTGGCAAGCAAAGTGAGATTTTTGCAGTATTTTTCGAGCGACTGTAAATTGGCCTCTGAAGAAGCGGAGTCCATGGAATTTCCTCCTCGTATTGTATCGATATGTTTTTTTATTTCTTGCAAAGACAGTTTGGACGCTTTTTTCCAAGAGGTGAAAGGCTCTTCGGATGATTTCCAAAACAGGTAAAATAAATGGTCTGCGCTAATATAAGTGTCGTTCCATTCCTTAGCCAGTTTTTCGGCCTCCGAGATCCTTCGCTGCAAAGCGGGGGAAATGGAAGGGGGGGACCCTTCCTCCGTGAAAGAAGGGGACTCTTCCGCAGTTTTTTTCGCACTTATCGCCAAAGATTCGGGGTTCAATCCCGTCAACTCGATTAAATTTGAGAAATACCCCGCAGGATCGTCCAAAAGAGCGGATAGGAAATGGCTTTCCGTGACTTGTGTCTTTTTTTCTGCAAGAGCATTTTTGTAGCCTAATTCCAAAGCCCGGGCTACTGATTCGGTAAACTGCGGTGCCATGAAAACCTCCAAAATGAGTTAAGTACTCGAATAAAAGCAATCGGAGAGTAGATCTTTTTGCTTAGTTTGTCAAGGTCATCGGCTTTGCGATTCGAAGGAATTTTTCTTGCCGAAGAATAAACAAAAATATACTTTTCACAATTTTTCGTTTAACTCTTCACAAGGACGGTTTTTTCATGAAAAAGTTTTTTCGGTTCCTTTTCTTAATACTCTTTCTTTTTTCGCTCCCCGTCCATTCAAAAACCTCGACCCTCACAATTTTAACGTTTAACGACGTATATGAAATTGTTCCCGATGATTGGGGCAGGGGCGGATTTGCCGAAATGAAAACCTTACTCGACTTAGAAAGAGCAAAAGCAAAACATCACATTACTACCGTCAACGGAGATTTTTTATCCCCTTGCATTCTGTCTACGTTCGATAAAGGAGCGCACAGGATAGAGCTTTTCAATCGGATGGGTGTGGACATGGTTGTTTTGGGAAATCATGAATTTGAC
>Ga0116227_10006463_pt1 | contig 23747 bp, 19 predicted proteins | sample S1TSphgellanicum_FD_89693 | JGI IMG/M metagenome (GOLD analysis project Ga0116227, IMG submission 89693) | Host-associated microbial communities from peat moss isolated from Minnesota, USA - S1T2_Fb - Sphagnum magellanicum MG | ecosystem: Host-associated > Plants > Peat moss > Unclassified...
TTGAAACATCTTGGTTCGATGGATTTCATAACTACAAAACAAACTACCTTCCTTCATAGATAGATGTTTCTTTATCAAGATGTAGTAAATTTAAAATTTCAAAGAATGTAATGTTTTCATCAATTTTAAAGTCTTCTAAAAATTCAAAAACTTTTGTTGCTTGTTGTTGCAAGTATTTTTTGCTAAAAGGTAAGTCTTCTTTTAATTCAAGTGGTTTTAATATTGTTGTTTTATTCATGAAAGGTAATGGATAATGGAATTTATAAACCACATGATTTTTTTCTTACAGGTTCAAGTGTGTTGATGTTGTTGTGTATTTTGTAATGTAATTGGTAATATGATGCATCACATGAAATGTATTTATCAACAAAATTTTTAATTTTTTCATTATTAATTCCATATATTGGTGCGTCTTTAATCCATAAAAGGCCATGGTCATGCTCACTACCATGATTTTGAAATTCTATGACAAAAAAGAAATCACAAACTTGTTCAAAAATAGATGGGTCTTTATTGAATAATGTGCAAAAAAATGTTTTATAATCATAATATCTTACACATGTTATAGGATCGTTGCATATCAATTTTGTTATATGTTTTCAATTTAGTTTAGAAGATTTAGCATGCAAGGTATGTAAGGCTTTAATGAAAGGATCCCATAATCTTTTTGCAAATCTAAAAGTTACAAATAATGTTGGAGGGCCAATTTGTCTTATCATAACAATTTTTTTTTTTGTAGATTTTCTAAATAATTTGGTGAAGGAGGCAACTTTTTAAAATCACAACATCCTAAGTATGATTTGAAAATTTTATCTAAATTTGGTTTATCTTGTACTTCAAAAACCTTTAATGATCTACCATTTAGTTTTCTTTTACATATACGTACCCATCCTGAGCCTATAACTTTTTGGATAGAAACTTTAATGGCTTTAAAAAAAAGGTTAGAAATATTAGTTGAAAAATCTTTTGATTTGTGAAGCAATTCCCATTGCACTATTTGTTGATATGATAAATTTTTTAAAATATTTAAGTCTCATGAATGCCCATAAAATAATGTTGAAAATTTTAATTCTTTGGAATGATTATCTTTAAACAAACCTAAATGATGAAAATCTTGACTTGGAGCAATACAATATACAATGTTTTCATAATCATCAATATTTTAAGCATCTAAAAAGTAAATTTGTATCATGGACTTTATTGGTGCACAAATTATGTGGTCTTCATTTTTAGAATCATAATCATCAAATGATGATATATTTTGGTCATTTGTTTTATTATACAAGGTTGTATGCATAGAAAACAAATTGTTCCATTAAAGGTTAATGGTAACATTTAAATTTGAATATAATGGTGTTAAAATTAAATCTTTTAACGCCAGCATGACTAAATTACAATGTAGATTTCCAAACATGTAAAATGATTTATATTCAAGTCATCACTTTAAAAATACACCTATTGTTGCCTCATCATATGGTAAACATGGTAACATTAATTGTGTTTGATTAATATTTGTTGGGACGTTAATAACACTACCTTTCATTTTATATTGACCATAACCATGAAGTTCATATATTTGAACAAAAGCTAATCGTGGAAAAATAAGATGTTAATGTCTAAATGTGTTAACTTTGTTACTGACAATATCATTTTATTTCTTGATATATTATATGGAACTGAATTGGGGTCTTTTGCCTTTGTTTAAAAAATTTGAACATATATGTGTTGTTAATGTATGGTTTATCATTTCAATTTGTAAAAATGAGTTAATTTTTTATGCTAATTTATTTGTAACAATTTTAAGTTGTTTCAAAAAACATAACTTTTCACAACAAAAAAAAATGTTGTTGGAACATCTTGAATTTTTTGCTTATATGTATTAACATGTTTTCATTCACATGTGTCTTCTTTTGAATCAATATGATATTTAATATCTTGCATTTGTTTGATATTTTAAAAGTTACATATTCTATTTTGGGTTGGCGATATAATATTTACATGTGGATTATTACAAAATTTTGAGATTTTACTATTTGTGCACTTTACATGAAAAATAATTTGTGATTTTGTTCTTTTGATGTGTGGAAATTTATTTAGTAAAATCATAACTTTTGTAGAGAAAGTTACATTAGAATGAGATTTTTTTGTTTTTAAAACAATTTCATCATAAGGTGCCAATTGAAAATGATTTTTTTATTTTATGTGATATTTTTTGTGATTTTCAATTAAATAATTCTTTAATTATTTGAACATATTTAATTATTGGTGTCTTTTCAACTATTGGAACATCTTCACCTATTGGCATCCTTTTAACCATTGGAACATCATCAATGATTGGGACATTCTCAAATATTGGAATATTTTCAATCATTAACATATTTTGAATTATTGGTAAATCATTAATTATTGAAACATTATTTTCAGTTAATGGAAATATTGGGATGTAATTGGACATGGACATTGGAATTACTAAACTAACATAATTAATAGAATTTTCATTTAGATGTTTTTTTTCCTCATGTATTGAATATGATTATGTACTTGACTTTTAGTAACATTGGTATTACATGATGAATTAAATAATTGGACAATGTATTCCAAAGGTGCATTTGAATAAATTTCCAAAAGTTTTATCAAAACACAATCTAAGTCATCATTTCAATGAAAACCTATTTTTTTGGCAAATGTTTGCACTCTTATTTGATTGGTTTTGAAAGCATGGGGTAGTCATCCAAATTTATAAATGATTTAGAATTTTGGGTCTCAAATTGCAATTGAATATTTCTAACACCACATGTATATTCAATTGATTCAAAAAATGTTGATTACTATAAACAATGTGTAAAGTGTCCATTTGGTAATCTGATTCACACTTACACATAATTCTATTTGAATCTTTATTCCAAACATAGATTGGTCGTTGTTAATATTCTATTATCCAAAAAATTGCTATAAAATCCCCCTAAAACCCATTAATTATAGCACTTTGGGACAATTTTCCAATGTATTGATATTTGTTGGAAACTTCACCATGATGTAAATCATACAAAAAACTTGGGTTCAATTCCGTAAGATGGCATTCTTATGCTTTTGTGAATTTAATGTCAAACATTGTTTTAAATATTGCATACTATTTTGTTTTATTTGAAAGGCTATTAATGAGCACTTCAATAAATAAGATATGGAATCAAAAAGACAATTACCAACATCATACATATATGTTGAAACTAAGTGAAGATTATTTGAAGATAAAACATCATTAAATGATTACATGCTAGCCATTTTTAATTATGATAAAATATTTCAAGGGATGGATTGATGAGTGAATGGATGGATGGATGGATGGATGGAAGGATCAATGAAAGATGAATGGATGGATTGATGATGGATGAAAATGGGATGAATGGATTGAAGATGAATATTAATTAATAACTTATTAGTTAACATTTATTAGATTTTGATTTAACATATATAAAAGTTAAATTTGTACTTAATATGTGAAAACATCCAACTAATAAAATAATTATAGAGTTTGATTTAACATTTAAAAAGTCAATATGTGGTTTTGTAACATTAATAAAAATTGAATCTATGATTAAATCCGTGGTTAATTAACATTTATAAAAATCAAATCTATGGTCAAATATGTGATGTTGTAACACATATAAAGGGTAGATGCACAAATGAGTGCCTCACTTTTGTGACATTTTTTGGTTTTGGCAATACCCATCTTGTTTTATTGTCTCTTAACAAAACATATAGTGTCAAATTTTCCAATTTGGACTTGGTTTTAAATTATCAACTTGATTATGAGAACATATGTATAATCATTTCTTGAAAAAAATTCACTCACTTTTACCTATGGACTTTTGAAACTAAAAAATAGGGACTCATCTATTGACTAGAGGTTTATAAAATTATGATGTTGACATAGAATTCTAATCCAAATAATTTGGAATGATTAAGTATGTCAAATTTTGTTATTTAAAGAACTCATATTTGAAAACATCATCTTGAAAACTTTAACCATTTCATAATATTGGACTTTTATGTTCTCAGAATTGGCCTTTATTTTCATAAGTCCTTAATTATTATATATTTGATTTGATTTGAATTTTATTTTCACCAAAGCCAAGGTTTTTGAGGTATCTAAGTGGGCTTTCATTAATATGAACTTAGTTTTTTTTTTATACATAGACTTTATTACAATTTAATCAATGTTACTAGATTAAAAATTCAATTTAACACTATAACATGGACTTTGTGTGGACTATTTTTTTGTCCAAAAATAAACCATTCATTAGTGCATATACTTTAAAGGTCAAATTTGTGGTTAAATCCATGGTTTTATAACACCTTATAAAATACTTATAATATGTAATGATTGTTGAAGTAATTTGAAAAAACTATAGATGGGCAATTTTTCCTTGAATATTTTTAAATAATAATTCCATAGACTAAATCAAAATGAAAGATGGATGGATCAATTTTGGGTTTAGAGTTTCATTTTATTGGTTAAGGTAAGATGTAGGTAAAAGGTTGAAAATGTAAAATTAGGTAAAAGATAAATTCAACATGAAATAACACACAAATTCAACATGAAATGTTTTCAAGAAAATGACATCACACAATTTATAAATATTGTGATTTTGCACCAAGAATTATGTGTGTTGATATTTCATAAATAGTGAAATATTCAAAAATTGTGGATAGTAATATTTTGTAGATATTGAAATGTTTATTAAAAAAATTGTGGATATGGGTCCATTCATGATTGACCCGCCATTAAAGGAACCATGACAGTCCTGGGATTTGGAAAAAAGTTACCTAGTCCTTAGCTACAACATGCCTAGTTTCAAGTTTTTTTTTCAACTTGAAGTAAAGGTTCTTGGAAATCCTACACATGGACATGGATGAAAACGAAAACCACTTTTCCTTCAATTTACTTTTGGGGATCAATTCTAGATGATGAATTTTGCAAATGCAATTTTGGATGAAGATGAGCACCTCCATTTCTCTTGCACCTTTGCTTTGCAATGTTTTTTTCTTCCCCATTGAAGCTCTTCTACTTCAATCCTCTACACTCCTTTCCAATTTTTTATTACACATTTGTTTTGCACCATGTTTGTGCAAGTTTGTTCCTAGAGTTTTCCCTCCAAACATGATTACATGAACAATGCAAAATTTCCCACCCAAAGTTTTCCTACAGTATGATTTTTGACAACTCTATCAATCAAATGATAAATCACTTGATTATTCTCAAAGTGCCTTGTGTTTTTCCTAAGTGTTATACGTGCAAGATATTGCACATGTTTATCCATCTTTGAGCTTGGATTACTTTACTGTATAGACCACAAGTTCACTTTAGAAGCTTTACAGTATGTCTACAATAGTAAATCCAGCACTATTGTGATGTAAAAGTTATGTCCATGGTTGTTGATGTTCTTTTAAACTCAACTTTTGATTCTTTCTACAACTCTGATGGAAATTGATTTTTTTTTTCCATTTTGGGTGTGGTCGTGGGAAATGTGTTGGAGCTCAAGTGTTGAACCTAATGGAGTAGTTATGTTTAACTCTCAATGATGAATTGGCATCTACACCAAAATACATGATGTTCTACATACCTTTGAAGTTCTTGGTGGTATGTTCCCTTTTTTGTTACTATGCTACAAAAGTTCTTGTTTTTTGAATGTCTTTGGTACTTTTGCTTTCTTCTATCAATGAAAAGATGGTTTCCTATTAGTTGTATGGTTTTAATTTTCAATTGAAACCTCTGTGTTGAGGTTTAAGAGTGGGGAGGGTCATGTGGGTTTTGCTCATGAACAATGTGGCATTCATAATTTACAATCTTGAATGGTGTTTTGCTTAAATTGTGGAATATAATCAAGGAGTTAGCCTGATTTTGATAGTGTTTAGCAATGAACAAGGAGTGTTGATGAATACATGTATTTGTTACTTCCCACACTTGTCCGTCTCTTCAAACCTGACATCTCCAATGCACCTCTCAAGATCAAGCAGGCTACGATCAACATGTTTGGTCGAATTCTGCCCTCCATGCAGGTGGGAAGTTATTTTTCTACTTTCTTTAGTGGTGTTTTTGTTTGACTTTGGGCTCCATGCAAGTGGGAAGATAGTTTTTTAAAGAAGTCGAGTAGGAATTTTACAATCTTAAAGTTTTTTATAGCAATAGGTCTCAATTTTTCTTACTACTGCCAGTAATTCTTATGTGCAAGTTTTAAGACATGTGTCAGTATTACCATTTCCCCTAACTAAAGTACTTGATAGGTGAGTTCTCTTTTGGCTGTCAAAGATGTTGTATGTTTGCTTTGAACTTTGTATGATAGATGGACGAATGTAATTGTTGAAACTATTTTGAAGTTGAAATTGATATTGAAATTCGATAATTACAAAAATGAAAATAACAACAAAATCCACTATGGAAGTTGAACAGTCAAAAAGTTATATAATTGTAATTAATTGTGGTTTGTTTATTGTTTAAATCAAATATCCATTGTTGAAGTTGAAAGTTGAACTTCATCTCCTATTTAGTTTGAACTCCAAAAATGATGCATTTCATTGTTGATAAGTGTTATCTTCTTTCATTCAATGCATTATTTTTTTATTGACGTCCATAATAGGTTATTTCCAAATCATTTATGTTCAAATAAGTGTTTTGTTTTTAATTTTTCTAGTCTTGAGTTATGGATTGATTTGTGTATTGTACTTCATTGTTACATTGTGGTTAACAAGAAAACAAGTTGTCGTGTTGTTGTGTTGGATGAATTAGATTCCACAATCAAAGATATGGCCTTTGAGTGCATTATATTGAACCAATATGGGAATTTTGAGAAGCTTGCTTCATACTCATATTTGCATACGGATGTGACAAATTTGCATGGGTAACACTACCATAGTAACAATTGGAGGTACCTTGATCAATTTCCATCTTCACAAATTTGTGAAATGGAAGCATTTGAGGATTGAGAATTGTTCTATGTGAACACGTACAAAATTTGAAAAGGGGGATCTTGATGTTTCATTGAAGGTGACAATATCAATTGTGGTTTCTGCAATGATTGCAAAATAGTTAGCACATGCATACTAGTTGGGAACTTGAAAGGTTATATTCATGTATTCAACGGTGCATTAGTTTATGTTATTGTAAAAACCAATTGGATTGAGGCAATTGTTGGGGTCAATGAAGAAGCTCTTCTCAATTTGCATTGATAAAATCGCATCCTAGTCATTGAAATGTTTTTTGTTATCAATCTTCATGGGTCTTTTTCTTTGAGCCCTATTGGGGAGCTCATTGGTTATGTGGAATTGCAATAAGATTAATTGAATAATGTTCTATGAAGTGGATTAGTTTTTCTTTGTAAATATTTAGATTCTTGGAAATTTGAAAGCTAATACAATTGAATTTTAAACATTTTTAGTTTATCAATTCTACAATCTTTTTATCATAGTTATTTTCTTTGTGATAGGCTTGTAGTTTTTCTTGTTTTCTTGTGGTAGACTATTCATTATTTTTTTACATTAGCTTTTTTATTTTTTCAATTATAAATACTTCTACTTCAAAAAATACATGCTTCACATTTTGTTTACAACTTCATTATTAAACATTGTTATTTTGTATTCATTTTCAAATCTTGAGTTTTGAGACAAATAGTTTTCAACTTTTTAATTATTTAAGATAACTTAATTTAGTTCATTCAAATCAATTTTGTAAGTTGAGTTTTTAGATTGATTGAGCTAATTTCATTTGTTTCTTTTTTACTTAAATGTATATGTAATCACATAGAATGTTTCAATAAATTACTATGAAATATTAACATTCACAAAATGAAACAAAAAAATTATATTGTAAACTTTTTCACAAAACAATTATAACCCTCAAGTTAGGTTTTTTAACTTAAAACTTCATTTGCACTATTAGTATATTTTGTAAGAGACAAAATTTAGTTCATTTCAACTTTTGTACACAGCAAAAAAAAAAAAAAAATCTTTTTTTTCTTTTTCTACTTATGCATGCAAAATAACCATCATAAAGGTCATAAGTTAGAATTGTAATTAACGACTAATTACCAAAACAAATAAATAATTGGCCCATTCAAGTTTGGGTTACAAATAATTTCAAGAAAAATTAATTCCTTTTTTAAAAAAAATTTAGAGTCCTAATCCACTTGTGCTTTAGAAATTGATAAATTCTTTTTTTTAATTTTTTAAAAATAAAAATAATTCAATTATTTATTAATTAATAAAAAATGATCAAAATAATTCGAATTTAAAGATAAATAAATCAATCAAAATTTCAAAAAGTGTTAATATAAATGAAACTATAAAAATAGTGGTCCATTCAAGTTTGGGTTACAAATAATTTCAAAAAGAATTAATTCCTTATTTTCCATGATTTTTTAAGGCCTAATCCACTTGTGCTTAAGAAATTGATAAGTTTTTTTTAAAAATCAATCATTCTTTTTCAATTTTTCTAATTAATATAAAAATTGATGAAAATAATTTTAATTTTTAAAATAAATCAGTCAATCAAATTTTTAAAAAGCATTTGTATAAATGAAAGTATAAATAAATAGATATAATACCATTATTTCAAAATTAATAATATAACATCTATACTTTCAAAAGCTCCAATTGAAGCATTACATAAAAAAATGGCCATAATAAACATTGATAATGCTTTGGGACATATTGGGTTGAAAAGAATTGTTAATTATTCATATTTTATTGTTGATTTTTTATTTGATTCAATTAGTTATTTTTGAAATTCTAAAATATCTAGTATAACATTGAGAAAAGGTTCTACTCAATGTTTATGAAAAGCTTTAATATCAAAAGATTTTAAAGTTAAACATTATCTTAGGTTTGCACTTAGTTCAAAAAATTTATTGAGTGTACGTGGTGTAAATGATTACTTACAAAAAATGGAATGTGGAGTGACCAATGGAGGTTTATGGGCTGATTTTACAATATTCTTTTGGTTAACTCAATTCATCAAGCATCCTTTGGAAGTATGGTCAACAAGCACATGTAAACCATACATGAATGTGCGGATAGAATTTAATGCAAGTGAAAAGTTAATTTTAATGTATCATGAAGGTATGAATGGACATTTCAAACTTGTGACATATCTTGAAAGACATGATTCGTATTTCACAAACAATATCACAACAAAAGAACACATTGACAATATTCAACCTCAACAAAATAATGTCGTTTTTCATAACAAATTAAAATGATGTAAATTTTTTAAAATTAAAACCATAAGTAATGATAAAAAGACATAAGACATCAAATGCATATATTATTTGGATTAAAAACCATGATGAAATGTTATAAATTAATTAATGGGCAAGTTTTACATCAATAGCTAAAAAAATTCAAAATAACAATCTAGATCCAATGTTTAACATGGAAAAAATCATGAGACATGTTCGATATATGAAATCAAAACACTAAAAACATTCTAAAATAGATTAAACTAAAATATATCAAAATATTGAATGTCAATCAAAAAACTTACAACAAATTCATGAATGTGAACTATAATACATGAACAAATCTTGAATTGTGAAAATATAGTCATAAAATGAGATGAAACATCATGTACACCACCTATTGTTTAAATATAAATAACATTATAATACACGATACTTTAACAATGAATGATGAACTTATAAATTTATAAAAAATTTCAAATGGGACAAGTGAAAAACATAATGAACCAAAAACATATTTCAAATGGAAAGATGAACACAATAATGAACTTTATCGTCTTATGGCAATACATAAACATCATTATCTCAAAAAGACTGTTGAAATATTTTATACAAGTAATGTCCATCCAATATTAAATACACAAAAAATACATGATCAATTTAAAAGGCTAAGAAAATCACAAACAAAAACAAAGTTACAAAAAGAATTGAATCATATAACTAATCAAACATCTTATATGACTACTAATAAGAAAAATTGTGCTAATGAAACATTAGTTTCAAATAAAAATATGCGTGATACTTTCCACAACCAGTAAAGTGGATTCTACAATTTTTAAAAATTCATTGAAAAAAAATACAAAAAATCTACATATATGCATACTCATTTAAAATTTGAAACAAAACATGTCACTAAATATAAGGATAAATTAAAAGAATCTTCAATATATGAATGTGTGGCTTATGAAAGGTTATGGTTTAGATCACAAACATTCCATCTCATGAAAACAAGAGCTCAACATTTAACAAAATATGTACCATGTCTAGGAACAACAAAGTTTGAATTATTAGGTGAATTGTTTGTATGTTGTACTTGTATAAAATTGGTTAATGCTAATAAGGAACCTAAGTATTTGGTCCCTCATAACATTTGAATGAATCCAATCAATTTTTTAATATTAGACTTGCATGAATTAGAAGAAAGATTAATAGCTCCACAACAAGCATTCACACAAATTTGGCAAGTTGAAGGGTATGGTCAATACAAAATTCGAGGTATTATTATAAATGTACCAACCAATGTAAATATGACACAACCCATATTGCCACGCATGCCAAATTATGAAACCACAATTGGTATTATTTTGAAATGTAGATTAGAATATGAATCATTGTATATATCAGGAAAATTGGGCCAAACCGAATGATGTTAGCTTTGAAAAATCTCATGAAAACTTCATTATATATAAATGCAAAAAATTCAATGACACCTATGTGGGAAGACATGTTCAACATTGCTAAACATCAACAAATTAAAAATAATCTTAAAACTTCCCAAGACATAGAAATGGACATTGAACAAGATCTTGACACATTTGAAGAAATACTTGAAAATGTCACCACAGATAGTTTTGGTGCAAATTTTTTTATCAACTAACCAAATTATGAATGATGAAAATGTTATTATAGTGGCCCATAGTTAGGATCATAAACCACTTGAACTTTTTCAAGATCCAAATAACAAAGAATGTAATTATCCCACTTTATTTTTTGGAATGCTTGGAAAACCTACAATTTTGGAATTTTTTTGATATCAAGATATTATTCAATGGGAATAAATGCATAAAGAAAATCGTTTCCCTAAACATATTCCAAATTTATTTTTTAAGGCCATAAAAGTTCTCATACAACAAGTTAAATCTACCTCATGGATTAGAATATGGAAGGGGAAGTTAAATGATGATATATTAACAACAAAACAAGTTACAAATAAACCTAATTTCGATAAATTATTATGGTAAGATTTAGAATATCACAATTTAACACATTTGAAAACATCACCTGATTATTTATAAAACTTAAAAAAGATGCATTTGCCATAATTCGCTAATTGGGCCCACCCATTTTCTTTGTAACCTTTACCATTGCAGAAAGTAGATAGACTGCATAAATGTCATTGTTGCACATGTTGAACAAGAAATATATGGACATTCCTGAAAAAAATTATAAGCTTTAATTTAAACATATGGGAGATCTTGTATAATTTGATCTTGTTACTTGTGCATTTATTACAACCATCACATGGCTGCATTTTGTAACCTTTTTTTTTAAAACCCATATTTGGTAAAGTTAATGATTTTTATTTTGTAATCAAATTTCAAAATAGAAGAAGTGAACATGATCATGGCCTATTATGGATAAAAGATGCCCCAATTTATGGAGTAGATAGTAATGAAACCATTGAACAATTTGTCAACAATATGTAACATTGAACATTTCATTACTTCCTCCACATTTGCAAGATTCACAAATGCATAAACATCAACAAACTTATAGGAAGAAAATTTAAGCTATTTGTTGATTTCATTATCCATTGACACCGATGCCTTACACAAAAATATTAAAACCATTAAAAAAAACTATAACATCTTCAAAACAAAAAAAATTATCAAACATTGCAAATATAATCTTTGAAACCCTTAACAATATGGAAATGGGAATCAATATCTCATTTGAAATTTTTCTTTTGATGTTGAATTTGGATTTGTCAACCTATATTGATTCACTATGTAACAAATAAACAAAACCTACCCTTTTCTTGAAAAGAAAGGTGAAAGACATTAAAACAAATGTTTATGCTATAAAAGTTACACCATTATAGGAAGCCAACACTAACACATATTTATTCTTGATCCATATGTTGTAGCAAGATACTACACATCATATTTGACAAAAATTGATACATCTATCACAAATGAATTTTGAACCATCATTAAAAAATGTGAAAATGAAAATATTGATGTAAATTAAGATTCAAAAAATTAGGTAATGTTTTTCTAAATGCACAACAAATGTTTGCCCAATTAGCAACTTATATCATTTTATCATTACCTCTTTATCATACTTCTAAATCATTTTCATTTTTAAACACATCACTTCAACCTAAACATGCATTTATGCTCAAATCAACTAAACTTTTAAATGAATTACCCCTAGATTCCATTGACATCAAAGCATAATCATTGATTGATAAATATATGAAACATAATGAAAATTTACATTTTTTAGCTTTAAGTGAGTTTGTAGCAAATTATAATTTAAATGAAAAAGATTTCAAAAAATGGCAAGTTCCTTTGGTAATTCAATCTATGAATTGCAATAAGTATCAAGATCTCAAAAATCATGATAAAAAATAATGATTATTGTTCCATCCCTTTACAATTTCAAAATAATCACAACTTGGAAAACATAAATCATGGCACAATGCATATCTTGTTTGTGAAAGTTCAATAAATCATGTACGTTCAAAATTTATTTTTAAATTCCAAAAGCAAACACAAGGGTTACAAAATTGGGATGACCTTGAATTACATGCACACAAACTAGCAAAAATAAATAATAAAAGTATTTTGTTCGATAAATTTGATAATGTTGAAGAAATTATTTCATGAAATCCCATCACCAATTATACCAGAATTGAACATTACGATACTGGATGTGAGTTTCACACAAAACCTCAATGTTTTTATTAACTATTCCATGTACAATACAAAAAAAAGATGAATTGATTCCAAATGCAAAATTTTATTCCCAGCTTTGTAAATTGAACAATTATATTGGATGCAAGTTTGACACAAAATCTCAACATTCTTTATCAACTATTCCATGTATAATAGAAAAAAAAGATGAATTGAATCCAAATGCATAATTTTATTCCCAACTTTGTAAATTGAACAAAAAACAACATGCAATTTATGATGATTATATGTACAAAAAAATATTGTATCCTAATCAACCAATTCATTTATTCCTCATAGGAGGAATAGGTGCTAGTATAACATTCACACTTTTTCTTCTCATACAAGGCTTGTTAAAACATTATAACAAACAACTTTGTTCTAATCCTTGGAAGCAAAAAATAATCTTAATCGCATATATAAGCAAAGCAGCATTCAATATTGATGGCATTACTATCCATTTTGGATTGAATCCTCCATTAAATTGTAAACATTTATAATCTATATCATCATAAAAGTTCGATTTTTTATCAAAAAATTATGATCAATCACAACTTTTGGTGATGGATGAAGTTTCCCTTATAAGTAGTAATATATATATATATATATTTATCAATCTTTATTTTAGATCCAAGCATGCACAACATCATTTTTTTTGGGAATGTGGATGTCATAAGAACATGTGATTTGTATCATGCACCACTGGTTCAAGATAAATGGGTGTTCCAAAGAAGGTTTGGTAGCATTGATGCTTTAGGGATTAACTTTTGGTTATAATGCATTTGTTGTTTTGAACTCCTCCAAGTCATGCGTCAAAATGATGACCAATTTATTGAAGTCCTCAATAGATTTCGAACTACAACCCATAACCCCATAGACATTAGCTTCCTTAATAACATATGCTTACGTCAACCTCCAAATGAATTGAATCAACAAGAGAACCAACAATTTTGTTTTTGAAAATACAAAAGGACAAGAATATGTTTTTGATGCTAATGACCAACACCATGACACATGCCCCAAACATTTCAAATTTAAAAATGACCCATCATAAACAATTGATTTGCATTCAAAAATCCAAGTCAAAATTGGTATGCTAGTATAATTATTTGCTAATAATTATGCCACTCATGATAGTTTATTCAATGGGGCTAACATGGTTTTTCAATATGTCTCCAAATTACATGATAGTTAATCCCTCGTATGGATTGTTCTTAATAATCCAAAAATAGGTTCTACAACCAAGATGTAAAATCAACATTTTTACACAACCAAAATTCCAAAACATTGGACACCAATACAACCAATTTCTAAAGAGATACAAGTGGGTGCTAATTCAAGCCATGTAATCACACGTACTCAATACCTAATAAAACCAACTACAACTAATACAATTCATCGTTCTCAAGGTTTGACTCTCAACTATTTAGCATTTGATCTCAATTGAGTTCATCATCATGGCCTCATTTATACATCATTATCTTGTGTAAGAAAGAAAAAAAAGAAATTTTATTCCCACAATTAATTGATGCTAATTTTAAAATTGATAAATGTGTTTTAGACAAAATGGAATGGCTAAGAACAACTCAATGGCAATTGAGTATTTCATCTTCACAACCTTTTAGAAAAACACACACCATAATTCAATCTTTAAACACAAGATCTTTATCACTTCATTTTTGAAAATATTGAAATAGATCACAATTTGCAAACATCTCATATTTTATGCTTAAATGAAACAAGGGTTGCAATGTAACGTTATAATTCAGATCCATACACAAACCATCCAAAATATACATCAATTGAAATTTATGGAAGCCAAGTAATTATGTTATTATATGATAAAACTATTATACTTGATTCAAGTGAATCCATTACAAATTTTGGAGCATAATTTAATGTTGCCACTTTTAATAAAAACATTTGTCGAACAACTCACATCATTGCAATTTATAAGCCCCCATCTTTATCATTAACAACATTTTTGTCCACCCTTCAAAAACTTATATCAAAAAATTTCACCATTTGCCCCACAATTATTTTAGGGGATTTCAATGTTGACATCCTCCAAAAACAAACTTTAGAAGCAACACATTTATTACAATTTATGAATATGAATAAAATGAAACTTCAATTTCAACAAAGTACCACAATATATGGTTCAAAACTAGATCATATTTGGTTAAATGGTCCATGTGAACAATGCATATTAAGAACCACTGAGGCCTTTTGGACAAATCACAAACCTATTGATTTTCCATTCAAATTACCTAACCATGCAACACTATTCCATTGTTCATTATGAATTTGCATCATATATAACAAAAGGTAAAGCCATTACACGATGAGCTTCTTGTTATCATTAGTTATAGATCCAAGAGAATTATGTCATCTAATGGCTCTCTACAATGATCATTGGAAAAGCAAAAAAAGTAAATTTGTACATGAAAGCCAGATTGAACAATATTTGCAAAAGAAACCAAAGGGAATTAATGGTGGCAAACTTTTTTGGTCACAATTCTACCAACATTAATCACATAATTTTGAGAATTTCCAACATTGTCCCATTCTTATTCAAGTCATGTTTGTTGAACTAACAGATCTAATGATGTAGTTATCAACTGGTTTTCAAGACACTCTCTAATAATACAAAAAGGAGTTGATACTGCCTATAGTGAAGACTTTCATTGTTTTCAGATTCTCTAAAACATTCAGTTTGCAAATTTTTAGAGGATTATGTGATATTCGTACATAGTCACAGCAATGTATTGTAGTTTGATGTTAGTTTCCATAGTTGTGCCATTTCAAACTCTCTTTGACAATGATTTGGGATTCATCAATGAACATTCAATTTGCTTGAAAAAACTTCTGCTTGCTAAAAATATATTTCTGGGCTTGCTACATCATCTGGATTCCAAAAACTATATTTCTTGGATCACTACGTGGTTTGGATTCCAGAAGGTATTGTGATAAAGTTAAATCATTATACAAGAAAGAGCAAAGAAAATAACATGCAGTAGAAAAAAGGAATGGCAGTGTCCCAAGATGGTACTGTTGTAACCAAAAAGAGAGGGTCCGAAAACACAGCACACTGATTGCCTTCAACGAACCCAGGCGTCCATGTTCTCTTGAAATATTCACACACAATTCAGACCTCTGATCTCACACAACACACTAACCACCTACTGACTCTTTCAGACGAGCATCACGATATCAAAGACATACAAGTGTTTTGCTTCCGCACAACAGTAGAACAGGTTTTCCTTTTCACACATTCACACAGATGCCAGCAAGGGAAACTCTTTCATTGCATTACAGACTCTGTACATTCCCACGAAAGCACAAGCTTGCTTTCCATCTAAAATGTTTACAAAATCACCAGATTCCTAGTGCTCTCTAGTTTCTCTCTCTCTAATTTCTTTGTAACAGCTTGACCGATTGCCAAGCATAGCGAAAAGTTCTAACATTCAGCCAAGCTATCTTCACTAACTGAGCTTTTTTTCTCAATGTTTCCACAAGGATTGCCTCCTCTCTCTCCCTCAGTGCTCTCTAGTCTATCCGGCAAGAGCTGCCTCTCCTTCCCGCCACCGAGCTTCTTCTTCTCCAAAAACTCTGTCACACCCCCACCTGTTCTGTTCTCCATTTGGCTTCTCCATCAAAACTCCTCCTCCTTTTCCATTTTCGGCGCATCAATGCAGCTCCACTCCTCTTCATCATTCGCGCCGCCTTCATTCATGTACACCTCCTCACACAAAACGTCCCATGCACAGCCATGTAGCCGTCATGGAGAAAACATTCGCCGCCAAAAATCAGGACGGCTAATTATACCAAAGCAAACCCTCAAGGCCCGGGTGTTCACACTGTGTGGAGACCCACTTTCGTGTTACACTGTAATCTTAATCCTAGCTTTATTTCCTTGTTAAATCCAAAACCCAGAGCACTAATAGCACATGAATTCAGGGCAACATAAAGAAACGAAAGTTGCTCCAAATTCAGGACATATTAGGCACTGCTAGAATATGAAAATTGGTCCAAATTTAGGACATGTATATTCCAAGTTCCAACACAGCATCCCCAAATACTTATTATAAAGAAAACTGGAAGGCCGTCAAGTGGATCTAGTACACAATTCTAACAGAACATATATCAGAAGTTTGTTATAGGAAATATTATCTCTTTTGTCATTGCAAAGAGACTTGGATCTAGGTTATCACAAATAGTAACCTTTAGTCTTCATCAGAAACAGCAAAATATTTTGCAGACGAGTTGTGATGAACAGCCACATGACAATAGAGGAAAATCCCATTTGCTCCTTGCTCTTATCTGCAACAGAGAGTCGAAGAAAAAATGTTAAAAACACTCGGGAGACTAGTAATACATCAATGACAAATTCTAGTTGATTTCTACAGTATGGTTTCTACAGAGGAATCATCATGAGTAAGAATAGGAAAACCATTGGTAGCTCTGCAGATCTATGTGTAGATGGTTGAAGTGGCTTTTGGATTAGTGTCAAATTCCTGGAATGCGCCTGACACAGATGGGAATCAGTTATTCTGACCATTTCAATTTAGATCTGACCTCGCTTCAGCTCATCAACTAAGGAAAGAGTCTGACCTCTGCTGCAATACCCATAATGATGCGAAGTGCTATATCCAGACAATACCTGTACTCATTTGATTGATAATGCATAAGATGGTCGTCAAGCTGGAACTACAAGAAAAGAAATTGAGGTATTTCAAGGCGCAGAGAAACTAAGATAGTTGTGGTTATTCGCCTCTTTTCCTCTCCATTGAACAAAATCCTTCTCAGTTGGTTGATCAGTCTGTTACGCACACCAGAACGCAAGTCATTAGTTACTTGGAACGTAAATACTGATCCATTGCACATGAAATAAAACTATAAATCGTTTGACCCGTAACGAGGAAAACAAGAGGTGCAAGCATCATGCTGCGAAACAGTTCACAACAGATCCAAAGAGCAGCAACTACTGAAGGGCGAACTCGAAAAGGGGCGTTTTCAGTTGATAGAAAAAGGAACCTACGGCAAACGTAGCACGAGGGGTTCGGGTAATTGGCACCAAAACACCGTATTGGCATGGTCGCAGAATTCTGGAACGGTGCTCCGAACGTATGTGCATGCGCTTGCGCACACATGCACGCTGCACCATTCCACGTTTGACCCATACTACGAACGATACCGCAGCACTCAGGGGACAGCTTAGCATTCCCGTTTAGAGCAGCAGGAAGGCAAGGCTCGTAATATGTAGCAACTGGGCAAGTAAAGCCTTCAGCCACCAAAGGCATGACGAACAAAACTCCAATGCAAACTGCAGCCATAGCTACAAGTGAGCTTACAGATCCCATCCGCAACAGCTTCACCATCACAATTGATATCAAGCAAACAAAACACCTCTGCAGGATCCAAGCTCCACCTAGAAAACAAATCCAAGTAAGCAAAGCTTAAGACTTGGACAAACCACTTCAGACCTTAAAACAAGACTCAAGAAGCGAAGAAAGCAGCAGCTGAGTGATTATACTTGAAGAATGCAATGTACTATTGCTGCTATACACCATAATGGAGCTGATCGAGTACAACACTCTCAGGCTCCCCACTTTCCTCCTGCTCTCCTTTGTGTGTATTCCTTGTGGGCTGGCTGCTGGGTTGCTACTGTTGCTGAACATGATGTCTGCTTTGCTTTCTTGTGTACCAGCCGTCTCCCTCATAATGAGCAACAGTGGCCCCTTTTGAATTCACCCTCATAACTACAGCTACCAACTCAATTAGGGTTTGGTTTTGTTTTGTTTGATTTGCACTAGAAGATTGAGACGAGGACAAAGTTTACTGTCTCACTTCATTCATTGCTTTCCAAAAAAAAAGCAAAAAAAGCTGCACTAACAAACAAATGCAAATAGGTGATGGAAATTAAGTGAAAGCACTCTAGAAATTTCCATTTATCATTTGTATTTGGAGAGGTTTCTTAAGTGTATTTTCTAGATTATTTCCTTTTGTGTTTTGGAACATACCTCATACACAGTAATCGAGGGGTGTGTCACACTGTGGCCTTGCCATTTACATTAAAAAGGATCTTAAGGCAAAAGAAGAAGAATTATGAAAACTCAAATATTTCACCATGCAAAAATATAATCTTCAAAAAATCCTCTAAAAGAAACCAAAGTCCTTCAAGATATTATAACTCTATAACTAATCTCCAATTTCAACACAAGCCAAAGTATCATATCTTTCCAAAATCCTCATATAAAAACAGACCTATTACTTAGGGGCCAAAATCCCTTACCTTACTATACTCTATAATGAATCTAAACACAATGTCCTTGCCTTGGTAGATGAGGCCGTCAAACAAATGCAAACAAGTGATGGAAATGAAGTGAATGCATTCTAAAAATTTCCTTCTATCATTTGTATTTGGAAAGATTTTTTAAGTGTATTTTTTAATTATTTCCTTTTGTATTTTTGGAATGCACTTTTTTATACACATTAATAATGCCTCCTCCAAAACAAAAAACATGTTACTTATTTTAATGGGTCCTTATTTCAAAGTGATTTTTTTCTTGAATTGCCCAATTTTTCGACCAAGATGTGTCTGATGATAATCACATATATCTTGAAGTTGTCCAGACACAAATTTTGTGTCTTATTATTATACACACTTTGGATGTGTAATGGTAATATGCTTACTAGTGTCCATTGCACGGTCAAAGTCAATGTTGAATGGTTTTCAAATGTTGATTCGGTTTTCAACCCAGTTCTTAAATTGGTTCTCACAATGAAACCAATTGACACTTTTAAATGTGAGAACTAGATTGAAAATCGACCTCAAGTTCTCACATGATTGAAAACTGATTCAAATGTATATTTATTTATTTTTGGAGAACTGGGCAAGCTTTTTCATAGAATTTAGATCCGGTTCTTAGAATTCTCTGTATAATTTATTGGTTCCTCTTGTTCTTCTTCTCACTTGGGATTGGTATTCTTCTCTTATTTTTATTTATTTTTTCATATTACACCAACAAAATCTAATAAAAAGATCGATGGCTAGAACCATCGTAAAGGAAACAAAAAAAGAAGGCCAAAGAAAAGTCAAAAGATGCATAGCCTACAGGAAAGAATAAAAAAAGGAAAAAATTAGTCCCTCTCGTGGTAGGAAGTTATTTCACCCACCACCCTTTTAATGTCACCTGCATGCAAATTGTGAAATCTAATAATAATGGGAGGTTTAAAACAAGCATCACCCATCGAAGCAATCTTCCTCTCTATAGCAAAGTTAAAGCACATTAAGAACAATATTTATGCGCTACCTAAAAAATTGAATGTAAAAAGACAAGGATAAATGACCTCTTGATCATCTATCATGGGAAAAACAAGCACATTACTTAATGAAATGATCCATATCACACCCAAGTGCACCATGCATTTCCATCACCATCAAAATAAAATGGTGCCCTTTTGAAGCCTTTTATACTTATGGATCTTACCAATGGCGCTAAGTTCCGCTATTACACCTATTAGTTGACTAATGACATTCGAAACCATCATCTCTAGCATCAGGTCAATAACCACCACATCGACAATGAAAACTTGGTCCTCTCGGGTCATGTAAAAACCGGTTCATAATGAAATTCCTAACGTAAGAACCTACCAACACTCTCTCCATACAACATGCCCACTTTCTCGAACAAAAGCATACATGACGTTTCAAATGACATCATGTGTGGCTATTTGTTGACCTTTAAACGTGCAACAAGCTAAAAATGTGCCAAATGCGTCCAACCTATGTCCACAATCACATGCGAAAATATTAGATGTCGAAAGCTGAATAAATGTCGCAACCCTAACTTTGGGTTTACAACCAAGGCAAAGGGGTTGCAAGGTTGCGGGCCAAGAGAAAGGAAACCCGGGAATCAAGGCAAAGGCATTACAAGGGTGCGGGCCAAAAGGAAGCCGAGAAGTCACATTACATACTCCCGGGAGTGTAAAAAAGTGTGAGGGAGTGTGAGGGAGTGAACACTCACACTCCCAAGGCAACTCCCACTTTGGGAGATGGAGTCCTAGTGGACTGCCGAAACTTTAGAGAGCGATTACAAGGGTCAAAACTCAATGGCTTGTGGCGTTCTTTATATCATCGAAAATTTGTTGGAACGTAGATGTCTAAAATGGGCTCGCATTACTCATTTGGACATCTGAAACGTAAGTTATGGCCAAAAGAAGGGCCGGGAGTCGAACTGCCAGTTTGACTCCCAACCACAAAAAGTCGGGAATCGACCCGATTTACTTAGTTGCAAGGGGCATGCCACATATCATTGGAAAACTCTCGACGAGGACTACAACTTTATTTCATACCGCACCTCAATCGGAGGTCTGCTTGCAAAGTTATGGGGCTCCAAAGTTGCGGGAGTCCCAGCTGGCGAGATTTCGGGACTCCCACTCGGAGTCCCGAGAAAAAGAACCATTTGGATGTAGCCTCCGTGGAGAGCTGCAAAGTATACTATAAGGGGGAAGGTGGTGGCTTCCCCCAAGTCTGGGCCGTGGTGAATCTTGTGTGTCCGTGTTGCCTGTGGCTCGTCCTAACACCAAAGGTGCTCCAATTATGCACTAACCATTTTGTGTGGGTTATGTGCAGGCCTGTGTGAGTGAGTAAAGCTTGTCAACTCTTCCTAGTCCCATCCTGAAGCTCCAACACACCCCTCTACCCTTCAAAGTGTTGTGAGTTAGGGAGCGTGCTCTGACTCCTCCTTCTTCCGCTATTTTCTACTTGGGTTCACATTTGAGTCCTTTAAAGAGTTGGGAGTGCGTCAATAAAATTGAGACAAAAATGCAATGTTGAAGAAATGGAATCATCCTCCAAGATAGACCTAAGGGATGTGTCATGGTGAATATCCATCAAAGATGCTTATAAACCTAGAGTGCTAGGAATTGCCAAATTCTCAAAAAAATGCATTTCCCTAGCTACATGAAGAAGGCCATCTTGCATTGCACATAAACATGACTAAAACAAATGTGGAACCCCCTTCAACCTAAGAAACATACTCCTCCAAAATGGGTCTATTGAAAATATGAAACTTAAAGCACAAATATGAAGCCACCAAAGCCCAACTCTTTAAAAAAATAAATGCGGCACAATCTTCCAAAAAGAAATGGCCTATATCAGCAAAGAATATAGGTAGTTGAACCTAATGTCATGTTAGGGGCCTTAAAAAAACTCCCACAATCCTAGATCCATAATGTCCCCACAAACTTGCATAACCTTTTTATTGAAATTCGCCAAAAAATACAAGAAAGAAAAAAAATATATATATATTGTTAATGTGAGATAAAAAGGTTGACAAGCTACACATGAGGACAAAATGCCCAAAGCAACCTGGGCATCTCATAGGCAAAGGAAAATTATCGATATGTACCATGTCTTGAGATAAAGCGTCATAAAAAAATGCATGGCAAAGTTCTGAGAACCCACTAACACACCCAATATGCATAAACCATTTGTGACAAAAATGTAACCTTGAAAAATCTCTATGTTTAGAGAGAACCCTGATGGACTCTTAAGCTTGCACTTTGACACTTTCACCCTAAGCCCAACTAGGGTTAATTGGGTCAAAAAGTGGTCAAAGGCATGGGTAATCTCACTCATAAGCCCCACGATGTAGATATTGTCTGTTAGGGATGAAAAGGCACAATTGGGGGCCCACACGATGGTCTCAAGGAAAGCTTAATAATGGGCAAAAACAAATAAAAAACCTCTTAAGGGGTCACCATGCCTCATGCTTAAAGATGATTCAACAATGGTGACCCCCTTCACATGTCACCCATGTTAGTAATAAAAAGAAAAATGGTCACCATAAAACAACACGATAAAAAGGACAATGCTCACGAAAGGCCCCCCTACATCACCAACCTCTTTAAAATTAATAGTTTAATAAACGCTATTAAAAATGTTTTTGACATCGACTTACATCACGACCCAATCAAGGTGTAAGTTGAGGAAGGTTTAAATGCCAAAAGGGATCGCTTCATAATCTTCAAAGGTTAATACTCCAAACTGATGGGGGGACAGATGTTCTTGAAACAATTCCCAAAGTTATAAAACAATGAAACGACTAATAAATCAATAAAATCTTAAAACTTAGGCAAACAAAGTCCTATCTAAGACAAAAATGTGTTCATGTTAATAGTCAAAAATAAGTGGAAAGATAAGGTTTAAAGGAGGTGGGTGCAGCTAGTGCAAAAAAACAATGATGTCCTCCAAAGAAATAGCTAACATCATAGGTTAAAAAGTTATAGTAGCACAACTATACTTGTTAGCTCTCTTTAAAATTAGACATTAACAAAAACGAATGATCGAGTAATCTTCCCATGAATGGTGAGAACAAGGCGCACATGAAGCATATGAAAACTCCTCCTAAATAAAAGACCAATCATCTGCCATAAACCTTCTAAAAGGATCAAAAATCTTTCGTTAACTTAAATGACCTCCTTGACTACAACGTAAACACCAATGGGACAACAAGAAGAAAAATAACCATGTTAATTTGTTCGTCGAATTTCAAACAATTCAATCAAGGGGTAAATGAAAAACTTAGTCAACCTCATCCTAGATGGCTCAAAGGTTCATATGAAACAAACAAAGGCATGCAAAATGAAACTCAAACAACCTCAAAATGGAACTAGATTAAACATGAAACTAACTTCAAAAAAAAAAAAAAAAAAAAAAAAAAAAAAAAAAAAAAAAAAAAACACAAACAAAAATTTAGAAAATAAAAAA
>Ga0116227_10006464_pt1 | contig 23746 bp, 20 predicted proteins | sample S1TSphgellanicum_FD_89693 | JGI IMG/M metagenome (GOLD analysis project Ga0116227, IMG submission 89693) | Host-associated microbial communities from peat moss isolated from Minnesota, USA - S1T2_Fb - Sphagnum magellanicum MG | ecosystem: Host-associated > Plants > Peat moss > Unclassified...
AAAAAAAAAAAAAAAAAAAAACAAAAACACTGATTCTATCACCATACTTAGGTACCTACCTACCAACCCACCTACCCTAGTGCGTAGATAATAGGTAACCCAGTGTACTTAGTAGCCTGGCTTCATGAGCGAAGTACATGGCCGTTGGAGTGTGGAAGCAAGCAGCCACAAGAGAGCGAGAGAGCGAGAGAGAATCGGCTCAGAAAATTGCGCTTCTTTAAAATTACGAGAAGAATTAGGATCTGGAGAAAAATTCCCGCTAGCCCAGTAAACATTGAGTTTTTTAATTTGTTGACGCGGGAGGCACATGAATTTCCTGCAGTTTGAGATTCTCATGTTTTGAAGCCCTCGTCTCTACCTCCCTAGTCTTGTAGAATTGTAGAATTTCTTTTTCTCGTGTTGTTGTTGTATGAGAGACTTTTGGTTTCGTTGGGTGTGAGGAATTCGGATGCTTCGTTTGTTGATTGATGATACAAGCTACTACTAGTGTTACTACTTTGATTTGTGATCCGTTTTTGTTTGTTTCTATATGTATCTTTTTTCGAGCTTTCTCGAAGATCTAGATGCTGCTGTTGGTGGTGCTGTTGTGTGCATGAATGTTTGGTTTGTGGTAGTGTATCTAGATAGTTCAGGTTGTTAGGGTTAGGGTTTCGTGAGGGGTTGTTTCTTTCTTTCATTTGAGAAGGTGGAGGAGAAGAAGGCGAAACGCGGAGTGTTGTGATATCGATCTCTTCGCTGATGACGAAGAAGGGCAATGGAGATGATGCTGTTTCGGTGGATGAGGAGGAGAATGGCGGGAGCGAGAAAGAAGCGACGACGACGCAGGCTGTGCAGGTGGCTGTGAATATTCGGCCTCTCATTGCCATGGAGCGCGTGCAAGGCTGCAGCGACTGTATCGCGATCGTCCCTGGTGAACCACAAGTAAGTAGACAAAAGAACAATTTTGGTAAAGGAAAATCCTGTATCCCAAAGAAAGATCTGTCTGTATGGACCAGGATCTCTTGATGGGGTTTCTGTGGGTTTTCCTGAGATATTATGGAGCAATTGTGGCAATTCCTAAACCCATCAAACTGAATGTACTACTGCTTTAGGGCGTGCACATATTGCTGGCCTTGCAATTGGCATGGGTGAAAATCCTAATGCAAGCCTCATCCATTTCCTGAGGCTTGCATTAGGGTTCCTCTCTGGTTTCTGCTTTTTGGGGGTCCCTTTCTCTAGTCAGCATTCCCTACTCTGTGTTCTTGAGTTGGTTTGGACAAGTGGAAGCAATTGTGGCAATTTCTAAAGCTTCAATCCAGACCTTGCAAGTGGGTTGCAGGTTTGACATGTACCCACCATCAGGTGCATTCTTTGTAGTGTACCCATAGTAATGAACCCACGAATTTATGAGAAGTTGATGGGTAAACTGGCTATCTGAATTGTGTGTTCTTAGTGGCTTCTGACCCTCAGAGCCTGGGCAATTGTCTGGCCCGCATATTGTCATTTGTAGTGTCTACTTTTGATGCCCTAATAAGGGCTGAAGACACTCTGGGCAGATATGGCATTGCCCTTTCTTCTTATGGCAATACAGGTTGTACGGTTCCTCTTTCTGCAATTTTTTATGTGACTCTGTGTTGCATCATTTGTAGTGGATTTGGGTACTAAGAAAAATAGAAACTGATGGATGTATTGGGTAATCTGTGGTTTTGGCAGGTGCAAATTGGTCACCATTCTTTCACATTTGATTATGTGTTTGGTAGTAGTGCCCTCCCATTGGATTCTATCTTTGACAAATGTGTGAAGCCTCTTGTGGAAGGACTATTCCATGGCTACAATGCGACAGTGTTGGCTTATGGACAGGTGCAATAACTGATAATTTTCTCTTGTAATTCCCCGACAAAATATCTTGGGGTGCAGAAGAACTGTGTCTGTTGGTCATTGATACCATGGTGGTTGTTTCTCTGTTCAGACAGGATCTGGGAAGACCTACACTATGGGGACAGGCTACACTGTGAGAGGCAACACTGAAGGAGTTATCTCTCAAGTCATGGAGACTATATTTAACAGAGTTGAAACCTTGAAGCAAGAGGCTGATTTCCAGCTTCGAGTGTCATTCATTGAGGTAGTCAGCTTTCTTGTACTCCAGGTTGACAGCATCCAATATGCTGCTTGGCAAGCATCAGATATGCAGTGTCATTAGCTATGATCCTCCTGCTTGTAGGGAACACTGTGTCAAGTCCTTCAAAGTTGCAAGGGGAGCTCTGGTAACCAGCTGGATTTTTTGTTGAGTCTTGCAGATTCTGAAGGAGGAAGTGCATGACCTTTTGGATCTGAACCCTTCCCCAGCAGACTATGGGTACATGGGTGGGACAATGGGTTCAGCATTTGGGGGAGGAATGAAGGTACCGGGAAGTGGGAAGCCACCTATACAGATCCGAGAAACAATCAGTGGAGGAATAACTTTGTCTGGTGTAACAGAGGTCAATGTTAAGAGTCTGGAGGAAATGGCATCCTGTTTGGAGCGAGGATCTCTTTGTCGTGCTACTGGTAGCACCAACATGAATTCACAGTCAAGGTTAGCGATCCATCCAATTCTAAACAGGTGGTAATTGGTTATGGTTGTGCCTGTTGCTGACAAATGAAGACACCCATATCTGTTCATTTGTGCATTTCCATTGTTTTTGTTAGAGTTGCTTTTGTCAAACCAAAACCAGTTATAGATTACATTGCACTGATTGTTGGTACTGGATGTGAAGTTGTAGCACCTGAGGATGACGATAATGTATTCACAGTTTTCTTGTTGTGGTTTGGGGCTTATTGTGTCAGTCGGTCACATGCCATATTCACCATAACACTAGAACAGCGGCGTAAATGGGATAAATTGGATGACTGTGGTGAGGAGTACCTTTGTGCAAAGCTTCATCTTGTGGATTTGGCTGGCTCAGAAAGGGCAAAAAGAACTGGATCTGATGGTGCACGTTTTAAAGAAGGTGTGATTAAATATAAGCTTGATCCCTATTTTTGACCTTGCAGTTCCCTTCACAGCCTGCAGGCAAGAAAGGTGATAATGGACATCATACTCAAGCATTCACCTCTTTTGCTTGTTTCAGGGGTGCATATAAACAAAGGACTTCTAGCCCTTGGAAATGTAATTAGTGCATTAGGTGATGACAAGAAGCGTAGAGAAGGAGGGCATGTACCCTATCGTGACAGCAAACTCACTCGACTCTTACAGGCAAGCTTTTGCTTAGAATTTGTTCTACTTTTTTATTGGGTTGTATATTTAGTCTTTCATTTGTTTTTCTAGTTGACTGAGGATGTCTTTCGTGCACAGGGGCTAAGAAATATTCACACTAGACATTGTGTATAATGTACAATCACTATCTATGTTATCAAAGATAATGTAAGTTTGCAGTTTTGATCAGCCTGGACCCTTTTTCTAGCTTGCAATGCTTCACCAAAGGGTATAATGATTTGACTCTGTGAAAGATTGTTGGGCTTTTCAGGATTCACTAGGAGGAAATAGCAGGACTGTTATGATTGGTGGGTCACTTGCAATGACCCTTTGACATATAGACTGGCCTCAGCTTTTTTGACAACAGATTCTTTTGTTTCATGCTCTTCCACTAATTTGTCTTCATTTTCTCATGCAGCTTGTGTGAGTCCAGCAGATTCAAACACTGAAGAGACCTTGAATACATTGAAATATGCCAACCGAGCCCGTAACATCCAAAACAAGCCAATGGTGTGTGATGAATCTGACCATATCAATGTGTACCCCTTGCCTGGTATCTATTGTTGTCATTAGAGTGCATGGCATTATGAAAACTGGGGCAATTTTTTCCACAAGTATAGTTGCGGATAGGTAACACTGATTTGTTCTTCAATTGTGAGACAGGGCCATGTAATCTGTACAATGCCATCTTCTTGATTTGATGTTTCTCGTGGGGTTTTGTCACCAACTACACTTGGAGTGGAGGAGCTTGTGTGTGACCAGAAGAAGGGCTATCTTAAATATAGATTAATCGTTCAATTGGTCAGTGGTGCAGGTTAACCGTGATCCAATGGCTGCAGAGATGCAGCAGATGCGTCAGCAATTAGAACTTATGCAGGCAGAACTCCTCTGTGCACGTGCTGGAGGGCCATCTTCCACAGAGGTGCAGGTATGCAGGATAAGTATCAAGCTATTTTAGCCTGTCAATTTTTTTTCCATTCTATCTCTAATGCTGTGAGTCACTTGCTGTGATTCCATCAGGTGAAGATGTAATTTTGGAGTCCACAATTGACTGTTGTGTGCTGCTTCTGTATGGGTTCTGTGCAGGTGATGAAGCAGAAGATAGCATGGCTTGAAGCTAGCAATATGGACCTTCGGAAAGAACTGGTAGAGGCTCGTGGGCAACTCGAATCATTGGCTCAAACTGCTGTGCATTCACAGGTGATTGGCCTGACCTATCTCATTTTCTAGTACATATAGTGTTGAATCCTATGAATCATCCAGAGTGATAATCTGGAAAGTGCTGATGCTAGAGAATAATAGCAGGACCTGCACTTCTTTCAGATTAGAGGTTGTCATAATTCTGGTTGGCATGATGAGTGGAAAGGGAAACCACCCTCTGTTCTCACTTATGTTCTTTGCATTGGATTCAGGTTGAGCGCGATAAGTTGAAGTTGAAACTTGAGAAGATTCGTGCTGGCAAGACCTTTGAAGAACTTGACGGAGATGTCGATGACCAGGTATGTTCTGTGCGACCCAGTCAATTTTCTTGGTATTATATGGATAGCTGTGATTTCGTCAAAGGCCATTTCACTGCTCTCTTCACAGCTTGGCATCCTTCACTTGCCACATGGATTGAAACCTTTTACTATTAAAGTGGCACACTAATGTGTGATTGATAAGGTGCTGCAGACTGGAAGCTTGCTGAAAGATTATGTTACAAGAATTCAGGAATTGGAGTGTGAACTGCTTCAAATCCAGAATTCAAGGTTTCCATCCATCCAGTCCTCAAGGCCCATTTCTGCTCATTCCTCTGACAGCTTTGGAGACAGTGCTTCAGGACTTAACTTTGAAACCACACACGTTGATGGAAGAATTTTCTTACCAGCTGGTAAGATATCTGTAATTCCTGTATGTTGTTAATGGGATCCTCTTCATTCTTCTTTAAACTATGAAACATTCATTTCTGAAATTTTTGTCTATGTACACAGGTGATCCTTCTGGTGAAACTGAGACTGTTGTGGTTGCCAAAGAGAATCTTTGCAAACAGCTTCGAGAGCTTACCATTCGCCTTCAGAAAAAAGAGGTGAGTATGTGTGATGCAGTTCTTAAGCCCTTTTTTATGTCTGAGATCCTCTTCCCTGCTACTTGTTTCTCTTTGGGTGAACTTGCCTTATGTTACGTTCCTACCCAAAGGACTCTGCAGCTATGCCCTCTGGCCATATAGCATTCACTGGATACCACAGGGATCTCTGCATGCTACAGAGTCAGAGAATTGCTGTTCTTAGTTTTTCCTGTTGTGATGCAGGCTGAGATGAAGATATTTCAGAGCTTTGATCCTGTATACCTAAGGCTGCAATATGAGAGGAAGCTTGAGGAACTGGAAGAAGAAAAGCAATCTTTGCAGGTAAAGTTTTGCATTTCATTTGGGAAAGAGTCTTTGGGTTGGCTCCATGTCACTACTGTATTATCCACAACACATTTTGTGTCTAGCATCATTGTTTCTCTTTTTTCTTAGGCTTTTCCACTTTAAGTTTGTAGAATGTTTGTTGCCACAGTCAAGGGGAATAATGACTTGTTCATAATGACCCCAGTTCATACTGTTACTGATGAATTTATATGGGCTGCTCAGGGAGAGAGAGACAGGTTGATAGCAAACCTTGAAACTCTTGCAAATGCAGCTGATGGGAGTATGCAAATGATCCAACAGACTCGCATGCAGAAATGGAAGCAGCTGGAACCACACATACAATCTGACCACAAAAAATTCTCTCGTCACTATGGCAGAAAGCAGATAACTGCAGCATGTCTGTTGACAGGCTTACTCCAGATCTCAGTGGCATTAAGTTCTCCATTGCTGTCACTAGGGGCAGATAGACTTGAGAAAGAAGCAGATGAATTAGTCTGATCCTGTCAGCAGAAACAAAGCAGTGAAGGGCTTGCAATCAGAATCAATTCCACCCAAGTTCAGGTGCACCATCTGGTTGTTGCACCCTCACAACTACTGATCTCCTGAGTAAGAGGGTGGCAAGGGCAGGAAGAAGGTGGACTGTGACCACATTGAAAGAGAGTCCAAAGAGAACTTCTCTCAATGTTCAAGTTTGCAACTGTCTCTCCAACATGCAATTTGGGTATGCCTTTCTTGACCCTTTTCAATGCATCTTTCACTTCCCAGTCATTGTTTCTTAGTATTTTCAGAGTGGGTGCCTCTTGTTAGCTTTATTCCATCTGAAAATTGGTTTCCTTATGCCATGATTGGTGTCCTGGTTCAATTCTTGCAGGTAATTTTCTTGAGCATGTGGTGTACGGGGAGGCATATGAGGCTGTCTTACCTTTCAACTCTAATAGATCATCAGGTATGTAGTGGTGGTTCTGGCAGAATTCTGTGGAATGTTTGAGAAATTTTGTCAGAGTATAGTGCTGATCTGTTAGAGCAAACAACATCTTGCTTACTTGATGGTTCAAATCACCTTTTTCAAAACCATGGTAGAAACTCTTGATTTTGGTGACACATAGTAACACCCTTTTTCTGAAAGTGGGAACTCCAATTGATAAGATAGTAACAGCAAGAGTTGCTTATGGGGTCTGGAGTTTAATTAATGCATACCAAGAACTTTGAACTTATTTATCATCTAGTCACAGGTATAACATAACTCTGCCTTTATGCTGCTTCCAATGTGCCTCATATGCTGACTATGATTGTTTTAAGATAATGTCTGTTGTTGCAGAGCTATTTGCAGTTGCAGAAGCACAAAGGCAGGTCACATTTGCAGGGGCTCTAATCACCATCATTTCACTGGCAAGCTGATCATGCAGAACACGAATCTTCATCATGCAGTATGTCATGCTCTGTATTCATGCTTGTAATGTTTGTCCTAGACTTTGTTATTTGCTGACATCTTCACACATGCTATTGTCTTCTCAGGTGGTTGGTCATTGGGCACCCTTTTGAATTGGCAACCATGCGCTATTTAATTTTTCTGGTTGAAAAAAAGCAAAAAGCAAGTTTGCATACACAGCTTGCACTGAGGCACCAAAATCGACTTGTGAGTCTTGATTGTTTCTTTTTGTGATGGACAGGGACATGAGTATGAGGAGACCCAACCTTCAGTGTTTATCTTGGTAAGCTTGTCCTGCACACAACCTGGCCAACTGAACATTGGAATGCTTATATTTGCCACATGATTGATAAAGGCACAGTGGCACACCATACCACAAGCTGCATCTTAAATTCTACTGTGATATGCAATCTCCCCATGAAACTCTGCCCCTAGACAGTTCCCCAATTATTGGATTTACAATTGAGCACTGCATACTACCCCAGGCTATAATCATGAACCCTTGTAGTCAGCATTCCTGCAACCAACCCATTGTGCAATTGGCAGCTGCACTGAAATACACAGATCAGTTTGGCATGTCTCAAACATGTCAACACAGAAACATGGTGTGTTTTCTGCTCCTGTTTTTGCTTGACTATGTAAAGTGTGCTCTTCCATTTCTGGGATTTGCAGATCCTATAGGGATTTGCAGATTCACCATTCAACATTGAAATAACTGAATTTTCTCTTGGTTTTTCCTTTGGAAACTCTCAAAAAGTAGTAATGTAATTACGTAATCGTGAATGAAATTGTCAAAGAACATACCATACTATATCACTGCCTGGGTCTGGGATCCCATTCTATATGGTCCAATTTCTTTGCTCATTGTTTTATTTTGTTGAAAATGGGTGAAGAATTGGACTGCAAGATGATGTTGGATTTTTACTAGTCAATTTTTAATACTTATTGCATAATAGTAGAAAAAAATAGTAGTTGTTGATTATGATCTGTCATCGGATGCATGACTATATGTGAACAGCTTTAGGTAGCTTTTATCTTGCTTCGATCCAATCTCTAACATATGCACAACACATTTGCATGTGCAATTGAAAATTTGGTTGCTACTAGTGTTGGGAGGGTATTTGGTTTGCAACCTAAAACTTGAAGGTTTAGGTTTAAGGTCTTGTGAGTAGGACCTGAGTTGACACCCTTTTGCTGGAACCAATACAAGAATGAAACCATGGAACGAGTTTTTTGCTAGATTGAAAACTGTGAAAGAAAATCTTGAAAAATGGGTCAAGTTTTAGATAGGATTAACCCTAGGAATTTTAGTTTTTTTAAAGAAAGTTAGTAAGTTGTTTGAACTTTATAATTAAATATTAGTTATAATTACTTGTTCAATTGTGTGCCCACATAGACCTTTGTTTTAATTTGAGGTGAACTTTTATACATTACAATCTCTAGAGTGTGTAGTGTGTACATGGAATTGGACCTATTTTTGAATAGGCTTGGAGGTTTTTGAATTTGAAAAAATGTATTAAAATTGAAACCAAAGAATTTAAAATTCGAAAAAACCAAGTTCAAGCCCCACCTAGAACACCTCCAATTAAGTTTTACAATGTCAAAATTTGGATCAAAGGTGATTTTAGAAAGGAAGAACCACACAACAATAATTGCTATCTTGATGTAGTTGAATGTACAACTATACCCAATTGTGATTGATCGATTGTCATGGGGAACAATTAAAATTGTAATTGCAAAAATGGTTGGTATATAGAAAAATTCTTTTAGTGTATATGCATGTTGTAGGACATTTTGTCATAGGAATCCAAATTCAAAACACATAGCAAAATCAAAACAATTTGTATGCATGTTTCATGTGTGTGACTTTATTAGTTTCTATAGTATTGGGCGCCAATCTACGAGTAACTCACAACATATATGAATAATATTTTATGGTAACTAAAGAATTAAGATCCAAATGCAATTGTGTTTTGTATGGGAATTGGGGTATGTACTATTAGATATAATGTTAATTGTGTTTGATTACCATTGTAATAGTTTTAAGAATTTTGTTGCATAAATTGTAGGGTAAAACACAAAGGGGGCCAAATTATCAAAAAAGTTGTTGAGGGTTTTACATGATGTGATACTTGAAAGATACCTAGTCCACCAAGTGTCATGAGAAAAAAGACAACAATGAACATTTTGAAAAACAAAGTGCCCACCCAATGCCCATAAAGTGGGTGTTTCAAAATGGTCTTAAAAAAAAATGTCAAAATGTCAATTGTTGTGGGCATTTTGTTTTTCAAAATGTTCTTTTGTAATGAAAAAAATGAAGCAACTACAACAAGTAGATGTTTCAAAATTTATAATACCATTTTGTTCACCTAAAACATATTTGGATACACATATCTCCAACCATGACTTTCATACAACTTGCTATTGTTCAATGCTCAAGTATGACCATGACTTAAGCATTCAATTAGACTAGTTCACTGTGTATCCCTTCTCATGCAAACAATTATGATCTTTTTGGTGTGTTTCCCTTGACAAATAGATACCACAACTTCCAACTACATGTCCATTCCAGTCTTCAAACTGCACTTATGACAAACATTGAACAACATTTTATGATGATACAAACAAGCTTAACACCCAAACCCTTGGCACTAGCAATCTCCTTTTAGAACCCAAATTTTCACACTCGAAAATAGGTATTCAACTTAAAGATCTCAATCTCTCAAGTACTTGAATCCTTTATGTATATCAACGCAAAGAACAAACCATGTATACCAAACACAATTTAAATAAATCACACCCATATCAACCTTCTAACCTTTTCAAGTTCGTCATCTTTTCCATGGAATGTTTATAAGGATGTTTATTTTCTCATATGCATAACAGGAAATTCAAATATGAGAGGTGAATAAAGCTTCAACAAAATTAAGGCATTTGTCCCATCATTCACAATTTGAACTCCTCCAAAAAAATCTAACAACATCCACTTAAAAAACACAATCCAAAAAAAAAATAGTAATAGAAAATTCAATCTTTAATTACTAGAAAACTCTGCCATTTATCACTATTAATAGCTCTTTTCACTCCATCATCAATGAATAACAACCACACACATAAAAAAACAACAAAGGACCAAGCATATCCCAAGAGTTTCGCTCTTTCATAAGTTGCACCATAGTTCTCATTGCCTACACAAATAGGATCTCATTTTAGTGAATGATAAAAAACAAAATGTGATTCGGTCTTCGGTGCTTTGATAAGCAACACCCTTTTAAAATTGTAAACTTTGAATTACAACTAAAAACAATTTTGGACTACACATTGTTGTTAGAACACATATTACACCTTGTAAGGCACCCAACAACTACATTTTAAAAAGGTGTGGGGTTGAAAACACATTTAAGTCCCCAAAATCATAAGCACAAAGTATAATTTTTTACATTTGAAATATTTGACAAGATGTGTACACTAAACTTAATGACAATTTTGGATAGATTTGAAAAGTTTGGAACTTGATTTATTCAATTTTTTAAAAAATCAACAAAAGATGCTGATTTTGTATGTGATGAATATATTTGGAACAAATTAATACATATCACAAAACATGAAAAATGACAAATATATTTCAAAAGTGAAGTTATATGTGGTATTTTTGCATGAAAATTTCGTTGAAAAATGACAATGATATAAAAATAGGAAAGCTATCAAAATTTGGGAAAATTGTTACATGTGTTCAGACATTTTGATCACCATATGTGATTTTTTAGTGTTTATAAGACATAAAAATTTTATTACTAAATATTTTCATCGACGAAACATTGATAATTAAAGAGGATAACATCATTGAATTGAACATGCTTTTTGTTTTGGATTTTGGTTTCCCTTATTAATGGAACATGTCACCTAACATGACATCTTATAGTTGTAAAAAAAATTACATGTTATATATTATGTGTACATTGAATGTACTCAATCCTTTTACTAATTAGACCATTGAATAAAAGTTAATTTTGATTTAAAGGGAACTTTGAATTATAAAAAGTTGTCTCGCACATTCCAAAAGATTTTTGCTTGAATTTAAGATTGCCAAAATGTTGTCACCTAAAAAAACTTCATTGTATACTTTCATACTTGTTATAATCACCATTTTTTGCTTAAAGTGGGTCCCTTCTAACATGCTTTCACTTAGCTAGGTTTTCAAATAAAATTACATTCTCATTACTATAATGCAAAATTGTTATAGCATTTGAATTAACATGTAAACTAAATTGTAATGGGTTTTTACATTAGAGTTTTCAATATTATAGTTCTTATAACATTAGTGGTTCAACTTCAATAATCCCTTTCTTCTTTTGTGTCAACGTTAATAATTATCTTGTTATTGGGCTACTTTCACACTTGCCATGGTTCCTCTTGCTATTGGACTACTATTATCCTTTGCTACTTTTAAATATTTTATTCCATCCTTGAAGGATTGCAATAATATTTTTCACTTATGTGATAGTTATCATTTGGGTCCTTTGAAAGAACTTTTTTCCATCATAGTTTAGGGTTAGTTAACATAAGATTGAAATTACACAATTGAATGTTGATTTTTATGCATGGTCTTCCAAGGATTCAAACTAGTTACAAGTGAAAATTCAATGCAATTTAAATATAGTATGATAAGATTGTGAATGACATTTCAATTGATGAGTGTTATGAATGTCCCATCTATGTGCATTGGATAGTTGGTGGCATTGAAGTGAAAATATGATAAAACATGTGATTGTTTTTACAAATGATAGAGGTTTTAAGGAGTTAATGGATAAAGTTCTCAATCCAAGTGAAGGTAGAAGACAAAACAAGTAAAAAATCAAATGTGTGTGAACACTTTATGATCATGTTCCCATGACTAGATAATGAAAATAATGTCATAATGATTTGTAAAAAGGAATGCCTTATTTTAAAATATTCAAATTTGGGTGTTCAAATTGTATGTCTCATAAATAAACTTTAAGTTATAACATTTGAACTTTGAATCATTCATCAAAATTTGATCAATAATCAAATGCATTCAAGAAGGCAACATTACGATTTTTTCAAATTGATTCCAATGAAGTTGTTTGTTACAACCTCATCATGAGTTATCAACATTTTTGTTGATCTTTTTTTCTTTTGATTTCGTGTTTGGGTTTTTTCAACAATTCCTAACACATTTTCATTTTCATTTTAATCTTTTACATCCTCTATATTAGTTCTATCAGCATCCACTATCTTTGGGTTTTATCTTTGGGTTTTATTTTCATTTATTTGATTTGCTTCTTTAACCACCTTAGAAATATCAACTCTCTCATGTTGTCAAACATTATATATTTTCTTTTACTTGAGCTTTTATTTGAACCCCCAACCCCCATAATAGAGCCATTAGAGTTGATAATGCACATGTGTTGTGCAAACATATGTAAGCAATCACCATATCTAGCATGTGGCACAATGGAAATAAAATTTTCCATAAAATATTAAAACTACAATTTAACATTGCAAAATAAATCCTATAAAATCTTTTTTTTATTGTATAAAATGTGAATGTGTTTTGAATATTGATAATTCATCTTTCTCACCTTTGAGGAGGGAGTTAAACTATGGTTGCATTGGATCATGACATCTCATATTAATGTGTAAGATAAAATTTGTCTTTCAACAAACTTCATGCCTAAATTTTTATTTTAAAAAAAAACCCAATCATGAATAGTTATCACTTGTATTCACCATAGTCATAATCTCAAAACCTACACTTTTAAACCACAACTCCTTAAATCAATGTGGAGTAAAAACCTTTGCAACAATAATATGATTTTGGGTCTATTTTAAGCACAATATTTGGAATATATTGTAAGGCATCTAAAATAAGATGAATTTCATGTAAGCTTTCAAAACTAACAATGATTTTTTTCATTTTCTTATAGTATTGCTAATGATTTCAAGTGTTCTTTTATTGTGAAACAAAATTCTTTTGATGCACATATATTTTGTGATGCCATATAATTCTCTCCACACATTTGCAATGAATTTTGATTAGTCTTGCAAGAACCATTGTCACTCTAGCTTTTACATGGATGTTTATTTTAGTGTTTGTATTTTTTCACTCAATACTTGGACTTATGTAATCCTAGGCAATCAATCTATGTGTTTTAGCTTAACCTTCTACATACCAAAACATTTTCTTGGAAAATCTTTCAAAAAAGTTGATTTTTCATGTATTACACCACCTTCTCATACTTTCTTGTATGTTGTTAACTCTTAGTGCCATATCAACAAACTTCACAAAATATAACAAATGTTTTCATCATACTTCAATGTTGTCCAATAACTAACCATTGAATTGAAACAATTTCTGAAATGACTTGATGCATGGCCAAAGTAAACACTAGGACCAACGCCAATGTATTGTGCCTATCGCAAAAAGTAAGAAGAAGAACATGGGACGGAGGGAGAGGAAGAAAAGAAGGAGAAAGATCAACCTCCTCACATGCTATATTAGTTGTTTTTATTAATTGAACCTATGGCGTTTAGACAATCATTACACATCATCCTCTCACATGTTGTATTATGTGTTTTTATTAATTGGACCTAAGGCCTTTAGATAACCATTGTACGTCAAGAAAAACTATTTAGTTGATGTGAAAAAGAGTCCAACTCAAGGATACAATTTGCTTCAAATTGGTCATTGTGATTTTGGACCGTGGACTTGGTCTAAAGTGGCCATAATGTTATTCTACAATTTGCCCAATTTAGGGAATGAGAAGAATGGTGGATCCTTGAGCATTACCTAGGGAGAAGAGTAAGGAATCCTGACATTACCTTGGTCATGTCTTTTTTGGCTGTTATGAAACTGTCCAAATAACTAGAAGCATATATTTGTATTAGGTTTTTAACCCTATAACTTCAAACAATGAAATTACTCTCTAAAGCCACTTTGTCAACACATGGCACACGCATCATGTGCTCCCTCCCAATGTAACCTTTCTTGCTTAAATGTATAGTCTTTTAGTGGTCAATCATCTATAAAACTTCAATTAAGTACAATTCAAACTCTAGTATACAACACTTCAAAATTGGCAATACAAATTTTTTAAATAGAAAGACAACTAGAGCATCTCATTTGAATTGGGGTAAAGCAGATTGATGAACCAGGATATTAGAATCTTGAAAATGGTTAGAAAGCTTCTTCATCTATCTTCCAGATTGCAAATCAAAAAATCTTGTCGGGCATGGGTGTGCGTGCCTCTGTAGAAAATACTAGTATCTATTATACTAAAATTCTTAGGAAGCATGCACAGTTATAATATCAATCCAAATTGTAACAACACGAGGTTAGCCCTCATCAGCCTACTCCCCGAAAGCTTCATGCTTTAGACTTCATTATGTGTAGGGTAATGCTTTAGGACTGGGGCTTTACTGAACTAGAAGGGAGATGAGGCAATCCTGAATTTGTATGAAGCCTGAGTCCATGGGGTTTTACACAGTGTAAAAATCACCAGACAGTTTTTTAAAAAAAAGAATTTCCTATAATACCCAGTGAGTACCTGGTCAAGAATTCTTTAAAGAAAACTGGCGGGCATTTCGAAAAACAAAATGCCTATGGAAGTGGGTTGCTATAGTTAATAATGCAACAGACATGTCTGGAAGTCTAGTGTTCATTTGCATTCAATTTGGCAAAAACCTAATAATTCTATTAAAAGCTTTGTTCCATGATCAAGCGCATTCTTGCCAAGAAAACATGTATTTGAATGTAGATCAAAGACAAGAGTACAGATGGAAAGTGGCATATTCATTGCAATCCAAAGGAGTGGGAAGAAAAACTTCACAAAATCCCACTTGAGACATACTTGCATGTAAACTTACATATAAGCTGCAACTGGTATCTGGATTACAGGAGAAATACAAACTGGTACTGGTTTCGATGATGATGTGATAAAAATCTTGTTGTTCAGAGTATTAGAATTACTGTAGACATGAATCATGAAGCTCGGAGTATATATGATGATGGAGGGCAGTAGTAGTAACCAATGATCACTTGCAGCAGCATGAGTTATAGCCGGCATTTACAGTATTGCTCATGGTTTGTTGTGGCTTTTTTTTCCCCCATTCTAGACTCGTGTCTTGGAGAATGGCATTGCACGAATCACCAGCATATGGTACATCGCAGCCAACGTTGCCCCCAGCAATGGACCTACCCAAAAGATCCACTGAAGTGTGTACCCATGATTCAACCCATCCCAGTGCCCAAAGTGCCACCCGAATCAGTTGGAGTCTTGCATCTGACTACTACTGCAGTGACTTGCTGCTGCTATGCATGCATATCACCAAACAAAAAAATAGAAAACATAATTTGCACATTCTATTATGTTATACAGTTGGCTGAGATCAATTGGCAACGAGTCTAGATTTTCCGATAGTCTTGAACTATATTGTTCAGAGATCACAAGAGATCAACAAAGAGAGCAGCTCATGGAGGACATGTTCAGATGTGCCTTACGTGGTCATTCCAGGCATTATGGTGTCTGTTGAAGATCACGGCAGCACCCAGGCTACGAGCTGGGTTGATACCAGTTCCTGTAATGGGGATGGTTGCCAAATGCACCAAGTAGACTGCAAACCCAATGGGAAGGGGCGCAAGTACCTGCCACACAATATCACATGATACTATGAGTATTTCCACTACAGGGCCAATGACGTTAGGTTCTAAACTGGGGATCGAGGTTAGAGCAACTCCACCACAGGTGCTCAGTATAAGACCCTGCAAATTAAAATTCAATGAAGAAAAGTCAAAACATGCTGGTTTGAATCAGTAAAACGGTTTTGCCCAGCAGTTTAGTAGAGTTTGTTGAGGGTGGTAATTGACATATCAAAGCCTAACAAATGCTGCTTTTTGGCTAGATAGTTTAATTGGTCCAGGTGGGTTGCTACTCAGAGTAGTCTTCCACCTATTTGCAGTCCTATTTTTAATTTTAAGGATAATATTGGGAAAAAAAAAGCTTGGATGTGAGAAATATTTTGGCAGAAAGGTAACATACTGAGCACTAAACCACTGGAGATGACCCTACAAAAACGTTTCTCACCTCCAAGTTTTGTTATGGCCATTTTTCCAACCCCACACATGAAACTAAAACTGGGACTGCAAATAGGTGGGAGACTACTAGTAGCAAACCAGCAGGACGAATCATTATGATTGGCCAACTAGAAACAGGGAGCAGCAGTCAGATCACATTTATTACGCTCTTTTCTCGCGAGTGTCAGTCTTTGCTGTGCCTTTTATAGCCCTCAGCAGAACATGCACAAGTGCTGGCCCAAAACCATTTCCATCCAATTTTAATTTGCAGGGTCACGTACTGAGCACTGCTGGAGATGCTCTTATATGCTTCACTGAGACTTGTATATTGGACCTACGTACCGGCACATGAGAATCGCGAGCGCTGCGCTTGGCATCAGTGGCACTGAAGACGGTGTACACCAGCACAAAAGTTCCAACGATTTCTGCTCCCAGGCCATCTCCCTTGGTGTACCCATGTGCTACTTGGTTGGCACCACCTCCGTTAGCCTCGTAGAAGCCTGGCTGAAACCCCTTCACCACTCCTGCTCCGCAGATTGCACCCAAGCACTGACAGATGATGTAGAAGACGGCACGAGGGAGCGAAACTTTCCTTGCTAGAAACAGCCCAAACGTCACTGCTGGGTTGATATGTCCTCCTGCAAACAAGCAAACAAACAGTTCAGAAATTTCAGGTTCCAGCTGCAGCACATGAGCTTCCTCATCATATGGTAGACCATCTGCAGCTGACTGCAAGTTCTGCCATGCTGCGGCTGCAGCACAGGCACAACTACTTTGTGTACCTGAGATTCCAGCAGTGCAATAGACGAGAACAAAGATCATGCCCCCGAATGCCCATGCGATGCCTTGAATGCCAACGCCGTTGCAGCCACCCAGGCGATCTTGACCCATGACAGTATTCAGGGCGACGTACAGGAACAGGAAGGTGGCGAAGAACTCTGCAATTCCAGCTCTCCAAAAGGACCACAACCGAAACTCGTTCCTGTCAATAAAAGGAGAAAAAGCTGGCTCGATGTAGTCCTTCTCTAGTGGAGCACTTGCACCCAACGGTGCTCTCTCTCCATACTTGTTGGCTGCTCCCATTGCAACATCATCTGCCTTGTCTGCCATGATATGATCTCCTGCTGCTGCTGCTACAAGCTACTACTGTTACTGGGACTACTACAACACTGAAAGAAAATTCCGTCTCCTGAAGTACCCTGTTTCCCCTCTAATTGAACGAAATTTCAAGCTTCAAGTCCACAACCAAATTCAAAACCCACTCTACTTAAATCTTCCAAAAACACCCACCCCACAAAAACAAAAATTAAAAATAAAAATCCTTCAAGTGTGAGCTCTGGAGGAGCTTTGCTTCAAGGATGTCCAGCTTTCAAGCACCCAGAGAGAGTTCAAAACAAACTCGACAAAATGCTCTCCAGAGAACCAACCAAAAAAAACAAAACTCCCAGTTGAGCTTCTCTATCTCTGGACCTCTGAAAATTGCTCTCCAAAAGACCAAAACTCGCAGTTGAGCTCAGGAGCTTTGCTTCAATGACAGCAGCAGCAGCAGCAGCAGCAGCACCGAGAAGTGAGAGAGAGTCCAGAAGCCTTGGGTGACCCAACAAGCACCTACAGGAGCACATTAAAACAGAAATGCTTCCGTTTCAGACTCATGTTTGGCACTAATTAATTAAGAGAAAGCCAAAGGAAAAAAAAAACACAAAAACAAAAACAACAACAAAATTAAGAAAGCAATAATTAATTAAGAGAGAGCCACACGAAAAATTAAATTAAAATTTTTTAATTAAAAAAAAATTAAGAATAATTTTTGGGCAAATTCTAGAACATTGAAGTTGGTTTGAAACAAAAGATAACTTTGAAACTTACTAGTGGACTTAAGGCCCACTTTACACTATGAGTCAGGGCTAAAAATACTTGAGGCCAACTTTGAGCATTTTTGGCTTGTGGTTTGGCCCCAACTTACTAATAATAAATGCTAAAACATTGACATCAGGATATTAATAAATGCTGGAACATTGGCCCTCAAGGTTTGGGTTGCAACGCAAATTGTCTTCTCAAATTCGATGGTATCCTTTTTTTCAGCCTTGGGTTCAATAGAAGGCCACAAAGTTCAGCATTTATTAGTAACTTAGAGCAGATTGAAAAGATTTTTTCTCTATTTCAGCCTTCACTCCTAGTGTAAAAAGCACTTGGGGGCTCATTTTAACTTTTGCATCAATAAGAATGCTTGATTTGAGTTGAACCCTTGGACTCGACTCCTAATGTAAAGTGGGCCTTAGTATACTCAGAAAGTACCTTACCTATGACTCATGTTTGGCATTAAATAATTCAAAGGGCCAGATGAAAAGAAAAGAAAAGAAAAGAAAAAATTAAAAACAATTTGTCGAAATTTTTAAAAATCGAAGTCAATTCATAACAAGATAACTTTGAAACTTACTTGTGGACTTGGGTAGCATACTCACAAAGTATTGCACCTACAACTCATGTTTAACAATAATTAATTAAGAGGGCCAGATGAAAAATAATAATTATAATTTGTTGAATTTTTTAAAAATTGAAGCCAGTTCAAAACAAGATAACTTTGAAACTTACTAGTGGAGTTAATATACTCAAAGTATTGTCCCTTGGACTCATGTTTGGCACTCATTAAATAAAAGGGCTAGATAAGAAAAAATTAAGAACAATTCAAAACGAGATATCTTTGAAACTTATTTGTGGACTTAGCATACTTAAAGATTATTGTTAAAATTCAGAAATATTACAATATCAGGGTCTCTGAGCCCAAATCTGACATTTCTTGGGATTTAATATGGGCACTAAGAGCATCTCCAGAGGTGCTCGGGATGTAATCCTGCACAGTAGAATTGGATGAAGAAAATCCAATGTATGCCAGTTTGGTGCAGCAAAATGGTTTTGGTTCAGCATAATTGCACAGGTTGCCATGCACAGGTTGCCATGTCTCGTAAAAGGTGCAGCAGTGCTGTGTGCACCTGCAGAAAAGAGTGTAATAAATATGATCTGACTGTTGTTCAGTGTTTCTTTCTGATTGGCCCATCACAATGATTGGTCCAGGTGGCTTGCAATTAGTAGTTCCCACCTATTTGCTTTCCCAGTTTCAGTTTTATTGGTGGGGCTGCAAAAGAGTACATAACCACACCAATACTCAGCACCACTGGGGATGCTCTAACACTCAAGAAAGTGAAGGTACCATGAGTACAACAGCAGGGTATCAGTACTCACTAGTGCACCATGAAGGATGGATGGTAAGTCATCATGAAACAATTTTCTGTTGAATTCCAGTTCCCTAGCTAACCATGGTGGTTAGCTCAGTTGCTTTTTTTACTATTTATCTGTTTTTACAGGTAGGTAATAAAACCAACCATTAACTTTTACACATAAACAATCTACTTATCTAGTAGTAACTTATTTTCCTACTTGATTGTTGAAACTTTCTCAAAGTGGCTAAAATTGTGTGTGTGTGTGTGTGTGTGTTTTAATTTTTATTTTTTTCTAGTCGCCAAATTTTGACTCTTTTGGGAAATATCGCTAGATTTCTCTATTGGTTTCTAGCATGGTAGCCAAAAATGTGAAGGATGATTGCCACTTCAGCGACAGCAAAGAGAGGGGGGGGCGGAAAGAAATACCCATTGAATCTGAAGGGCCATTCTGCCCTAGACTTAGTTAGTCATATGTATGCAACTACAACAAGGGGTGTGTCACACTGTGGCCTTGGCATTTACATTAAAAAGTATCTTAAGGCAAAAGAAGAATTATGGAAACTCAAATATTTCACCATGCAAAAAACATAATCTTCAAAAAATCCTCTAAAAGAAACCAAAATTCTTCCAGATATTATCACTCTATAACTAATCTCAAGCTTCAACACAAGCCAAAATATCATCTTCCAAAAATCCTCATATAAAAATAGACCTATTACCTACGGGCCAAAATCCATTAAACTACTCTATAATGAATCTAAACACAATATTCTTGCCTTGGTAGGCAAGGCCAACAAAGGGATGAGACCTGCAGTCGAGCTTGGTGTTCTTTCAGGTTTTTCTCCCATCTCCTTGCATGAATTGCTTTGTGTTGCAGATGATGGGTTTAAGTCCTGTGTTACTTGATTTCTCCTCTTAGGACTCCTCATTGTGTGCTTTGCACTTTCAAGAGTGTTGTCTCTTTTTTGTGCTTCAATCCTTTTGTTTTTTTTTCCCATGTTTCTTTGTTAGGTGTTTTTCCTTTATTTATTTATTTATTTATTTATTTATTAGATTTGTGCAAAACAAAAAGAGGTAACTATTGACTTCAAAGTCCTCACTTGACATTACAACCAGATTTAATTGATTACAAAAGAGTGAGGAATCCTCGGGAACCCAAGATTCCTTGTTGTTCTTTTTGGCTTTTGAAACTCATTAGAATTAAGGTTTTATTTTAATCTCAATGCTTTCATGTACGGTAATGCCCGAGGGCTAGGTTGCTCCTAAAATAATGGGCCCCTCAGGTTGGAGGCCAAGGGCCCATTATTTTGGGAACACCTCAGCCCAAGGGCATTGCATGGTGTAAAAATCAATGGATTTCTGTAAATTTTTTAATTTTTTTACTTTTCTCTTGTGATACCTGTTGGGTATTCATGCAATACTTTTTTTTATTTTTTGCTTTTAAAATTTTGCAAGACTTCCAAGAAATTTGATTGAAGTGAGAAGTCCCTTTTGCGGTCCATTCTTGTAGGCTCTTGTAATTCATTGGAGTTTGCTTTAATCTCAACCAATGCTTCTATGCTTCCACTCTTGAGGACCTTGATTAACTATTTGGTTCACAACCACCGTACAATTTCAATGGGACGTCTATAGTTAAAAACAAACAATGTGTTTATTGTGGTGTTAACTTTTATTCGATCTCAATAACCAAAGTTTACATTATTTTTACAATGGTACCATTGCTATGGGCCAGTTCACCCAAGTTATTAATTTTTTTGGATAACCAATTGAATCGATTAATCACTGGTTTTAACCATGGTTCCAACGTAGATGCTAGGTTCACCCAAGGCCATGCATATGGCGTGCTCAAAGTATTCACATTTGGAAATTGACAACAAGGTGACCGACCACATGAGTACTTTGTACACGTGCATTGCCTCATCCATATGGCGTGTGACATATTGTGGGGGTGTCTAGTAGGATGATGAATCACACACAAATTGCTTTAGTTTTTAGTCTCCAAAGAAACAAACAGCCCCAATTTAGATATGGTATCCAAGGAGTTCATTCAAAACCTTCAAATGGCACCAAAAATCCCCCATTGAGTAATAGTGATCCCTTGGGTGAACCAGCACACAAGGTGAGATTTTCAAAAAAACCTGCAAAAAAAAGTATAATAGTTTTCAAGGGGAGTTGAAACTCAGAAAACCATCCATTTTGGGCACAAGAACCTGAGTTTTGATCATACACGGGGTGAGATTTTTAAAAACCTGCAAAAAAAGTACATTTAGCGTTCAACGGGGGTTGAAACTCAGAAGACCATCCATTTTGGTGGTAAACTGAATTTCATCCTGTCTTTCCTTTTTTCCTGAGCACCTCCACTGCTGCTAGCCTGCATGTACTTTTCAGTGCTCCTACTTGTACAACGACTGTTTTACCTAGTCTCCAACATTGTGCATTAAGTGCTGAGTTTCAGCATTTCATATTGAGATTTAATAAAATTCCCTTACTTTGCAGATGCCACTGAAAGAGGGGGGCGATAGGGGGTGAAAGGAGGCCCAAAGACAAGGGTTACTTTAGAGATAACTCTAATATGTCAAAATTCAAGAACCTCATTTGTAGATTGTATGTTTTAAGGTCTACCCCATGCAACAGGGTGTGAGCTGTTCATCAGTCAGGCCGAGTGAACCAGCACCCACCACCGCACCATGCAAGATGGACGGTGTGTCGACAAGGAACACTACTTTTTTTATTGTATTCGTGTCCCATAGCTAACCACAATGGTCATAATATATCCAAACATTCAAATGTACGTAAATTTTCACCCACCAAGTAGGAACCAAGTGACTACTTATGTCCTTGCCTTACCTACATACTTTACCCATGTCGGTTTCATCGTCAAATAATCCTTAAAATAGTGAAATGAACTCTCATGAAAATAAGAAGCTAAAAGGTGTGAAAAACCATCATAATTTCACTCCTCACATAACAATATTATAGAAAATCATTAAAAATTTCAAACCTTAAAAAATGAACCCAAAAAAAATAAAAATAAATTATATATATATATATGTCTTGTCCATGAGGAAACTGACCCTAGGTATGCTAGTAACCACTTACATTTCGTACTTACTTTTTTCCATCCGGGGTTTCTACCTATTACACAAAATGATACCGGTAGACCACCCATAAAATGAGCCGATCCTTCAATAGGACTCAAATGTTGTGCTCCGATCAACAACCAAGGGCCCCAGCTGAAATTTTTGATTATTTCGACTTGTGTGCCCGGGGCTAAACAACTCAATAAAGGCATCCAACCTCCCATATACAACGCTCAAAAGATTTCGGGGGAGGAAACAAATTGCCTAATTGTTATTGTGATTCAATAGGGGGGTTAAAACTTCTTTTTTTTATAGATATATCACAATTGTTTAGAACCGCCCGAAAGATGAAGAAATGAGTTTCTTAAGTGGGTGTACAAAATATTCTTCCTTCCTTCCTTCCTTAGTGCATTCCAACCAAGGATGAAATAAATAAATGTAAAACTTTAAAGGGGCAAAACTTAGAGCAACCCTCCCCCCCCCCCCCACCATCCAAACCCATGTTCCAACCAAAGGTTAACTCAATAAACAACGGACTAGATACGAATAAAGGCAAACATAATTTGGACTTTACAAAGTCCAAAATATCATTTAGGGTTTAACAACAACAACAACAACAACAAAGAGGCACAAGACAAGAATCACATGAAGGCAAAACTCATATACTAATTGTGGGTCCTAGGGTAGAGAAGTCATGGGGCTATGTAGGTCTTGTTTTAGCTTGGAAAGCTGGCATATTAAACTAGCCCCAACAAACAAACAACCAAGCAAAAGCTAATAACACTTTGTTTTGTCTTGTGAAGAAGATGCTCAAGTTTTTAGATTCTAGCTGGTGTTTGGCTTTGTTGTTGCCAGGCTTTTTGAATTTTGTTTGGGGTTGAGGTGGGTTTAAAGAGCTTTTTTGTAGCTAAACCCTAATTTTGGTACACTCATAGAGCTGACAACTTACCCATTGTACACCTTTTCTGTGGCACTCTTCTCATGCCTTTGTTGTGCTGTGCTGTTCTTATCAACTTCAAAGATATTTTATCTCTTTGCAAAGGATTTTTCCATTTTGTTTCCCAAAAGAAAAAAAAACCAAAGATATTTTATCTCTTTGCAATTAATTTTTCCATTTGTTTCCGAAAAGAAAAAAAAACCAAAGATATTTTATCTCTTTGCAATTAATTTTTCCATTTGTTTCCCAAAAGAAAAAAAAACCAAAGATATTTTATCTCTTTGCAAAGGATTTTTCCATTTTGTTTCCCAAAAGAAAAAAAACCAAAGATATTTTATCTCTTTGCAATTAATTTTTCCATTTGTTTCCCAAAAGAAAAAAAAAC
>Ga0116227_10006465_pt1 | contig 23745 bp, 19 predicted proteins | sample S1TSphgellanicum_FD_89693 | JGI IMG/M metagenome (GOLD analysis project Ga0116227, IMG submission 89693) | Host-associated microbial communities from peat moss isolated from Minnesota, USA - S1T2_Fb - Sphagnum magellanicum MG | ecosystem: Host-associated > Plants > Peat moss > Unclassified...
CACCGCGCGACTTGGGTTATCGGAAACGCTTTTAGAGAAGATGCCGTATTCAGGGGCTTTGATGAGGATCGACTATAAGCGTGCACTGGAAGTTTGAGCGTTTTTGCAGACCGCTTTGTGCCAGGAGCGGACGTTGCTATAAAAATGGTGAGCGGCTACATGGGATGGGTAAGTTCATTAACGTATTTGTGACAAATAAGCTTGGATAGAGTAGTGACATGAGGTGCTAATCAAGTGCACCTCAGCCTTAACTACTGACTCATAGAGTTTTGTTTAGCTAGCTCATCAGTGCTGGGAAATGAAGTAATACCTATTGCAACAATAACAGCGAGTGTTGAAATAACGCTTATAGCAGTCCATCCCATATTAACAACAACAGGGCTAGCTACCGCAGAGCCTATTACGCCTGCTGCATAATAAAGTGTGAGATATGCGGCGTTCAGCGTACCTGAGCGAGCAGGGTTAAGGGCAACGATACTCGCCTGATTAGCGACTTGAGCTGCAAAGCATCCTGCATCGAAAAATGCCAAAGTGGTTGCTGTCCAAATCGGATGCCCCATTGCCGCAGTGAGTGTCATAGCTGAAATTCCCGCAACGCTAAGCCCTACAGTAATTACAGCGCGGTCTCCAAAACGATCCGTGAGCTTTCCAGCAATGCGAGTCACCATAAGTCCAAGAATACCTGCGAGGCTATATAAACCAATGGCTGCTGCATGTAGGTTATAAGGTGGGGCAGCCAGTCTTATGGCGAGGCCCACCCATATAAGATTAAAGGCAAAAAACCAGAGCATGCCGGTGCAACTGCGTTGGCGAATTTGTGCCGATTCTTTTAGAAGCGACGGAATTGCCCGTAGTGTCGAAAAGTAACCACTACGGGATTCTGGGTGTGTCGCAGGCAAAACTCGCAGAGCACAAAGGGCGGCTAGAAATGTGCATCCTGAAAATACCAGTAGAGCACCTCTCCACCCTAGCCACTGTGTTAATAGTCCTCCAATAAAGCGGCTGAGCAAAATCCCTGCCGAAATACCCGAAGAAACAGCAGCCATGCTATAGGCGCGCTCGCATTATTGAATCGTCACAGAGAGTCCAATTGAACTCACCGCCATATGCGGATGTTTATGAAGTCGGAACTCTGTCTATGCACGGTATCAGGCTTGAAGTTAATACGATTATCAAGTTTCAGCTGTAACTTATAATGCATGTGCCGATTAACTCAATATTACAGGTAAAAACTGGTATCTGAGAAAACAGGTCCTACCCGCTTTTTCAGCCGTTTTTATAGACGGAAAATTTTCCGGAATAATAGTTCCTGTAATCAAAGAAACGTCCTGGCTGGACTGGTAAAGATGGTTACGCAGCAAACGCTGTGCCCGAGAAGCCAGAGAACGTCCGCGAAATGCGGGAAGTATTATTTCTTCAGAAATTCGGTAACCCTTTAAAAAAACGACGTCTCCTTTCTCACAAATTATTAATCCGACACGAATTTCATGTTCGTAAATAATATAGACATGACCTTTAGAAATATGATTATTGAGTTCTTCGTTATCGACAGAGCTCAGGCCGCCTGTTAATGCAGGAATAGTAAACAATGAATGCTGATAGGCCTCAACCAGAGCCTGTCGACACCACTCAAAATCGGCATATACAGCAGGTTTTATATTTACGGTGTCATCATGATATTCTGAATCATGAGTCAGGCAAGACGCATATATAAGCTGATCTGTTATACCCTGAACATTATTGTGGCCAGGCGTGAATATGCGAATGTGCTGTGGCTTTAGCTGCGCCCATTCCTGGCTGACAGATTTGAGTACGGAATTATCTATATCGGAGTCTGAGGCTACGATATCAATGAAAGGGCAGTTTATATCTCCCCCCTTATAACGCGGTCCAGTCAGAAAATGCCGACCGTTGATGCATAGTTTTCGCTGTAAAAAGTACTCCTGGGGTAAACCAGTTTCATTCCACGGAAATCGTGCTGCAAAGGCTTTGTCTAAGCACCTTTTCTCCTGCTCAGAAATCCATGTTTCAAGCCAGAGATGAAGAGTTTCCTTTGGAATTGGCAGTTCAGCATATTGAGAAAGCATAAATCTTAGTATCATATCCATCTGATATCGCTCCAGACTGCGGGTTACGCTTCACTGATTGTCCTGACTTTTACTCATACAGCAAGCAGCTTTTTTGAGCTGTAAAGTCTGCTCACGCCCTGATTATTCGTTAATCAACGCGGAGCACTTACTGGCTGGCGATCAACGCATGATTCTCGCTCAATATTCGTAACATTCCATGAGGAGAACCAAAGCTTACCTGATATACAACAAAACCAAGAATCTCAGAGTGTTCCAACTTCTTCTGGGCCACAAGAAACTTGAAAGCACAGTTTGCTACCTGAGCATTGAGGTCGATAATGCATTGGAAATATCTGAGTCAATTGAGGTCTGAGTTAGTCAGGGCTGCAACAGTAGCCCTGTGCCAGGAGCGGACATTATAAACGATTAGTTGTTAATACCTCACGAAGAAGGAGGTCTCCTCTTTTTATTTCATACTTTCGCTAATTCGTAGCGAGCCTCTAACTTATCGAGAAAAATGTATAAAGCCTGATTCATTTTACTGTAATCATGTGCAAGAAGCTCTTTCTCCGTGTTTACGAAGCGATATGCTGCTGCCCGGTTCAGATCCTTATGTGATTGGGCAATCAAAAGTTTAACTACGTTTAAAGTTAGTTCCATATGGCACTGGAATCCGTAAACCAGGTCGGAATAAGCCACGATCTGACGCGGACAACCTTCGCTATAGGCGATAATTTCAGCATCAGCCGTCAGACCAGGCATATCGTTATGCCAGTGACCTACTTCAAGTGTTTTACCAAAATGGGTGAACAACTCATTATCCCTGCCGATTTCGGTCAGGACGATTGGGAACTTACCGATCTCTTTTTCTGGGCTGTGGGAAAATGGTGCGCCAAGTGCTTCACCAATCAGTTGAGAGCCTAAACAAACACCGATGACGGCCTTACCAGACTTAGCTGCAGAGGAAATTAAAGCCTGCTCACCTTTTGCGTCAAAATGGGCACATTCTTCTAGGGTAACGGTCGGATCCTGTGGCCCGCCCATGATAATCAATAAATCGATACCTTGAGCATTATTTGGACATTTTTCACCTTCATAAACTTTGGAAAATGTTACTTCATGATCTCGTGACCTTGCCCACGTTTCATATGCACCTGGGGCTTCAAAATTTTCATGTACGATAAAGTGAACTCGCATTTTCATATGCTCCTGTAATGCTTATGGTAATCTTCATTATGCAGACTCACCCTGACAATATGGTTATAGGTTGGGTGGTTCTAACTCGATGATCATAATCGCAGGATATAAATCTAAAATGCCAGGTAGTATAGATAAAGCGCCAAGACATGATGAAGCTACAGGGTGGTCAAGTACCGCCATATGCTATCAACGAGGAGATGAAGACCCGCCTCATCATCATATTGAAGGGCAACTGCTATTTGCCACTAAGGGAGTTATGCTGGTTGAAACAGAAGGTAATCGTTGGGTAATACCTCCACAGCGTGCACTATGGCTGCCACCCCTTCAGATCCACAGTTACAAACTGTTATCACATACAGACCTGCAGGCCGTTTATTTCAGCAACAGTCTTATCGCAGAATGCACAAACTTTACCAAAAGTAATCATGTACATGTGACTACAGCTACAGCACTCGTGAAGGAGTTGATAGGAGGTCTATTTAGTGCAGACTATAACGGATCGAGCCAACGCAAAATGGCCCTGTTACTTTTGGAAATTCTTAGCGAAGCAGCACCTTTAACTGCGGAACTACCTATGCCGCACGATGAACGCTTATTCAGCGCAGTCAGAGAGCTGTTGGTCAGCCACCGTTGGGAAGCATCGCTGAGTGATCTGGCTTATATTGCCACCATGTCTGAACGTAACTTCTCGCGCTTATTTATTAAAGATACTGGGTTCAGCTTTAGAACATGGAGGCAGAGAGCCAGGATTTGTACTTCGTTAGATCTTCTTGCTAATGGCACCTCAATTAAGCAAGTTGCTTACCAACTCGGTTTCTCATGCCCAGCTGCATTTACAGCTGCATTTCGTTCCATTTTGGATACAACACCACGTAATTTTTTGCCGTAATCCATTGAGAGAAGACCGCTGCTCGCTCAACCACCTCCCAAAGTGGTTTTTTCGTTTATAGGACATGAGATTACGCTCACACTAAAAGGATCCTTTTTTATTTATTTTCTATAAAAACCATAAAAATATTTTTCCTCTAATACAAATAGGGAAACGATAATTATCGTGCATATTGAATGCTATTTATTCTTATGTGCACGAAAAACCTTGACCGCACCAAAAATTAAAATTGTTAGCAAGCTACTTAAAAACCAATAATCAGGAACAACAAAATAGTAAAAAACAAAAAGGAATATAACTACTGTGTAAACAGTCAAGTCTTCTAGTATTTCCTTAAAAAATGATGATAATAAACTCATCTCTTCATCCTGTTAAAGTTATTGAATACAATACCAGAGGTAACTAAAGTCTCTATAAATGACAACAAAACCAAAAAAATAAACCAAGAATTAACTGAAACTCTAAAAAAACCAACATACGCATAAAATCAATAACATTATCTGCCGTAAAAAAGGAATGGAAATTAAAAAACTAAAACAACAAAAGAAAGAATAAGGGAAATAATAGAGAAAATCCATTTTTTCAAGTCTAAATCCCGATAATATAGTACATTCAATGCAATATTTACCACGGAAAAGAAAACCGACAATGTCTATATCTTCAATAGTAAAATTCAAATTGGAAACACACATGAGTGCAGCAGTAGCACTTGACCATGCAGTGAATGGCGTTAAGCAAAGCATTGAGAGCACTCTGGAAAATGTGTGTTCCGGGGTGGAAAGAGCTTCATGGTACAGCTCATGCCTTTTCGATAATTATAAGAATGTCTGCACAGAATTATCAACTGAAGACCAACGATTTATAAAGTGCATATATGAAGTATATAAGAGAAAAAACATCATCGCTGACATGATGAGAATGTACATTGAAGAAGAGCTTAAATACGTAAGCGATAGTCAGATAAAATCCCTTGATGTTAAATTAAAAAAGTACTTGGTTAATTACCGAAGTGGTCGATTAACAAAAATAGCAATAGCAAACACCCTATCAGTTATTATTGTTAACTCCTTCGGATTCAAAAGTGAAGTCATGATCCAACTTAACAGGTACAATTTCGTAATAGTTACAGCCTGCCTCTCTTTATAGAAAATTTCAAATGACTGCGTTAGCAGCAAGAAAACTAAGAACAATTTCCCCTGAGCTATACAACATCCTATATATGAATAATATGGAAATTCTTTATTTCCTCGTTAGCGAAAAAATAAATAAAGCATTAATAAATTCTATGGGGTTACGTGGAGAAGATTGTATTCTTTCGATAATGAAAACGTTATCTATTTAATAAATATCAGCCACTAAAGCTGATCTTTATCCCAGCGAGGGACCGTCATAAGTTCTCTGTCGCTGTGAGCGTTCCTGCTCCAGCCTCTTCGGGTTTTTCACCGCCCATTCATGCTCCCGCCGTTGCTCGCTTAAACTCAGCTCCACCCACAGAGTGCTTACTGGTCTTTATCGAGTCCGAGCATCAGAACACGTTCAAAGCTCTCCATCAGCTTTTCTCGCTGACCCGGCGGTAAATTAGCCTCTGCGAACGATAGTAGCCCGGACGTGTATTTCTTCGCACGGGCGAGGCGTCGATAATCCATTTAATGAAGCTAAATCGGCAGATTGTCCGAGTCTCCAGACATCATACTTTGAGTTTCACGCACCTTGCCATTATGACCTTCTCCTCATTAGTTCACAAAATGCTGTTAGCAATGTCCGTTTCTCGCTCATAGCCGACCCGTTACCTGATGAGGCTGGCCGTTTTGTGCCAAGAGCAATCGTCGCAAATTCAGGAATAAATAAGCCAGCGGGAGACTGAATATAAGTTTAGGTCAACCATGCTTTTTTCCATGGGTATAAATATCAGGCCGAGTAATAGTCCATGCATAGTTTTCTTGATTCACGGGCTGATATCCAAACTTTTCATAAAGCCAGGGAGCTGTTGTGGTGAACAGCATAATCCTGCGCAACCGCTCAAACACCGGGTGATGATGTATGCACTCCATCACCCATCTTCCAAGCCCCTCTCCCTGATATTCTTCGAGAACGTAGACATCGCAAAGGTAAGCGAACGTAGCATAATCGGTTATCAGACGTGCGAAACCTATCTGGGATTTATCATGATAAACACCAAAGTTAAGGCTGTTTTCAATTGATTTGCCGACAATCGCCAGATTAATACCTTTAGCCCAGGTGGACCTCGTCAGAAAGCGATGGATAGCCTGCACGTCCAGTTTTTCCTTGTCCGTACTTACCAGGTAGTTATCCTTATGGCATTCATATTTCTCTGAAATACTCACGTTCGTTCCTGTTTATAAGGTTTAGGATAACTAAACCTTATCATTTGAAGGAAAATTGTATTGTCTGAATTGCTGCGGAAAAGCTTAATTTTATGCTGTTATCAATGAGGTATTAGGTCCACTCTTCGCTCAAAGCTGCCGGTCATGGCTGCTTAAAAAACAGGCTTAACGTAGGATATTTTCCATTTTCCATGCGGACCCCTATCTGCTTGCAGCGCAAAGGTGAGGCCAAATGTATTGATGCCACCTTCACTTCGCGCAAAGACATCTCCACGGTGCATAATGGCAACGGCACGTACGATGGATAAACCCAGTCCGTGATGGGTGTCACTCCTTGCTCTGGAGGTGTCGACGCGATAAAACCTCTCAAAAAGTCGATGTAAGTGCTCTTCTGCTATCGGATCGCCGTGGTTAGAGACTTCAGCACAGGCTTTATTATCCTGTTCGCTCAACCGCACCGTAACCGTGCTTTTGGTCGATGAATGTCTTGCGCTGTTTTCAAGTAAATTGGCCAGTGAACGATGGAACAACCGGCGGTCTATATGCGCAGTAACATCGCCCTCCACATCCAGCGAAAGCTGTTTTTCAGCAAAAGAGCGCTCAACATACTCCGCTGTTTTCAGGGTTTCTTCACGCAGGGACACTTGCGTAAGCTGGGAGGCGTGTTCACCCGCGTGTGCATGGGAGAGGAACAGCATGTCGTTTACTATTGACGTCATACGCTCAAGCTCCTCCAGATTTGAACCCAGTAACTCTTCCAGTTCATCATAAGAGCGTTGGTGTGAGAGCCCCAGTTGTGTCTGGCCAATCAGGTTAGTCAGCGGTGTACGAAGTTCATGAGCAACATCGGCGTTAAAGCTTTCGATTTGTCGCCATGCGACCTCCTACGTTCCAGCACGCCGTTGAATAATGAAGCTAACTGCTGCAATTCTTTGGGCAGTGAGTTGGTATCCAGGCGTTGACCATGATCCCCTGGAGCCAGATGTTGAGCCTGCTTGTTGAGCATTCCTACCGGTCGCAGACCTATCCTTGAAACCACGTATCCCAGCAAGCTGACGATCAATACGCCCAGAGCGGCAATAATCAGCTGAGTACGCGTGAATGCATCAAGTGCGCCCATATACGGTGTGGAATCGATAGCCACCACATACCGCAACTCAGGTCTATCACCATTAGTGGGGATTGTTCGCACTAACAGGAATAGTGAGCATGCACCTTCCGATGCACCTGGCACTTTCTTAAAGCCTTCCCGTAAAGAAGGCCATATTCACGTGATATACACAGATTAACGAAGTGAAGGTCAGAGATAATTACGCCACTCAGATTAGGTCTATGAATAGAACTCATAGACCTAATCTTGACTCTGACTCCGGACAACAAATAATCTCGTATTGCCCATTCTCACGGCGTGACCATTTTTTGAGGAGTCCCGCTGCCAGTAAAACAGGGAACAAGGCTTCTGGCACCGGGGTAGTCTTGAACGTAAGCGTGGCCGTTTTCTGGCAGAAAAGCTTAGTTAACTCTTTTTCGTGCAAGGTAGCCGTCAGCGCAGCAATATCGGCTCGCTCAGCATACCCGTCTTCAATCAATCGGATGATTAATGCAATTTTGAGACTGTCGTCATCCGATAACGCGATCAACGATAGCATCACATCGCGGGCCAGGCCCAGGGCAGCTAAAAAGCTTTCGCTGCACTGTTTATAATGCTTCAGCAACAGCATTGATTTCTCCTGAGCCGTGAACTCAGACGAACGGGTGATCGCGGTAAGCCGCCCTTCGAGGAGAGGAACCTCTTCGTCAGCACGAAGGTAAGTAACTGAGTTTGCCAAAAACTCGGTTTTGTACAACCTGAACCAGGTGAGGAAAGCGTCTGTCTCGGCATCACTCGCCAGGATGCCGAATCGCCCCGTTACTTGCTCAAAAACGTCAGGGGTTAAAACCAACTTGCCGCTCAGAATGATACGCATGAAATTCAGGGGGCTGAGGTGTTCGTCCCAAAGCTTCACGTCGATCGGCAGCGTTTTTATGATGAAAGCGTAGGCCGCGTCGGTCAGACCATTATTGCAAATAAAACCTGCGTAAAGGAGTTTCAAATCGTCTGCATCTGTCGTTTCAACGGTCAGCTGGCTCAAGCGCTCGGCATGTGATTCGACGTATTCCGTGAAGACGCCCATATTGTAGTCATTGAAAATAAAGTCCAGTAGCACTGTCCAACCTGGCTCCACATGACCATAACGGAAAAAGAGGTCATGATAGGAGTAGCCTTCCTCGTCAACGTGGACATCCTCAGCAAACGCGTCGAGGCTGTCGACCGTGAAGCGCATTTCTTTCAGGATGTCTATCCTGCTGGCATCGCTGACGGCTGAATGGTTCAGTATGCTGACGATGGTCGCGCTGTCCTCTTGGGAACCGAGGAAAATCTCATGTACAAAGCGATCCATATTTTCTTCAAGGTAGGATGCAATCTGCGTTAGCTGATGATTTTTTACCAGAGAATATGGCCTGTCATCCACCTGCTCGCAGGTAATGCTGTGGGCCTGCAACAGCCCGGCCACCGCAACGCGGTAATTTTCTTTGTTGAAAACATAGAGAGCATTATCAGTCACATACTTTAACGCACTGCTGTCGATCGGCGTGACGGGCAAGGTTACGCCCTCATATTTCACGCCGGCTTGCATTATATTTTCCATAAACGGGGACAGCGACTCTGTAGTCAGAGAAGCAAGCAGCGAGTAGCCCCGGCGTTCAATAAACTCCCTGTAGCGTTCGCGGTCTGACGCCGCGCGGGGGTCTACAAAAGCGATCATGGTAACGGCTAGGTTAGTTTCGAGGATGCTTTTTTCTCTTCCCTCAAGCACTGAAATCATCTTGTCCAGAGAGCCCGGCTTCTCCAGCGTCAAAACGGTGAAGCGTTTAAACGACGCCGGGTCTATAAACTTCCCGTCAAAGACGGCAAACAGCGAATATATCTGCTCGGGCGACATGTCAAAAATCCTTGAAATCACACCAGAAAGAATCTCGTCATTCCGACGGCTTGAGTTTTCCTGCAAATAAGCCACGATCTGATGGTGAAAGGCTCCCTGGCGGACGATGTAATTCTGCTCTAGAAGCTGTGAAATCACCTCTTTTACATCATCAATGAGAAATTCGTCGTTGACGTGCTGAAAGTCACTAAAACGACCAACAGCTTTAATATATTCATTATCATTGGCAGAAATAGCACCTTCATTAAAAATAGAACGAAACATCATAAAATCCTGCATGATATAGCCGTTTACCAGCAAGAAGTAGAGTATTTCTAATCCACCCAAGCGAAATCCGGTAGAGAGCGCATCACATTGTTGAGGGTCAATAATGTCGGGATCATTGCTATTTTCAATGTATCTCTCAGTGATTTCTTTAAATTTTCCCTCGCCTATTTTCTTAAGCAGCTCAGCTAACGATATGGTATTTCTTATCCGGATGGATTCTTTAATTTCATCAATTTCAATGAGCGTTTTTTTGTATTCCATTTCCCTGTCTGACGAAACCAACTTGCTTCGCGTATCATACTCTTCAATAACATTTGACGTAACAATCGGTACAAATTGATTATTGGCAGAATAACCTATATAACTTTGCTCTGTCGAACTGAAGTACTGAACGAAAATGGATTCATCCTGAATTAAAGCTTGAGCATTTGATACAGTATACAAATTCGCATATCCACTCACTCTCCTCCCAAATTGCACGATTGGCCAAAGCTCAACCGAAATAAACCTACATATAATTTCTTTTCTTACCTTTAAAGCAGAACTTGCGCTCTCTACCTTTAATTTTTCGAGCTTATCAAGCAATAACCTTTCTTTTAAATCGAGTGATTCAAAATATTCCTCATGTAAAAGCCTCTTCCTGTAATCATTTATCAATGAATAAAGCACGCCCGATTTTTTGTCTGTCAGGTTATAATCTTGGGCGTAAATGTTTTTATAAAAAACGAGAGCGAAAAGTTTGTCTTCCTCTTTATTCCCGTCAACCACTTTTTTGAATAAGTTAAACTCATTAGCTATATTCTGTAACGAGCGCATATCACCGATATAAAGTGATGTTTGCTTGAGCAGTGCCATGTGATGAAGAGGGAATGATTTTATCTTATTTTTCAAGTGAGTAAAAGAATTCTTGGCGTCCATAACAGGAATGATCGGCAGTATAAAATCGAAAAATTTGGTTCTCACATCAGCCCCAAGAAAGATATCATCTCTGCACGCATACACGAATCGAACAGGATTACCCCTGATATTATTATTTATAATCTGATTTATCTCTCTTAGCTTAACAAATACCTCGGAATTCCCCAGCCTGTCCAAATCTTCAAACACCACGATTTTGTAATCAGACTTTGAAAAGAAGTAGACGATTTCGTCAAGGCAATTATTTAGCAGGGAGGACGATTCCTGAGTCGATAAATCCGCACTGCCCTGCAGGAACGCTATCTTACTGAGCTTTAGTTTTTTATCAAACAGTCCTGCTTTAGAGGCAACCCTAACAACACAGTATATAATTAACAAACCGAAGAATGAACTCAGCACCAATCTTGATAAGAAATGTGAGCTAAGGAAAGTAACCGTTTCATTGCTGGCCCCAAGCAAAGGGAATATCATTTTAGTAAAAACTGTAGCAATAAAAAATGCGATGGGTAACATAATAGACAGTGAAGCACAAAAAAGAGAGCGTATATGTTTTTCATCCCTATTTTGTATTCTGTCAATGCGTGAATCAGGTAAATTATCTTTATTTTCTTTGTATAAAATCTGTTGAAGAATACTGAGTTCTACATTAGGACTTACCTGGGACTGCTCAACGGCCCCTTCGGACATAGATTTCCCTGACATTGAAAAATCAGCCAGAGAGACGTTTATGTACTTTGATTTATTTTGTGTACTTAAATACGAAAGGATAACCGTGCTTTTCCCCGCGCCATAGGGCCCAGTGATAGCAATATTCTTAACGTCCCTTTTCGAGAAGGCAAAATCAAGCACGCTAAAATATTCCTGAACGCTTTCTCCGGTAATTATTTTTGGAGTCAGTGTATCATAATCTTCTGTATCAATATTTTCTGCGGGCAAAGGTTCAGTTGTACTAAAAATATTTGTTCTTATATAACTTATGATCTTTTCCAATATAGCCATTTCTCATCCTTAAATTTGACTGGCCACCAACTCGGCTTTAATGTGATTTTTCTCATCAATCAGTATGCCAGACAAGTTGAGCATTATTCTTCATTACTACTAAATCATGGGTGTAAAATCCGCTGGGATAAAAATGCCACTTCACACATCCCCAATGCCCCTGCGGGTTCCCCTCAAAATTGATACACCCTTCTCCTTTTTATCACCTTTACCTGAGTCTGTCCGTTTTCCCCAAGAGGCGGATCTCCGCCCTTGAGTGGTGGCTTTTTGACCGAAAACACATTATATAGCACAACAATGAATTATAAAACACAACATATAGTGGATCCTGCGTGGCAATTTCCCAACAACTTTCAGACGCGATCCGGCGCTATGTCCGGTTTTCGGCAATAATCACGGAAGTCGGACATTTTTCCGTTGCGGCCGATCCGCCGTTGGGGTATTTTTTTCGGTGGTCAAACGCCGCGTTTGCGGTCAGAATTTTTAACGGAACCGGCTGATTGGTCAGAATATCATCGATGACCGAGAAAGTTGCGCTACGTGAAATCTGCAGTACTTTACCCCTGATTTATGCTCAGATTTTACGTAGCGACGCCAACCCGATTTATCCCCCGTTGACCGAGGTGAACATGACTTTAGCGCTGAATGATGTCTTGCCCGCCGCCGCCGGCGCGCGCGTGCCGGCGATGAACTTTGCCCAGGCCGTACGCCTGCGCCGCATGGCCCTGCACGACGGCCGGCTGCCGCGCTACCTGCTGGCCCCGGAGGTCGCCGCGCTGCTCTCGTACATCCCGGACCTGCAGCGTGCCTGCCTGGTGAACACCCTGTGGAACACTGGCGCACGCATCAACGAGTGCCTGGCGCTGACGCCGGCGGACTTGGTGCTCGATGACGGTGGCCAGCCCTACGTGGTGCTGCGCACCCTGAAGCAGCGCAGCCGCGGGCGCGGTCGGCCGCGCAAGGAAGACAGCCAGGTCCCGGAGCGCATCGTGCCGCTGACCGACGCCCGCTATCTCGCCCAGCTTCGCCAGTACCTGGCGACGTTTCGGCCGAAGCGCCACGAGCCGCTGTGGGCCATCACCGACCGGACGGTGCGCCGCTGGCTGAACGAGGCGGTGGCCCGGGCGCAGGGTGACGGCGTCACCTTTCCGATGGTGGTGTGCCCCAAGGCGCTGCGGCACTCGTTTGCGATGCACCTGTTCTATAACCACACGCACAAAAAGGTGGTGCAGGCATTGATGGGGCATAAAAAGGAAGAAACGACGGATATTTACATGCAGGTGTTTGCGCTGGACGTGGCGGCGGACGCGCAGGTGCAGTTCACGTGGGAGGCAGGCGACGCGCGCCAGCTGCTGCTGGACGCCCGGCCCGGGCCGGGGAGCCGGTAGGCGCGGGGTTTAAAAAGCCGGCCGGTCAGGCGGTGAGAGGCGACACGCCCTTTTTGCAGATTTACAGAAAAACAGAAACACAGAAACACGACAAATCGTAATTAAGCCGACTAACGAGAGGAGTTTTCCTTTTCCCGAGGGAAGGCGCGTTCACAGGCGCCGAGCCGTAATAATAAACACCCGCTCATGACGCCGCAAATATTCGGCCCCGTCGACCCCGACGCTGACCACGGCATCATACGTACAGCGGTAAATCTCAATTTTCAATTTTTGGCAGCCAAAGGCATGGTCAAAATGCCAAACTTACCGAATGTTCTCTCTCCCGTTCGCCAATCTGCCTTTTATTTTTATTGGCGACAACATGGCTGCTCGTTAGCGAACAGGTTTCGGCGAGCGGCTGACGGGCCTGATACCAAAAACTATTGGAAATGCTTGACCAGATCATTGCTGAATTTCATTGAAAATGATATTTTCAACAAATGATGAAAATGCTATTTCCAGTGAAAATCTGCCTTCAACTCGTGGACACATGACGCACTGGAGGCTTAATATTTCATTATTAATATGAATTTCAACGAATGATGAAATGGAGGGTTATAGTGAAATCCGAGGAAAACCCCGGCTATCCCCTTATCCAGAAACTGCTGTCACTTCTGGAACAGGTTCCCATTATCAAAAAAGTGAGTATTCAGGAAGAGGGCATTACTGCGGAGGCGGAGGTTGACTATGCTATCCGGGTCGAGCTTGACAAGGCGTCATATGTACTCGCCTGTGAAATAAGTGACAACGGGCAACCCCGGTTTGTCCGCGCGGCGATTAAAAATCTTCAGGCATACATGTACGGCAATAAAAAGATCGTTATCCCGGTACTCCTCGCCCCCTATTTGTCTCCGGATTCCCAACGGCTCTGCGGGGAAAATAATATTTCCTTTCTGGACATGGAGGGAAACGCCCGGCTCCAATTTGGGGGGGTGTATATCGATCACCACCTGCCCGGCAAGCCCAAGCCTGAAAAACGGGGATTGCGTACCATGTTTAGCCCGAAGTCGGCGCAGGTGTTAAGGTTGATGCTGAATGATCCCCTGAGAAACTGGCGCGTCACCGAGCTGTCGGAGGAAGGGAAAGTGAGCCTTGGCCACGCGAGCAATGTGCGAAAAAATTTGCTGGAAAGGGAGTGGGCCGTCAGCCGCCGTGAAGGGCTCAGGCTGAAAAACCCGGGGGCGCTGGTGAAGGCGTGGCGGGATAACTACCGTCCGATTGCGGGAACAGTAAAAACCTTTTACACGCCACTGCACGGCAGCGCGCTGGAGTCTCAATTGCGCCAAGTATTGGGTTGCAATGAGGTGCAAGGCTCCGCGATCCTGGCTTCATTTTCTGCCGCCCAGTGGCTTTCTCCTTATGGCCGTACCGGGATGCATTTTTTCCTGGCAGATGAGAAAGGCCTTGAGGCGCTGATAGCAGGCCTTAAGCTCAACACAATATCGAAGGGCGCCAATGTGACCATCACCTCCCCCGATGATGAAGGCATATTTTTAGATACTCTTGAGCCCGCGCCGGGTATTTTCACGACCGGCGTCGTACAAACCTACCTTGACCTCTCAACCCAGGGAGAAAGAGGGCAAGAAGCCGCTGAACACCTGCGTAAAGAATGGATGGAATGGTCAATATGATAATAAAAGATCCGCAGTCCGCTGCTGACTATGAAGACCGCACAACGGCGGCCGTGAAGTCGGTACTGATTGAGATAGGGCAAATACTCGGGAGCTACCGAGGAAAGTTTGCGGTTATTGGCGGCGCCGTGCCTTGGTTGCTGCTCAACAATGATGACATGCCGCACGTTGGGACGCTGGATATCGATTTGGATCTGGACTCCGCCGCCCTGGGTGACGGGGAATACGCCACGCTGGTCGAAAGCTTACAAGGCTGCGGCTATGAGCAGCGCGAGGGCGTCACCCGGGCATTTCAGTTGGTGCGGACATTGCCTGCGTCTGTAGAGGGGCCGGCCATCGACATTATCATCGATTTCCTCCGGCCCAGTGATCCAGTTCTGGTTAAAAACGCTCCTCCCCTGGTCGATAATTTCGCCGTACAACGCGCAGACGGCGCGGAGCTGGCGCTGAAATTCTACGAAATGGTGGCCATCAGTGGTGACATGCCAGAGGGCGGGGGCAAAAACACCGTGGAAATTGCCGTGTGTTCGATACCCGCCCTGCTGGCCATGAAAGGGCATGCACTCAATGGCCGTCACAAACAAAAAGATTCGTATGATATTTACTACTGTATCCGTAATTATGAGCACGGACCGGAAGCGCTTGCCGAAGCGTGCCGCCCGATCTTGGCAGAAGCCAGCGGCGCTGCCGGTTACGAATATATTGCTCAAAAATTCAATGAGGTAGAAGGATACGGTCCAAACAGCGTCAGACAATTCGTTGCAGAGACACGGGTACTTGGGGAACGCAGCCCCGAGCAGTGGCAGCAGGATGCGTTTGGCCAGGTGGATCTCTGGTTACGGGCTCTCGGAATGCGTACCTGATCACTGTGTTCTCTCGCCAGGCCTGGGCTGGAAAGAAACAGTGCGAATCCCCTTGAGTACACAACGCTTCTAGACCGCGTCAAAAGAGGTATATGGCGCGGTCTAGGTCGAGCACGGTTTTTTTGCGTGAATTTACTTTGAAGCACTGAGTCTGTGACTACCGCAGTCTGGCAGTTTTGTTATGCCGTGGCCGTTTGAGGCGTATCGCCAGCCCTCGCTCACAATAGAAGAGGGCAGATTCGTCTGTAATTTTCTCGCCAGCCAACACACCGGAACATTGCGTGTACCCGACGATATCCGTAGTGAATTCGCGTTTCGGTGATCTTACGAATAGGCAGGCGCAGTGCGTTATTGTCGGCACAACCTCCGTTCAGGGCGTTATTATGCCGGAGTTCTGTTTTTGAATGGAGCAAGAGTTTTGGGTAGGATTAATTAACCTCTTCCGGGAAATAAAGGCGTTTACAAACCTCAATTTGGTTTCATACTTCAGCTACTGTGTAATTGTTAGAACTGAGAAAGCTCAAACATTCGGAGCAGGACAGGCGCGGCTAACGTCGTCTTGTATACCCTAACCAAGACTGGCATTACCGCGCCAAGTTCCAACACACCTTATACTCTAAAACTTCAGATTTACGACGTCATTAATTCGGGTATTTTAGCCAGTATGTCAGTTGATTTCGACAAGTAATTCATTATCGACATTGCTAACTCCAGGTGCATTCCATGCAATGCGACTTGCTTCGTCCTTTTGATACCATGAATTAACCGATCCAGTTAGGGTTGCTTTGTGACCGGAAACGTTGACCATGATTTTTTGGTTTGATAATGACCAGTTGCGATCGAGTGCTCTTTCGATCTCAGCCCTATCAATGGCATCTCCCGTAACCTGCCCCCCGTTGTTTAAAACAGACTGTTGTCAGCTACTTCCGCTTTTGCCTTTTTCCGGATATGACCGGATGAGGAGACAGAACCGCAGTCGGAGCGGGAAAGGTTTTGGCGTACTTTAGGGGGTTTGGTGCACTTTTCGTAATGTTGATGCAAATACACCAAGGTGAATCATTTAAGGTAAAATGAAAATATAATTTGCCATAAACCATTTAAGTCATATTATATGTCATATTCTTCGATTGCGGGAAATGCATTATGGTTGCTTCAATAGTTCCTGAATTGCCGCTGCAGGGTCGTGGCGATCTGCGCACCCTCACCGTGCGCAACATTCCCTCGGCCGTGGACGAGGCGATCACCGAGCAGGCCAGAAAAGCCGGACGTTCAAAGAGTGACTTCCTGCAGGAGTTTCTGGTGGCCACCTTCGGCGACCTGATCGGAAACTTTATCCGGACCAGCGAGCTCGTTGCCCTGATGGATCGGGAGATGGCGCGCATGATGGACGCCGAACTGAGGGAAAGTCCGTATGACGCCGGGCTGACGCTGGACGGCCACCGCGAGTTCTGCCGCATTCTGGGCATACTCAGCGAGACCGACCTGCAGCGCATCATGATGGCGGGAGTGCCACACCTGTCGGTGCGCGCGCGGCAGTTGAAGGGGCTGACCCGCCTGTCGCAGGGCGCTTCTCTCTACGCCGCTCTGCTTGCCGAAGCCGCCACGCGGGATGAGAAAACGCTGCTGACGCTTTACCGGTCTCAGTTTCACATGATGAGTGAAGAGGGATTTCTGGAGGAAGCCGAAGAGTTCCGCGCCGCGATGCGGCTGCCGCCGCTAGAAAGAGAGGATTTCTGACAGGCTGAAACGAGAAAAACCACCCCGAGGGATGGCTTTTCCGAACTGCTATTGTCGCGTGAGACCTCCGAAGAGGCGACTCCGCCTTGATGAATCAATTACGCCACAGACTGACGCTGACGTCAATTATTTTAACCCTCTACCGACAAGAGTAATGTAAAGCATGAGTCTGGAAACTTACATATCAGCCGAGCGGCTGGACATCTATGTAAAGCATCTAAAGGTAGAGCCCGGACAGGTAATGGCCGCCTACTACTGGAATAAAGCTCTTGCCGGCGCAATGCTGCCCGCACTCCAGTGCCTGGAAGTTACCCTGCGTAACGCCATAGATAAGGCCGTCCAGTCCGGACCCGTTCCGGGCGCGACCGGGCTGTGGCTGACAGATCACAACTGGATTTTCAGCCTGCCGCGCTATATGGGTAAAAAAGCCTATCCCAAGCTCTGGAAGCGGTACAAGATGGCCAAAAAGCCTGCCGAACGGCAGGATGCACAGGGAGTCATGCTGGACCAGTACGGGCACCGGATCATTGCACGTAAGGTTCGTGAAGAAATGCTGGTAGACCAGGCACGGGATATCATCGTGGCCGAGGGGAAAACCATCACACCGGCGCGGGTGATTTCCGGGCTCAGCTTCGGTTTCTGGACAACGCTGCTCGGCATCAAATATGAAGACGTGAACAGTAAATCCCTGCTGTGGCCGAACCTGGAAGCTGCCGTTTTCCCGCATGCGCCACCAGGTTTTGGGATGCCTGAAGTCAGGGAAGCTTTTCACCGCGTTCGTACATTACGCAACCGCCTTTCGCATCACGAAGCCCTGTGGAAATTCCATTATGACGATCCGGCTACCGGACAGCCGGACTACTCCAATCCAGTCTATGGCGCACAGGCCAGCTGCGGTCTTCTGCGAAAACACTATGATGACATCATTGAGATGATTGGCTGGATGAGTCCGGCTCGCGCCACTAACTTTCTCAGTCATAGCGCAGACAGGCGGTTTCGTGCGCTGTGTTCGGTGGACGGGCTATATGCCTTTACGGATCCTGGCAAGCTAAGCCGCACGCTAAATCTGTCTGATTACATGCCTGCGGACGCGCTTTTAGAGGCGCTGGGAGTGCCAGAATATACCCGGATCATAAGGCCAGACGGCAGCTTTCTGGTCATAACGGGCGCAGACATCCCGGCCACCCGATATCCGGAAACCTGAACTCTAAACCGTATATCAGAATGGCTCTCCGGGATCAGGGAAGATCTTCAACCTGAACTATGTCTTCAGGTAGAACTGCGATGCCTTTTCTGTCGATTCCCCCAGTTTGCACAGCTGTCTGGCAGGAGATTACGTACTGACGTATAAGCGTAAGCGAGGGCTGCTTCGATGCATCGCTGGCTGTCGGGCGTCGGGCGTCGGGCGTCGGGGCAATAAACCATATCATACGAGGTTTTAAAACAGCCATGTAGTGCTGCTTAAGATCTGCTCCGTACTCGTCCCGGTAGGCATTGCAGACGTCCTCAACCAGCTCCGGCATCATCGAATAATTATTATGCCTAGTTTCCTCATTGTTCAGCTGAACCTCCCTGACGAGTGAGCCATAAGGCCCCCAGTGAGTGGCATTTCGGTGGCGAAGCTGAAACATGCCGTCAGGCACGCCGCCTCCCGCCCATACGCTGATACGCACACGCACCGTGCTGTCAGGCGCGTGCTCAGCAAGCACACGGCCTCAGCCGCGCGATTCAGGGGAAGAATACCTTCATTAAACCGGTTAGCTGCTACGGTGCGGGTTCCGTGAAACCAGTACGCTAAAGCCACTTAATCTGGCAGACCGAGCCTGCTGCAGATATGTTCATAAAGAAACTGGTTTGCAGAAACCATGATATCCGAGTCAGAAGTAAAGGCCTCCTCAACATCAATATCTAACAGCTCATTCTGCAGCTCCGAAACCAGGCAGCGGAATCCTTCACTGAGAGATTGCAGAGCCATGCCTCTGCCTGAACAATTCAGTACAAAACTCAAAATGATTCCCTTATCTGCGGTTTAGCTTATCAGCACGTTTTTAAATGATTTCATTTTGATGTGTATCGTTAAAGGCCGTACTTACGCTCCCTCTCCTTAAAGGCCTGAATCCCGCCTTCCAGAATTTCACAGACGTGCTCCCTTATTCCTTGGTCATTTAGGCGGCCGGAATTTCCCTGGGAAGTAAAGGAGCATTCCAAGGAGCCGGTGAAGTATTCAAACCGGTATTCATTATTTTCAATACCAGAGCGCTGCCCGCTCTGGTTGGAGACAATAACGCATTCCGCATCCGTCCCTACGACAAGATTGGCATTGTGTGTCACCATGATGATCTGACGGTCAGCCTTTCGCAGCCTTACGAAGTCATTCAGCTGTGAATAGATGGTCCGGTTGTCGAGGTTATCTTCAGGCTGGTCTATAAGGATTGGGTGCTGAGAATTGCTCAGGTGGAGGATCAGGTTAAGCAGAACCAGCCCCCGCTTGCCCGGTGACATCTGTATGATGTCGTCGTTCCGGTAATGGACAGTAAAATCGATTAGGAAACAGTCATCAAAAAGATAACCCAGAATATCTGAATCTTCGATTCCCTTTCGCACCGAAGGATTACCGGCGCTGCTTTTGAACCTATCATGAACATCTGCAATAGCCTTTGCATGGCCGGATACGTCAAATATGTATTCTCCTTTTGCATTGACCAGCTCGCCAAGCAGTGCGTTCATATTTCCTCGCCGGTCAAAACAGCTTGTAAACCGCTCAAACTTTTCTGTGTTAAGCGATATGCTGGCAGAAATACTGATTTCGCCTGCAGGATGATATTCCGGTTTGCTGAGTTCCGCAGTATAAGTCTGGTACAGGCCAGCCAGAGTGGCATATTCAGCGTGCAACTGACTTTTTGTGTCATTACCTTCCTGAGTAATGGACCGGCGACGCTCGGAAAGCTGCTGCAGATTTCTGAGCTTTTCTTTCTCTTTTTCCAGCGCGCCTAGGGCTGTTTTTAACGTCTCCTGGTCAGTAATTTTGACGGACAGGGGAAGCAGCCTCTGCTGTTTTACGGCGCCTTCTTTATCAATTCTTTCCAGCAGCGACGGACTGTTGCCGAACCGACTTTCCTGATCTGCGATAAAATTAACGACTGCCGACGTCAGGCTGGCTTCAAGCTTACGGAGGCTTTTTTCTAGGAAAGTAGAGTTCTCAGGCAACGGGAAATCAATCCTGAGCTGATCTGACAGGCTCAGGAACGTGTTCCGGGCATACCGGTTGAGACTCTCTGTGAGACTGTCGTTGGCCCGGGCAAGATCCGTTAATGTACTCCTGCGGGACTGGAGGCTGTCAGAGCGGGTCCTGAGCGCCATGTATAGCGCTTCTTCTTCTAGTGAGAAAGACGCCTGTTTTCTCAGCAGAGCTATTTTCTGTTCTTGCCGCAGGATCTCTTCACTAACTGCCTTTTCCGTGCCGTACTGTTCCATTTCCTTGATGCATTCGCTGTATTTTTTCCTCAACTCGGAAAGGTAATCAATTCTAGCAGTTATGGTCCTTAAAGATGCCTCACGCTGCGCCGCATTTTCCGTAGCAAAAGCTTTGAAGATATCATTCTGAAAAAGAATATCTTCGACCAGCTGATTAAGCTGATGCCGGCCGCTGCTTTCAGCAAGGTGATTAATATAAAGCTGCGGAATGTACGTGACGGGGCGGCTGTCTTCGCCATGCAACGAGCTGACTTCGCCATTTCCCCACATCACCTCCACGTCAAGATTATTGAGTTCATCGTAGACCGCCTGTTTAGTCAGCCGTATCTTTTCACTGACCTCACTGCTATTGATGGCACGCGCCATGTGGTACAGCAGCAGGGATTTACCTGATGATTTTCCGCCGATGATCGCATTTAAATCGGGGCTAAAATGCACCGGCTCACCAGAGAACAGTAGCTCACCGCTGCGATCAGTAAAGCGGACGTGCTCAATGTACTGATAAGGTGTTTTGATGTTAGGGGATGTTTTCTGAATTTTGACGCGGCTGTGATCGTACAGTATCTGCTTCAATCCAGCGAAGGTCGGGTCGGCCTTAATCCAGCAGAATCGGTCGTGGTCGGGACGAAAAATTTTCGCCAGTTCGTGAGCATCCGAACCGTGCAAGCAGGGGAGCAGTTTGCCGTATCTGGCAATAACGTCTGCCTTGCTGTCGATGCCCAACCCCTGAAAATAGTCGCGATCCTGCGGATTACCGGAAAAAATCGCATCCACCAGGCGATACATATTCTGCCGCACCGCGAGCAGGCCGCTGTCGCGAAGCCCGGAAATGCCATCCCCCGAGCTGTTTGACGCAATAATTACAACGTTTTCCCGCAGCCAAGTTTCATTGCGCAGCCACGATTCGAACTGCTCAAAAGAGGGCTTAAACTGATTGATACCTTCACGCAGATTTCTCTCCGCAGAGGACGGGCCCGCGACAGCAATGCCCAGCTCGGTCAGCTGCTGGTCACTACAGGAATAATTCTGGTCTCCGTAACGGAACGTAAGCCGGGCCAGCGCATTTTTGATCCTGGATACGTGGTCGGCAACTGCAGGGTTGATGATAAGGTGGATGTTGACGCCTTTATCCTTCTGCGTCTCCGGGGTAATGCGAAATTCGATATTGGGGAAAATTGCCTCAATATTAGAAATCCTGCCCTTTTCACGGTATGCAAGTAACTTTTCATAACCGCTAATGGTGCAGTAATCGGTGACACCGATGACGGCAACCTCGTTATCGAAGGCTTCAATTGCCGAAAGATAGGCCTCCCAGTCCCCCCCATACAGATTTTGCAGTGAAGACTGGGGGGTATGTACGTGTAAATCCCATTTGCGCCAGTCTGAACCCTTCGGAAAAACCTTCACAATCACCTCCATTTAACGTGCGTCAGCAATGCGCGGCCGGCCATTGATAACCGGAACACCAGGAAATAATTCATAACGTATTCTTAACTTCATGCATTTACAAGCCGCTAAAAATGGCGGCTTTAGTCCTGAATGACAGCAGACAAACGATGCGTGCCTCTTTAAAATCCCGGCATTCAAGCGACTATCCTCAAAAACAGGTACTGGTTAAGTCTGATCAGGGCAGTCAATACGCGAGCCATGAGTAATAGTCGTTCATGAAATCATCTGGTCTTGAAGGCAGCATGAGTAGTCAAGGTAACTGCCACTACAATGTTGGAACCAATATGTGATATTTGGGTATACTCCAGTGTCCCCCCCCAAAATCAGGTCATTTCAACATTGGATCATGACTTATGTGCCATGTACATTATGATCATCACCTAAGTGGCACTAGAGTTTAAAAAATGTACATTCATGGATATCTCCGGGCATCAACAATAGAACAAGATGCTCTCCGGGCCAAAAACAGAATGAAGATGTTCGTTGAGGAGAAAGGTTTTCGGCTGGCCAGTTGGTACACCGAAAATGTTTCCGGCGCATCTCTTCAGCGGCCTGAGCTATTGCGGCTACTCGATGATGCTGCTCCGGGCGACATTATCCTCATTGAGCAAGTTGACAGGCTTTCAAGACTAGATGAAGAAGGCTGGCAAAAACTGAAGCGGCTTATTCAGGATAAAAATCTCGTTGTCGTTAGCCTCGATCTTCCAACCAGCCACATTGCTTTGACAGTGGGAGCCGGTGACGAATTTACCCGAGCTATGCTGAAGGCAATTAACGGCATGATGCTCGATATGTTGGCCGCCATCGCGCGAAAAGACTACCAGGACCGGCGCCGGCGACAAGAAGAAGGGATCACAAAAGCTAAAGCGGCTGGGAAGTTTCGTGGACGACAAGCTGACCTGCTGCTGCATGACAAAATCCTTGAACTCAGAATTAAGAATAAGCAAAGCATCCGGGATACGGCCAGGTTGTGCGGAGTATCAGAAAGAACGGTAATACGGATAGTGAAGAACAGGCTTACCGAGGTTGGTAGTGAAAGGGGGCTCATTAAGTTAACCCGTGACAAACCGCCCTCAAACTTCAAGTGTGGCAGAGAAATCACAAAGACTATGACAAATCACTCTTAATCTGCCGTAGAAGCTATCACCGCTGTGACAGATTGCCCTCAAAAAGCCCAATTTGAGCCCCAGAGGGCTTATTAGCCTAACAAAGCCATCGATAACTGTGACAAATTGCCCTCAGATTTTGCCTTAAATAAGGGCAATCTGTCACAGCTTAAGGGTGAATTGTCACGGATCATGCTCTCCAAGCCTTGGTATACAAGGGCTTAGAGCTGCCTAAAAAGGTTTAAAAAAAACCTATAAAAAGAGATCTTAAAAATATCAGCTGTATATGTGGATAACTTTCAACAGTATGGCTAGTTCTATAGGTATTAACGTGGCCGCATACTCATGTCATTAATGGCTATGTTCCGCTTCCTCGCTCACTCACTC
>Ga0116227_10006466_pt1 | contig 23743 bp, 28 predicted proteins | sample S1TSphgellanicum_FD_89693 | JGI IMG/M metagenome (GOLD analysis project Ga0116227, IMG submission 89693) | Host-associated microbial communities from peat moss isolated from Minnesota, USA - S1T2_Fb - Sphagnum magellanicum MG | ecosystem: Host-associated > Plants > Peat moss > Unclassified...
GCTGTCGAGCTCTGAACATTCGGGAGTCCCGGAGGACTCCAAATCCCCAACTTTGCAAGTGTTGGGCTTCACCCCCACACTTGGCCAAAGTGGGGTTGCGACATTTGGTCTCTTTATTTCTTGATGAACTGGTTCCCCATAATGAAAGGGTAGTTGGAAACACAAGGAATGAGTTGGAAAGTGTGTTTGAAGAACCTAATGTATTGGGTTTTCCACTATGTAATGCGTAGATTCGTAGAAGGTTGTAATTGTTTCTCCAAAAGCTGATGTACCTCCAGGTGTATCAGAAACAACCTGAGTCAAATTACATGGTACCTCTTCCCCCCCAATAGTAAGAATGAAATGCAGAGTGTTGAAGATAAATAAATGTACTTGGTCCGGATGCCATGTAGTTGCATCGCCAGAACTACAAGCTGATTGAATTAGTGCTGGTGTTATGTACATTTGAAAGAGTACACAAGTTACCAACAACCATGTAAAGGAGTTCAGGTCCATGCCTCTCCCTAGTAGAGTGTTATGCTCTAATCTAGTCACCTTGGTGTGATTAGTAGTGCCAATTTGGAACCCCATGGCCTTTTCTCTTTCTTTTGGGCTTGGTTCATCCCAAGTGGTTGAAACATGACGATACACCAAGCTTGGTCTATTTCCCTGAAAGGCGTGTGCTCCTGGGAAGGAGACAAAGGTGGGCCAAACACCTTTTGGTTTTCCTATTATGTTTGCAGGAAGCCAAGGAGGTTTCTCTTGCCTTGTAACTAGTTGGCAAGAGCTCTAATCATCCAATATGTGAAAAACCTATAGGTTGGGGTTTCTGATGGTGTATCTCATAGCCAACCATAGAACTAAGAGTGGTGCAAGGTTGGTCCACCAGTTGTGCATAATAACTACATCGAATAGGAGCGGCTTTCCAAGGTAATGCTTGACTAGTGTGTAGTGTTCCTAGACTTTCTCCTTCTGGTTAAGCTGAGAAGGGGTGTTCTCAATTACATAACCAAGCGTAGGAAAAATGGATTAAGCCTAGGTGATCAATCATACCATGTCTGTGAAAAGACCAGATCCTATGTCATTCAAGCCTTCTCCAAATCCAATCGCTAAAAATCCTTAACACTCCCAACCTAAAATGATGAGGTCCACAAGGCTAAGTAATTCCATATGCTTCTTCTAAATTAGTTATATGTTAAAGGGCAAAAAAGTGAAATTAGCCTTCCATGTGGTGGTTGTAAATTGTTGTGGAAATATAGTTATGAACTCCATCATTTTCAATGCCACTACTTGCCTTGTAATAAGATCAATGTCCACATAAAAATACCTTCGAACCGCCATCCCTAATTGTAGAAGGGTTTCGAGACCTGTACCAATACCAACAAAGAGCTTTAGTAATGTAATCCCCTCCTTCAGCGGTGTCGAGGTGATTAATTGACGAAGTACTGGCTTAATCAGTTCACCATGGCTTTCCATATTCTCAAAACTAGACAGAACTTTGACCAAAGGCTCGTGGGCTGCTTTTAACCTTTGTAAAAGCTTTGGTCCATGTTGAATGTCAATAGGAACCACCCTCAAACTTTTAGTAGCTTGTGCGTAAGTTGTCTCCTCTTCATCTCCCTCTATCCATTCGTGGCTAACTTGTTAGATGTAGGAAATGGTGTGTGCTTCTTTGAGATATAATGGTGAGCCATAGGACTATGGTTCCCATGTAAATCAAGGGGTATGTATCCTAGGTGGTGGCCATTAGTCTTCCAATCCACTCAATAATACGCATGCTCAAACCGGTTATCAATTGTGAAACTTGGTGGAAACAGGGTCTCTTGCCCAATGAACACATTGTAACTAGTGGCATTGGTGATTAAACATCTGACATGTAGGCAAAGCTCTTGATCTTCATTGAAGTTAAGTGTAATCAAATTTGAACTCTCCCCAAGTACCTCTTTTACATTCCCACTAACGGTGCGAATTTGGCACATAAATTTCTTTAGTTTGGATTCAAGCATGCTCATCTTTTTAGCGAATTAAACTCCAAGAATCATTGGTTGGGCACATGTATCAAGAAGTACCACTCTGGGTATATGTCCTCCCACTTAGATTGTTGACTCAGTATTGTTGACAATGGTAATTCGAGTGATGATGGAAGTTTTCTCATTAAACACCACGTTCGAAAATGAATGAGAAACTTTGTGGAACCTTTGTTAAGTAACAAATCCACAAGTGAAATGTTTTTAACTCCCTTTGATATGTGAATGTAGAATCAGAGGTAGGAGAGCCCACTAGTTTAACCTTGCTAAAAGTCGTGACTAGATTACGAACGCCATTTGCAACATGTGAATCAATCGAATGTCTTTCCAAGGTGTTAGATGGGACCCTTGTAGCATGTGGATCAGGGATTGGTAGAGGACTTGATGTAATGTTTAAGGTATCCTTTAGTATTGTAATTATGTCCTTGGTGTTTAACTTCAAATCTTGAAAATAAAACAATGGTGTACTCACAAGCTTTTGCGCCACTTCACAAATTTGAAATTGGCATTCCATAAGTTGATCAGTGAAAAATTGTGTGTTTTCCTGATGTACATGTATTCCTAGGACATGAAAATTTGATGCCCTAGCAACTTGTGGTGTAGTAGTCTCCTCCCCCCCTTACCAGCAAGGTGCATTCTTCTTCCATGTTGAGAGGAGAAAAAAATTATGGCATGACTGCTCGAGCTCCTGTAGCCCTGGTAATAGGACTTGAAATAGGTGCGAATCCATTAGTTTGAATTACCTACCTAGTGGTAGAAACTCTGGGTGCCACACTAGCCTCTTATGTCACGAAGTAAGAAAGGAAAAAAAAAGTGGCAAATTTTGGTGTGAGACTAGAATTGTGTGCACTGGAAAAAACATATTCACTAACCATGGCATCGTGTGAGAGGCAACAAAATGACCTAGGAGGTCCCTCCCATAATCATGAACCCTATATAGGTTAAGCATGACTAATTGGTTGGGAATACTTGCCTTTTAGATTAGCAAGTTGGGCCTTCAATGATTCGAGTTCATTTTGTAGAGTTTGAACTTGAGTAGCATGGGTTTGAAACACCTCCCTCTTGTTAGCATTGTGTTCATGCTTCTAAGCATCCTTACTAGAATTACCTTTGGTGGGGAAAGCCTGAGTGGAAGGCTGAAGTGCTTTGGTTTTTTGTTAAGGGGCAATGGAAGATGTTGGCAAATTTTGTCGTGGTAATCGGAGTTGTTTCCGTTCCAAGAACTTGGCAAAACAAATAGTTTTTTGATGTCCTTCTTTCCCATAATAATCATGAAAAAGATCCTCGAAAGGAATGTTGCATTCACTAGCTTTGTGGGCAGAATTACAATAGTAATTATAAGAAGGTAGGATGGGTGTAGCCGAGTGCACCGTTTTAGCCCTTGAAGAAGAATGTGATGATCTGGTTGGCGTAATAGGTGGAGGTTGAGGCCTTGAACGTGATGGAAGCCTCATAGTACTGGCCTCATAGTGTGCATGAATTAATTCTAGCTTTTTAAGAATGTTGTACATATCTAGTAAAGCGTATGAGTCTCCAAATTTTACAAAAACCCATTGCAAAACCTACGCATGGAATGTTTGAGTACCTTCCAACGAACGAAGATACCGATGGGTAGCTTCCAGGTTTGTGATGTTCTGAGTATCCTCTTTAAGCTTGAGAAGCTTCATGTAAAGCATCTTGAGGGTTTCATCCTTTTGCTGAGAAAAGGTGGCGAGTTGCACAAATTTTTTAGAACTCTTAACTGAAAATTCCAACCCAAGAACTTGAAAAAATTCCCCCAATAGATTAGCAAAAGCTAGTGCATCCATGGTGGGAGGAATGTTTGTGGTAGCAACAATGAGCTATTGAAGAGAAAGGTTTATTGAAGTAGGTACTGGATCTGGATTATTGGGCATAGTCCCATGATGTGTAATGGTAATTTGTAGTGTAGCTTGAAAGGCAGTGGCGATGGCTATGGCATAAGTTGGATTGGGGATTTGGGTGTCACCCAAAATCCTCGAAAAATGTTGTTTGTAAACATCCAATCCTCATAGTTGATGTGCCCCCAAGCTCCTTGATAGACTCAAAGGTGAGTCTAAAATGAAAACAACAAAAGAATAAGGAGTTGGGGCACGTTCCCTGGTTCGCAGCACTTTGGGGGTAGAAGGGCATGCTGGAGTTCTAAGATGGGATTAGGAAGAATGACAAGGAACTAATCACTCACACGGACCTGCACAAAACCAAACAACAAGTTGGTTAGTGCATAGTTGAAGCACTTTTGGTGCTAGGACAAGCCACGGGCAAACTTGGACTCATAAGACTCACCATGGTTCGGACTTGGGGGAAGCCACCACCTTCCCCCTTATAATATACTTTGTGCCTCTCCACGAGGCCCATATCCAAATGGCATTTTGTCCTGGACTCCCAAATGGGAGTCCTGAAATTCCCAAAGTTGAGACTTTCGCAATTTTAGGGTCCTGCGATTTTGGGGCCCCATAACTTTGTGTGTAAACTTCCAATTGAAATGAGGTCTGAAAAAAAGTTGTAGCCTTTGTTAAAAGCTTTTCAAAAATATGTCGCACACCACCTTCACACAAGGAAATTGGGTCAAATCTCGACTTTTAGTGGTCGGGAGTCAAATTGCTAATTTGACTCCCGCCCTTTCTTTTGGCCATAACTTGTGTTTGAAATGTCCAAATGGGTCATGCGAGCCCAATTTAGACATTTACGTTTTAACATTTTTTCAATGATATAAAGAACTCTTCAATCCAATGGGTTTTGACCCCTTCAATTGCTCCTTGAAGATTCGGGACTCCATCAGGACTCCAACTCCCCAAGTGGGAGCTCACTTGGGAGTGTGAGGGCTCATTCTCTCACACTCTCCTACATTCCCAAGAGTATAAGATGTGCTTCCCGGGCCTCCCTCTTGTCCCGCACTTTTACAAACCCTTGCTTTGGTCGCAAGCCCAAGGCTAGGGTTGCAACAATAATGCACATAACGGGTTAGTTGTTTGAATGCGAACACCTCAATGTAATTAGCGCCATACTTGAGTTCCAATTCACAAACCACAATTGAGAAAATTGCCTTGAACTCCTTCAAAGAAATGGTACCTGGCCTTCCTTTGAACTTTTCAACTCTCCTAGAGGAACTGTTAACCTCCATGGTGTATATGGGTGTAGAGGTAACGACTTGTAGTAGAATATATGGTGGTGTGAAAGTTGGTGCAACAATAGGTGTACCTTTCTAATTAACCCCTCCAAATGGACTCTAATGCACCGTTGATGTAGTGTAACCTGAACCTAAATTCTTGGTAAGAGTTGTACTAGATGATGTTGGTGTTGTAGACATTTAATGGGACCATTGTGAAGATCGTGAATTTAAAGAAATTAGCTCAAATCATTATTTTATTTCGTAGTTGATACCTTGGTTCTTGTTGAACGGTAACGCTCTCATCATTCGAGGATATGGTGTTGTCCCATGCCCCAAAATTTTGTAACAATATAGAACACTAACTACAAAGTTTTAACACAACATATGGTTTGAAGAATATGATATTAAATACGTATGTATTACGTACATATGATTTGAAGAATGCGGGTGTGTTGATGGGGATGAACGGCAATAGATGAACATTAATGGATGGAAGGGACTGGATGAACAGAACCAGACAAACAAACGTCGAACAAAACGCCAATAGACATCGAACGGAACAACAATAGACGTCGAATGGAACGATGATGGATGACGGATGGAACGACAATAGACCCTCAAACGGAATGGTAATAGACATCAAACGGAACGATGACGAACATTGGATGAACTTGTGACAGACATCGGGCGGACTTGCGATGGACATTGGACGGAACCACAACGAACATTGAACAAAACAGTAATAAACATCGGACGGAATGACAATGGACATTGAATGGAACAATGACGAACGTTAGATGGACCTGCGACAAACATCAGATGGACCTACGACAGACATTGAACGAACTTGCGATGGACATCGGATGAAATTACAACGAACATTGAACGAAACAACAACAAACATCGAACGAAATGACAATGGACATTGGACAGAACGAAACAAACGGTGACTACGACAAATGGCAACTACGATGGCGACGAACGGTGATGGCGTTGTAGAGCAATTTGCGTCCATGAGCTTTGCAATGATGACATGCAAAAGATAAAAAAGAAATTTTTTTCTTCTACTTCATGTTTTTTTTTTGGTTAATTTTTTTTTTAAAGCTACTTCAAAGGTTATTCACTACATGACTACAAGCTAAAAAACACAGGAGCGCACAGCCCAAATGCTAACTTCAAAACCCATGTACAAAGAAAGCAAGTGTATGTGGGGTTAGTAGTAAAACAAGCTTTGGAGCTGCTCGCTCCTTCCTCCCTTTGAAGCTCTGGAACTCAAAACTTCATAGCTTGTAGCTTGTTTTTGGTGTCCTTTCTCCCTTGCTTATGCTGGTGCTAGTTATGGTTGTTATTATTGTTGTAGTTGAAGTACAAGAGTAAAAAAAGAAAAAGAAGTAGTAGCAATTCAAGAACATAAGAAACCAGCAAGTAAAAGAAACCCAAGAAACTGAAATCCAGGAAAAATCTACCGCTTTCAACATTAAGTGATAAAGAGCAGTTTTTCTAGAATTAAATTGAAAAGAAGGAAAGAAAACGTAGTGTATGTAAACAGTGGCAGGTAGGTTGTAAAAATGTAGGTAGGTAGGTAGGTGGTAACCTACTTACCTACCTTAAAACCCTAAGCATATACATAGATTATAAGTATTAGGAATTGAACCTTTGACCTCCCCAATGATAAACCAAATCTTTAACCAATGGACCACACCATCAAAAGGTGTTTAACTTTTGTCAATAATTTTATTTCACATGTTTATTTTGACCCATCATTATGAGATTATGAGGTATGTAAGTAGGTATATTGTAGGAGTTAGTAGGTGGGTCGTGGGTGGGTAGGCCAAAAGGTGGGTGGCCAGTAAGTAAATAAATATGTAGGGAGGTAGGTGGGTGGGCGGGTAGGTGAATAGGTTGTAGTAGGTAGGTAAGTAGGTAAAAACGAAGGTAGGTAAGTAGTAGATAAGTAGGTTATAGCAGGTAGGTAAGTAGGTAGGAAGGTTGTAGAATATGGTAGATAGGTAAGTAGCATGCCCCATTTGATTATAATAACATTGACCATCTTGATTAAATGTTTTACTTGACCAAAACCCCATTGGTGTTTTGACTAAATGTGTCATTTGTTTATGTCCAACTTGACTAAATGGTCCAATTGACTAAACATCATTGGCCATTTTCACCAAGGTGCTCATGTTTTTGTCCAATTTGACTAGATGTCCAAGTTAACAAATGGTTAAATAGGTCATTTCAACCAAGTTGAATAGTCAAAAGATACACATGTCATGCAAGCCCCTAGCCTCTAGTCAAAATGTACATGTTCATTAGTCAAGAAAGACCAATTAATCAATTTGGACTATTTGAAAAACCAATAATTATAATAGTGGGTATTTCCCACCACATGCCCTATAAATTGTATATTCTTGGCAACAAACATGCATTTGTTGAGGTTTAATTTCAAATTAACCTCCTTCAAATGTTGCAACATCATTTTGATATGTTGAAGGTGTTATTTTGAAGTGCCATTATGTATATTCAAATCATCCACAAACATCTTTAGGAATCTTTGCATCCAATCTGCAAAAATCTTTGTCATGGTGCACGAGAAAGTGTTAATGGCATTTTTGAAGCCAAATGGTATAACCAACCATTCTTACAATCCATATTTCAGTATCAATGCAATCTTCTTCACATTTTTTTCATTAGCATTTGCCAAAATCCTCTTTACAAGTTGAATGTAGAAAACCACTCTTGGCAAAACCGAATTGGGACAAAACATCTTCAATGAGGGGCATTGGATATGCATCTTTTTGAGTTTGCATATTTAATGGACGATAATCACCATAGAATAGTCTACTACCGTCCTTTTTAATTAGCAATGTCACCTTGGAAACGTATTCCAAGGTGTTAGGTCTCATTTTCCCCATATACACTAGTGTTTGGATCTGTTGATTCACTTTTGTTCCTTCCCAAAAGGACAACCTATTCAGAGAAGTCCTACATAGAAAGAACCCCTAGATGTCAATCGTACGCTCTCCAATTATGCAACAACCTAGTTCCCCATTATTCCATGCAAAGATGTTTACATAGTTTTCCAATAAGGCCCATAGTCCCATTGCTAATTCCACATCCAGTTCTAGGTCAACCTTGATTAGTTTCCTTATTTCTTCCCACATGGATTCATCTTCTACCTTCCATTGTCCCCCAACATTAGTGTTTAATTGGAACAAGGATGGCATAAAGCTTATGTTGCTTTGTTTAATTACAACATGTTCTATTGTTATTCATGGGATACCCATTTTATTTAATCAACATAGTCATCCTCCTTAGATGATGGGACTCCCAAGAATTTTTCTGCTTGATCTATGACAATAATATTCATGACTTGCATTGTTCCTTCTTACCTTATCAATTCATCAAAACCATGGTCCTTTAAATTTGAAATACATTTCTTCTTACAAGATCAATTTTGTTTGATCATCATCTGTTATTTATTCAAACATTGTTTCATCAAGGTTTGATGTTACCTCAAAATCAACATTGGATATGTGGTTGATATGAATATAATCAAACCATTCACCCAAGCTTGCTGATTTAATTGTAGACTCTTTCCTTCTTTCTCCATTCCTAGATGTAATCTCTAAGCTCTTGTGTCAACCTTGGGATAAGGTTCATTGTAGGAGTTGTATTCTCTGGGATTAGTTGCAACACGTTGACCATGTTTAATGGGAGTGCATGTACATTATCTCCCTGACCTTATTTGACTTGAATTAGACCTTGTCCAACACCCACAACCACCCCAATTTTTATCAAGAAATCTAGTCCTAGTAGGACATCATAGCTATCTATATCAACAACCATGAACACCATATTACAACTTGTTTTCCCAATTTTTACAGGTAACCCTTCAATTTTTTCCATTGTTTACATCATTACACTTGAAGTTGTTTTGTAAGATTTATATCTAAATACTAGATGCATGATCCCTAAATCCCTTACCATTGTAGTTGTTAACACTAACATTAATGTTCCAATATCCACCAAGCCCTCAACGATGAAGTTATTGATCCCCATCAACAAATGAACTATCTTAATTTGGTGATTTTTGTTGATGCTAATCTTACGCATAGTAGGTAAATTTGGTGTCATTGTGTTAATCAAGGTAGACCTCTATTCCTCATTTTTCTGTCTCTTGGCCAAGTTGACAAAACCCTCCAAATATTCTAGTTTTCTTGGAATAATCAAAATTGCTTCCATGGGTGTCAAGGATATTTTACCCTTAATGAAGTGAGTTAAACATTTAGATCTTAATGTCACCTCCTTCTCCAATCCAATTCCCATTTTTTTCTTCCTAGATGATTCTCCCTCTAGCAAATTAATGTTTTGTTGTTTTTTAACAATTGTGTCCATCGGCAATCTTCTTCTTGGAACCCTAGTATGTGAAAATAGATCATGATTGGCTCCACAAATTCTAATTAACATTGGACTGTTTCTTCATCATCAATCATTACCTCCAGGTAATTTGTTATAATTGCATTCGTTTTAATTTCCTTCTTTTTCCAACAACATTTTTTAGTGTGCCCTAGACTTCCACAAAAGCTACACTTTAGCCCACAATTTTCCATCCTATGAAGCCCCCTACATTTTAGACATTTTGGTTTAAGGTGGCATATTTTGGACACTCAGTGGTGAAATGGTTTTCTACCTTACAAATTTGGCACCCATTGAAAGTTGTGGAAGTTATAAAAGTTGTTCTGGATTTGGTTTGAATTTTTATTTGCTTATTCAACAAATTATTCATCCAAAAATTACACATGTTTCTCTACTATAATATCTCCAATTGTCATGTTCTCTTTTTGTTCTTCCTTCAACATCTCAAATGGGGTCTCACCAATTTCTATCAGCACCCGTTCAACTTCTAATGCAACATTTAGTAGAGCCTCCATGTTGGCATAATCCTTCATTACACAAAACTTCCTAATCTTAGGTCTTAGATGAGATAAAAATATCTTCCTTTGTTCTGCATCTTCAAGTTTGCTTTTTATAAACAACTTTTCCATTTGATTGTAATATGCCTAAACTTGCTATTTAAGTTATTATTTGATTAGGTCAAACTTGGTTCTAACTTCTTTTTTATCAATTGTGCCATGCTTCAATAACATGGTTGCCTTCATGGTCTCCCAATCCATAGGAGTGACAACAAGTTTTTTGAACCATTCTTTGGATTTGCCCTTCAGATTGAGTTGTTTATTTGTGCTCAAAATTTGATTTCCATTCTCCATTGATACTTCTTCCTAGCCTCCACACCGAAACCTTAAATTCAACACTCGAATGTTCAATCATGACAACCTTATCTCCACTAGCAAACAACATGTCTATATTTAGAAGGAAAATTTTTATTTAGTGATGAGGAGATGTTGCAGTCATAGGCACCCACAAATCTCCTACCCTAGGTATTGCTTCAACTTGTTCATGTAATTCAATACTCAAAGGATTGAATGAAGATGGTGGAGAAATAATATATGTCCAAATGTTGGGTTATAGTTGTCTAATTCCTTGCTCCATTTATTATTTTTAGCTAGATTTGGATCCTTGTGTACATACGAGTGTGAGTAATTTGTATCACCAAATCACCTATTTGAACTAACTCCGGGTTTAACCCAATGATGTTTACCACACCAAAACCTTGCAATTGTAGGATGTCAAACCTAGGAAATGGGAAATCAAATTCACTTACAACCAAGATTTCATCTTTATGTTGTGTTTTTTCCAAGTACTTAATCCTTCTTTGGTCCATAATGACCCCACAATCATCTTTCCTACTCTATGTAGCACACCTAATATCATTTGCCATGCCATTACACAAGCTTAAACTTCAAGAAAGTAACCAATTTTGATACCAAAAAGTAAGGCATTACAATCTCTACACAACCCACCACTTTGCAACTAATAAACTATTTATGACATTGAATATCTAAGGTTGGTGACATCGCACCCACACAAATGCAGAGATGTAAAGCACATCACACCATGTTTCCAAAACAAGTGCATAAAGTTCAACAATTATTTTGGACTAAAAGCTTCTTAACAACAACCCTACTGGTTCCTAAAACCTGACTTCAAAACACAGTGGAAGACAACTAAAGTCTCTTCATAACTTTTAACAAACTAACAACAAATGCCTATTGCGTAAAGAAAATCAACTTGCTCCAACCAAAAGACCCACAACTATAGAAAAGAAAAACTTGGTGTTTAACTTTCAAAAGCTCTTCCCATTTATCCACTCCATCACCATCTCCTCATTAAATTCAATAACAAACTTCCCACTAAGCTCCCACCATTGCCAAAATTCATCAACACAAGAGAACAACCCAATGTCATGCATTAAACCTCTAACATAGCTCCACTTTAACTTGATCCACCACAACCCAACAATAGACAAACAACATAACTCCTAACCTTTCAAGAACGTAAGAGGTCACAACCAACTATCCCTTCTTCTATCTTTTTCACTTTCCAACATATTACATCATCTAGCAAAAAGTTTCATCCATACTCCTCTTCATCCTACAAAGGAACAAATATGATAGAAATGCAAGAGATTAAAAAGAGGTGGGACCCTCACAAGTCTATTGTCATCATTGAAAACTTAAAGTAAAAAATGTAAAATTCAAACTAAGAGACAATGAAAGCCAAAGTTTTCAATTGAACAACAAAATCTCTTAGTGTTCAAATGCTTGGAAAAATGGACTTGTTCAAAAAACACTTGAGATTGACCTAGTTGCTCTAATGCTAGACTAAAAAGCACCATAGTTGAAGCTCAAGAGGTCTCGACGATTACAATTGTGTAGCACGGACAACTAATGGTAAGGATGGTGCAACCCTAGTTATGTTGTGAAGGAAAAGTTAGCAAAAGATGAACATGAAAAAATGCGCATGTTGTTTTACTTTTTGTTATTTTTTATATAAAACAAACTATTCATGACTTTATCTTTGGACTTCACATGGGGGTAAGTACTAGGTATGTCATGGACTTTGTCATCTCAAAGAGTTTGAACTTTGATCACGTAAGGTAAGATCAACAATTGGACTTTTTTGGGGATGAAAGTAGTGTGAGGTAAGAACACATGACCCCAATTTCCATAACAACCTTATTGCATATTGTACCTTGTTAGTAATGTTGTTTAGTTTTGGTTTTTGGTTGGTTACGGTTTTAATTTTAGGCTCGTTATAATGTAAGTGGACCATAGGTTTAAAAATTTGAAAAAAATAGAATTAAAACCAAAATTGAAAAAAAAGAAAAAAAAAAGCCTTCCTGCTAAAATGGAAACTAAAACCAAAATCTCCCCCAAGACTTTTTTATATTCAAGTACCAATATTCATTTTAGAAGAATTATTTTTATAAAAAAATTATAAAAATTAAATGTTTAATTTTTAAAAATTGATTGAATTAAACATTTTGTTAGTTTGAGAAACAATTTTATATATACAATTTTTTCAATAATGCATCATGGGTTGGGGTGGAGGGGTTGACATTAAGCATGCATTTATTACTTTTCAAACATGTATCACATATACATTTTTAAAAAAAAATTGGGGTTAAGCATGTAGTTGATATAGTTGGTCACTTTTTATTGATTGTATAGTGGTAGTAACTAGGAAAAAAATCAATTTTGAACTATTGGTAAGTCGGTAGAATTGGATTTGGTTTGGAAATAAACCTACTTATGATTTTTTTTTGAAAAATTGAAAAACATAGTTTTGAAATGCAAAGAGTTAGGTCTGGAACCAGATTGGAGATTCTATCAAATTCAAAAACAAAACCTTGAAACAAAACTAAAGGTTCTTTCAGATTATAAAAAAAGTTAGAACTGAGACCAAAGGTTTCTTTTAAGTAAGAACTAGACAACATGGCCATTACTCGATATAAAGGAGTGACAAAAATTTGCTTTTGTAAATGGATAAGTATGATTGATTTGAAAGTAAAGATTTCAAGGAGACACATTTCACATCCAAGAACATTAAGCATAAGAGTAGCTTTTGGGTTTTTCATGGACCCTTTCCTATTTTAATTATTGTCAGTTTATCCTCTTTCGTCTTATTTGATTTACTTAGGGGCTTTGGGTGAATGTTTTGGAGGTAAAAAGAAAGGTTAATCTAAGTATGCAATAATCATCCTATATAACTTGTATGCATTCTCACATTTTTAATGTGTTTTTTGGGGGTGAAAATTTGTTAAATTTGCAAAAATTAATTTTTTTTTGAATTTTGAATTGCTAAGTTTCTGAAAAAACACAGACTAAAAAAAATTGTCAAATTCTATCCTAAATTGTAGTAGGTAGCCAAAAATCTAGAAAGATGTTAGATTTTTTTATTTTCATATTTTTTATTGCCAAATATAGCTAATTCCTTTTATGGATGATTGTCATTTTGGCTACACCACAAAATTAAAATACAAAACATTGATATTATTATGATGGGATTTGTTGATGCTGACTAATTTGTAAATATATTCTAATGACAAGAATTTTTGAAGAATTGTTATATGATTTTTTTGGCATAATCCTTTGTATGGTCCTCACTAGACAATTGATTTTGCATAATCTTTTGTATGATCATCCTCGTACAATTCCAGAAACAATTTTGAAATCAATTCATACTTACTTCATTTCCCTAACTATCTCACTCCTTTTTCCTACCCACCAACATGAATCTGAAAAGATAAATTAACATATGCCCTTTCATGTCCATGATATTTATGTTGTGTCAAATAAAATTTTACAATGACAGAAATAATGATGAACTATTGAAAACATTAGGGAAACATAAGAAAGAAAGAAGAAAAGTTGATGTCATTGGTAGTGTGCAGCAGCCTGGAGCCCAAGTTGGTTTCTACATTTTTGTTTATGTTCTTTGCAATAAGTAGAAATATATTATGCCATTGGAACACTTTACCATTTGCTGGTATGAGAATTCATTGAACGTAAATTACTAAGAGCATCTCCAGCGGTGCTCAGTATGTAACCGTGCACAGTACAATTAGATGAAGAAAAGTCAAGATATGCTGGTTTGGCTTAGGAAAATGGTTTTAGGTCAGCACAATTGCATACTTGCGGTGGCTGGTAAAGGGCACATCAATGCTGTGCACCTGCAGGAAAGAGTGTAATAGATATGATTTGACCGCTGCTGAGTGTTTCTGGTCGGCTCATCGTAATAATTGGTCCAAGTGGTTCGCTATTAGTAGTCCCCCACCTATTTGCTGTCCCGTTTCAGTTTTATGGGTGAGGTTGGAAAAAAGTAAATAATTAAACTTGGATGTGAAAAATATTTTTTTCGAGCACCACTGGAGACGCTCTAACATCATGTGCCCATTATTGCAACATATATTATGTTACCTCCTCGATCAATGTGTCACACTTATACATGTATTATGAATACCTTAGTACCTTAATGGCTTCAACACTAATTATATTATTTTTCAAAATATTAAAATTTTCACACAATTTTTTGAGAAGGAAAATAATGAATTTTCAAGAATTCTTTTTTTGAAATGAAAATTTTTAAATTATTTAATTATTTAACAGGCATGTGTCAAAGTTGCCAAGGGTACTATAGGATTCCAATTCACCCAAACTTTTATCCTATATTTATTTGTTTAAAATCTACAAAATGTAAGGTAATTAGCACCCTACATTTACCCTTATCCATAGGTGAGGACCAAGGTAAAGTTGATCATATAGCTTCATCATTACCTAGATTCATAGTTTTGCAAGCAAGACGCTAAATACCCCTCACACCGACATCTGTACGTTTTGTAGAGTGTACATAAATTTAGCCTTATCAGTTAAAGCCTATATACTCGTACCCCGCTAATATTTTTCTGAATATTTTTATCTACCTTTGAGTAGTTGATACATTTTTGAAAAAAAAAAAGGGGGAGTTTCCCAAACTGATAAGTTTATCTTGAAAATTTTATTTAGGTTTGCATTGGTGATATACTGCAGTACAGGGGTAGCTTCAACACATGCATGTCAAATAATGTATTAATTTTGAAGATTCCATGTTGAAAAAATATACCTGAATATTTCACAATATTCTGTATTTTCGTTCAGTTTTTTTTTTTAAATAATTTTAAAAATTCAACATTTTTTTGAAGGAAAATCATGAAGGATCAATGTTGGTGGAGTATGTTGATTTCTACTACTGTAGTAGCTTGGCAGCTTCTGCACTAATTGGCTTCTTATGATGATGCCAAACAAATTTGCACAACTTTCCATGGATTGTGGAGATGATGATGACAACAACATATATAATACACATCGAATTCATGTTTTGTGATGATGCCCAACAATTTTGCATAAAAAGTTTGATGCATTTTGTGAAACTTGATACGGATGATGGGGAGAATTCCAACAATGTTTATAGCACACATGGGAATTGGGCTTGGGCTTCTTATGATGATGCCCTACTAGTTTGCATAAAAGTGTAAGCATTTGCGAAATTGATGTTGATGCTCATTAGGAGGATTATGACAATGTTTATCACATGCATTGGAACTGATTTCCTATGTAGGATGACGCCCAACAATTTTGCATAAAAGTTTGATGGATTTGTGAAGTTGATGGTGATGACAAGAGGACGATACGACAATGTTTTAGCACACACATGGAAATTGGCTGATGCCCTAAAAATTCACCTCAAAGTTTCATGCATTAGAGAAATCCATAAGTAGGAAAACAGAACAGAGCACTGGAACCCAGAGTTTGGTCATAAACCAGGTGAGATTAAAAAAAAACCTGTAAAAAAGTACATTATCATTCAAAGGGGGGGTGAAACTTAGAAAAGCATCAATTTTTGTGGTAAACTGAGTTTCATCCCGTCTTCACCCTTCTTTCCTTCACCCTGCTCCTAGCTGTAAAGGTACTATAATTATTCTCAAACCTTGTACATTGGATGATGAGTTTCAGCATTTCATACCTAGATATAGTAAAATTTCCTTACTTGGTGGATACCGGTGAAAGAGGTTTGGGGGTGAAAGGAGACCCAAAGACAGGGTGAAGACAAAGTGACTTCACGGATAACTCTATTTTATGAAGTTGATGATGAGGACAATGTTGATCATGCCCATGGAAATTGGTCTCTTATGATGATGCCCAACAAATTTGCCTAAAAGTTCGGTGCATGTTGTGAAGTTGATGACAATGATGATGATGACGATTACAACAATGGTTATCACATGCCTGTAAATTGACTTCTTATGATAAAGATGCATAGCAAATTCGCCTAAAAGTTTGATACATTTTGTGAAGTGGATGATGATGAGGAGGAGGATTAAGACATCGTTTATAAAATGCATGGAAATTGGCTTCTTATGATAAACCCCTAAAAAATTGCCTAAAAATTTGATGCATTTTTATGAAGTTGTTGATGATGAACATGTTAATTACATGCACATTCAATGCGTTGTGAATGATGTTCCCATTTTGCTGAAATTTGAAGTTCTGACATTTTGGTACTTCACTACCAACAAATATTCCTCAGGAGCAAATAAATTTGTTTTCTTCAACAAACAACAAACAAACAAAAAACAAACAGTTCAACAACAGCAATGAAGCAAAGCACGGCAAAATTATGATCTGGGTGATGAACCATCTGGTTGAAGTGGTTCAGCAATAGAATGATTTTGTGTGAAAATTTGCATAATTTTTTGTTTGGTGTACAAATCATGGAAGGTGAAGCATTGGCAGAAATTGATGGCAGTGGAATGATTGAAGATCAATAGTCTAACTTTGCAGAGAATAAAAGATCAAATGTTTTTTGTCACTGCCATCTCATCCCACACCCTTCATTTTGAAGCAATGTACACAAACAGAGCTCTGGCTTTTGTTACAATAATAAAGAAGACCAATCATCAGAAGAAGAAGAAGGAGAAGAAGAAAAAAGGTGGCAGCTTGAGAAAGAGAAGGCAAAAAGTTCAGTAGTCTGTTGCAGTTTTCTAGATCATTAGTAGAACCTCTTACTCAGTCTTCTTCCTCCTCCTCTCCTCTCCTTCATCTCTCTATTTTTTTTTGTTTTATTTTGTGGCTTGCTTGTGAAGTATTTTTGTTTGCTCACAATGTTTGTTGTCAACAAGAAATGTCAGCAGCAGCAACAAAACTTTGCAACTTCAGAAATTATGCTCATGCATGCTCAGTGTCAAACTGACAGGGATCATCATATACTAGGTACTTTGCTGAAGTTTTTGAATCCAATCCACATTCTTGAGTTCTAGAGCTTGTTGCCAGAAAGAAAAAAATTCCCATTCAGGAATAATTTTATCTTTGCAGAATCTGCTGGAAAAATCAATTTGTTAAGTTTCTGCAATATGAATTAGAAAAATCAGCAGCAGATTGATAGCAATTCAAGCACATAGGACTCAAGAATCTCACAACACAAAAAAAACAAAATGCAGCTCAAATCAAAACTCTGCAAATTACAATCTTGTAAACCTGGGAAGACGAATATGTTGGTTATCTTCTTCTTCTTCTCCTTTTTCTTCACCCTTCTACTCAGACTCTCTTTGAGAAGCTCAGAAGCTAGTGACTTCTGAAATATAGCCTCCCCATCTGCACATACATGCCTGTTGTACATCATCATGATGGATCAACAATTTTTTCTGTTGTTAATCTGCTAATGATATGAGTCTGAGCCCAGCTGAGATGGCCTTGGAGAAGATGCATGGTGCCAATATGTTGTGGGTTGTGGGGGTTGGCTGTGCTGTTGAAGACCAGACAGGCATGGAGACAAATTGCTGCTATAGGGAGAAAACACAAGTCTCAATTCTCCCTGTAGAAAAAGCATCTTTAGACCTTGAAATATGTGTGTTCTTGTGCTCTTGAACTCAACAAGGATTGCAGATTTGGGAATTTGACGGTAATATATATTTTTTCAGATGGTTTTTGTTTGTTTGTGTTCATGGTTTGATTTGCAGGTACACACTTGCAATGAAGGTAATTATGCGAGCAGAGGGTCGCAGAAGGATGCGGCCCAGGGATCATCTCCTCCCTGAGGATTTATCACTTGAGTTTCCTGTGACTGGCATAACAGCCTTAGCAGATTTACCAGCACTGGATGGTCAAGAACTTGGTCTTGGTGGGCGGCATTGTCGATCTCTCAGGTAGGTGTTGATCAAATCATCTCCAAGATCTTTGTCTTTCAATTTTGATCCAAAGAAAAAAAAGGGGGTTTTGTGAAGAAGAAGAAGAAGAAGAAGAAGAATCTCTGGCAGCTCAGGGGCAGCAGATTTGAAGCACAATTTAATATGAGCTACTCAAATTTGTGTTACTAATTTGGTTTTGCAGTGCTCCTGATGAAGAATCTGAGTCAGCTTCTTGGGATGTCTCATCTCAAGCATCTCAAAACCAAACTCTAAAACAGGTGAAATTCACTGATTCTCAGGCAGTCATATGTATGGTTCAGCAGCTTCAATGGGCATTTGTCTCTCCCCCCCCCCCATCTACAAATTTGTCAGTTTCCTGAATCCCGTTTTACTGATGATGCTGGTAAGCAACTGTAGAATCTGAATTTCTGGGACATGGAATCTGAGTTCTTCTGGAACATCATGTCCTATAATGATACATTTCTTACTTCCATTGAATTGAGTTTGGAGTCACTGGAAGTCTTTTTTTTGGGGGGGTTTGTTGTGGGTCTTTTGATTTTATGCCTCCACAGAGTTTGCAGCAATGGAGATCAAAGATGAAGAAGAGTCACATCAAGGACAAGAAGAAGCAGGTTATCAATGACCGCCAAGCTGCACTTGAGAAAGATGTAAGAGCTGTAATGCATATTATCGGTTTTAGAAGACTCAGTGGAGATCAGTAGTCTTACATGTTTCCCAATCCCTGGAGTATTAAAATGCATTCTGATGGTCTCCAACTTGCACTCCTTTGAGTCCACACCCCTGCAGGTGGCACAACTACAAACTCGATTGCATGATGAGAAAATGCACAGAATGTGTCTTGAGCAAGCACTTGCAGCAGGAGCTTCTGATCTGATCTCACCTCAGCCTGCGTCTTCAGATCTTGCACCGCAAGTAAGGAAGGCCCTCCTGATGAATATGAGACCAAAGTGTAGTCCTCATATTTTTGTGTTGTGGTTGGCATTGCAGGTCTTTTGTTTGTTTGGAAACTCCACAGACTACTATCTGGATTTTTTTGCCCTGATTGTTTGTTGGAAAGTCTATTGTGTTTGCAGTCTCAGCAGCTTATCACAGAGATTTTATCTCTTCAGAAGGAAGTTTCATATCTGGAGCAGCGTGCACACTCACTTTACCACAGACTTCTGAACCAGAAATTGTCAGTTCAATTATCAACCCACCACTGTGGAACTGACTGCAGCAGTTTAGGAGCTCGAGAGCCCGCCATGATTGTGAATGTCCAATCGTCAGATCTCATGGCAAAATCCGCAGCTGATCAAAGACAAACACCATTTCCTCCTCGCATGCCACAGAACCAGTACCACATTGGATCTGTTGCTACAAAAAGATTCGGAGCACCACACTCTGCATCAATTGATGTGAGCCAGTTTAAGCAACTGCAACCAGGGTCTCTCCTTGCACCCCAAAATGGTGTGCAACCACCTCATGCCTCCTTCACATCATCTGTAAGCTTTCCTCAATCTTCCAAGTTCTGTCATTACTGTATGTCCCAAGTCTCAATTATAGATTTGTTTTGGCATGCCTTCCATGAAATTCGTCCAGTCAGATCTATCATGATGAGCTTTACATGATTGCTTGATTGATTGAATGGAAGTTCTGTTTTTGCAGCAGCAACTGGTGCAAAGAAAAGTGAGTCCGGTTTTTCATCTCAAGAACCCAACACCATCAAGAGTAAGCCCTGTGAAAGTTGATACCAAGCTGACACTAGAGAAAGTTTCAGAGAATGTCACGTTACAACCATTGCCAAGAACACCAAACAAGCTGTCTGAGGAGCTTCTTTGCTGCATGGCAGCGATTTACTGCAAGCTGCTTGTTGATCCACCTCTAACCAAACTTTCACCTTTGTCATCATCCCCTTCATCTTCTTTCTCAAGAGCAGCAATTATGCACGAATCTTTCTTGAACTCAAATGAGAGTGGGAGTGTACAATGCCGAGCCAGCAGCATGTCTCGTGAGATTGACCCATGCAATTTCCACAACCCATATTCAGTGAAGGATATGGAGAGAGATGATGTGGGCCCATATAGTTTGATGGTGGAAATCTCATGGATTCATGTAGACAAGGAACGTCTCACATATGCTGCTCGAGCTCTCCAAAACTTCAGGTAGTGTGTTCAAGGCCTCTTTGGATTGATCAACTCTAGATAAAGATGACAGTTTTGCCAGGACCCAAAAGACATACTTTGGCTGCAAGTGCTTTGTATACCCACTGGTGGGTTTAGAATCAATCAGGCAGTCGATGACCATCAGGAAACAGACAATCAAAACACATGTCTGAAACTCAGATGATGATTGATTTCCCTCTTGTTTTATTAGTAATAATTTTGTGCTTGTTCCTCAGTGTTGGCCTTGAGTCAGAAAGAAGTGGTTTTGCTTCATTTTTGTCATGGGTTGTCACTCATGACTAGAAGAGGTGCTGCTTTGGGTAGTGAATGAGAAGGTGAGCCATTCTTGGTGGGTTTGCAAATAGGTCAATGGTGGAGCAATTGGAGAAAGTAGACCCTGGCCAAATGAAACAGGATGAAAAGCTTGCATTCTGGATCAATGTCTACAATGCTCTCATGATGCATGTAAATCAAAACCATCTCTTAATTGTACCAGTATTCTGTTGGGTTTACTTTGGAGTTCATTGACTCCATTGTCATGGAGTTTATCATATTTTTTCCAACAGGTCTCTGAATGCAATTTCCCCCCTTCAATTTGGTTGTGGGAAAACAGGCATATTTGGCTTATGGTATTCCCCAGAGCAGATTGAAGCGTTTAACTCTGCTCCAAAAGGTAGACCTCTATCTCTTCACCAAATCACCACAGCCAAAAGATAGACATTATCCCTATACATTGCCAGCCAACCTTTGTATAGGTCTACATATGTATTTGCTTCAATGGGTGGTGTTTTTTTTTTCCTTTGGTTCCTGATGTGATTTTTCTTCTGGAAGCTGACGGTTTTTACTCAAGAAGAAAATTGGTTGTTGACAATGTCATCATGTGTAGGCAGCATATAAAGTGGGACCCTATTCTATCACTGCACAAACAATAGAGCAATCAATTCTTGGTTGCCACTCCAACCGTCCTGCTCAGGTAACATACTTAAAAAATTCTTGAACCCAAACCTTGCTCAAGCTCTACAAATGTTATTTGCTGCAACAACAAAAAACATACTTCTGACATTCATAGCCCAATGCGACAAGGTTCAGTTAGCTACTGGCAGATGCTCACTCCATTGTGGGTGACACCAATTGTAAGTGCTTCTTCTTCTTGCCTTCTGAATTTGTGGTTTCATCCTGTTTTTTGTGGGTTCATGAAGTGGTTCCAAGCACTTTTGAATCCAGGTACAAAGTTCAAGGCTGGTGATGAGCGATGGTCTTATGCTTTACAGACACCTGAGCCTGCTGTTTGCTTTGCACTTTGCTGTGGCAGATCCTCTGACCCCGCTGTAATATCCCAATCTCTACTTTCTTAGACATGAATCTTTTATCATGAAGCAATTGCAAACTACAGCCCACTACAATGCACATATTTTGATCTCCATATGAAAATTGTTGTGTCTGATCATGAGCAAAAGACATGATGACAAACTGTAGAAGCAAAGTTGAGTTCCTTTAGGCAAAGTGAGACTCAAACTCATTTACCTTCAACTGAACCATGAGTGGAAATTATTGGTTTGTAGGTCCGTGTCTACACAGCAAAGAATGTGCAGTTGGAGCTTGAGGTTGCCATGCGTGAATTCTTGCAAGCTAGTATTGGGATACGTGGTGACAACAAGGTAGGTGATATAATTGAGGGGAGAGGGAAATTTATCTACTAAAGCTTTTTGTGACATCTTCCATTTTTTCAGCTGTTCAATTTCCCACATCATACCAAGTACTTGCATTGCACACATAACATGATTTGAAGAAAGAAGCTCATGGAAGGTAGTCTTTTGAATGACTCAGGTTTTGCTGCCCAAAATATTAGAGGGGTATTCTCGGGAGCGCATGTTAAACTCTGCAACTTTGTTGGAATGGGTGTGCAAAAATGTACCTAGAAAGCTTGAAGCACGAATCCACCACTGCATTGAACTGAAGCCACATAAGAATCCAGCACATTGCCTTCAATGGTTACCTTATGATTCTGGGTTCCGCTATATATTTGTCAAGGACCTTTCCCAATGCTTGCCCTTTTCAATCAAGGACCCACAATCTCAGAACGGTAGTTTTCTCAGGTTTAGGCATGTTACTAAGCCTTGAGGATTTGATAATTGACCATATCAGGTTTTGGAAAAAACAAGAAAAAAAGTCAAGTTTGACAATTTGCTCATCCTCCAAAGGTAGCAAGGGTGATAACTTAAGAACCTGAGTTCAGATGAGATAACATCTGGTTTTACAATCCAGTCAGTCTGCACTGAAAAGTGTAGGATATACAGTTTGAAATGCTCAAATCAATTATTTGGTTCCACATACATGTGAACAACAATCCACACTCTCTGAAAGAAGATAGATGGGTTCTCACCATTCTTTTCTCTAACTATGATGGTTTGAAGCTGGCTTGGATTCATCTGCCCTTTTCTCTGTTTCCCCCCAAAGCAGATACACCAATAATTTCTCACGTAATTTTCCGTGATCAATCCCTTGCGTCTCTTGAAGGGGAAAGATCTGTAAACTGTTTTCATTATTAAGATCATTCTTCTTCTTCTCTCTTGTCTTTTGTTCCAAGTTGTCATGGTAGCAGAGCAGCTTCACACTGTGTCAACCATTCCTTGAAGAAGAAAGGAATGTCAAGAGTTTGAAAACAAAGAAATTCACTATTGACAACATGTGGCAATTGGATAAAAGTCTTAATAGTTTGGTATGGATTTAGGTTTGGGACAAATTGGAAACAACTTCTATGCATTATGATCGAAACGCATAGTTTGCAATTTTGAAAAGGTTGATGACAATAAAATTGCAAGAAGGAAATTCGATAACTGAATTTATTGAAGAATTTCAAGGAGCCCTTTGATAAAGTTGTTGCATCGGGACTTATAATGACAGACCTCTTAAGTTTTTCCCAAGGCTTGTGGGATGAACCCCTAAACGGCAACAATGAAAAATGATGTAAAAAGAAGAACTTAGGTTTGCTCTCTAATTTCATGCACTAAAGAAAAAAAATGCATGTAGGAGTTTTGGGATGGGGATTAGGACAATGTGACAAGTTCATGAACACATCACAAACAAGTCATTTGCAAAAGCTATACAATGCAATTGGTTAGTACAAATGAAACCAAGTTTGGGTCATGAATTCAGCTTATACTCATTACATTCACATGACAAGATTTGAGAGGAGGCCACCATTCTCCTCCCTATAATTTACTCTAGACCTCCCTATGGGGATTACATTGAAATGACTTTGTGTCCTAGGATTCCCAAGTACCCCTAGAAATTCTCAAATTGTAAGTCTCATAGCTTTACA
>Ga0116227_10006467_pt1 | contig 23743 bp, 13 predicted proteins | sample S1TSphgellanicum_FD_89693 | JGI IMG/M metagenome (GOLD analysis project Ga0116227, IMG submission 89693) | Host-associated microbial communities from peat moss isolated from Minnesota, USA - S1T2_Fb - Sphagnum magellanicum MG | ecosystem: Host-associated > Plants > Peat moss > Unclassified...
CTAGAATACGAACGCTCGCCCGCAGAAGTAACCGTGATGTTGTGCTTTCAGATGTAATCTCGGTTTCGGATCTTGAAATCAATACGGCTTCAAAAAGGGTTTCACGCAACAAGGCTACCATAAACCTAACCTCTACAGAATATAGATTGCTGGAATACCTGGCAAAAAACCAAAATAAGGTGCTTTCAAGAATACAGATCCTTGAAAATGTTTGGGATATCGATTTTAATATGGGGACAAATGTAGTAGACGTTTACATCAACTACCTGAGAAAGAAGATCGATCAAACGGAATCTGAGAAACTGATCCATACAGTTTTTGGTATGGGCTATATCATGAAGACAGAATGTTAGGTAAAGGGATACAGTCAAAAATTACCCGGCTTTTTTTCTCGATCGCTACGGCCGGTCTTATTTTAATCAATGCTGCAATTTTTTATTTCGTTTCCAAGTTTAATTTTGACGATTTCTTTAAAAGATTAGAAGCGAGGGTAAATATTGCCGCCGAGATCAATTTGCATCCTGATGAAAAATCTTCTTCCTATCAGGAGGTCAGAACCCGGTATTTGGAAAAGCTGGAGCATGAAAGAGAATATATTATCAAGTTAAATGACAGTACTGTAGCAAAGTTTGAGAAGGACTTGAATTTGCCGCATTCATTTTACACAACGATTGTTAATGAAGGACGGGCCAGGTATAATAATGGAAATGATTTTTATGCCGGATCATCATTTAAGACCGATCATGGCAATTACCTCGTCATTATTTCAGCCGCCAATCCTTCTGGTTTTAATGAATTGGCTACCCTTAAAAGGGTTTTGTTCATCGTCTTCTTTATTGCTGTTTTCCTAACCTATGTCATCGGGAAAGTCTTTTCTTTTTATACGGTTAAGCCTGTCAATAAGGTAATCCGAAGCGTCAAGAAAATTTCAGCAGATAACCTGCACATGCGTTTGGAAGAAAAAAAAGGAAAGGATGAGATCTCGGAGCTGATCCTCACCTTCAACAATATGCTCAACCGCTTAGAAACTGCTTTTGAAACGCAGAACAACTTTGTGAGCAATGCATCTCATGAGTTAAAAACACCAATGAGCATCATTACCAGTGAGACTGAACTTTTACTCTCGCAAAATGAGCTTCCACCAAAGGCGATAGCCTCCGCAAAAATTATTCTTTCTCATGCTGAAAAGCTGGGGCACATTACCACCAGCCTGCTCGCTTTAGCGCAAACAGGTTTTGATGGTAAAAAGCAAAACTGGCAATTGATCCGGGTTGATGAGCTGGTTTTAATGGTGGCTGATTCTGTTAAAAAAATAGACCCGGATACCAATGTTCAAATTAATTTTGACACCCTGCCTGATAATGACAAATCATTATACACAGAGGGGAACATCAACTTACTTCAGTTGGCATTAAGCAATATTGTTTTAAATGCCTGTAAGTATTCCAATAACAGACCTGTAGAAATCCAGATTTCCTGTGATCAGGAGCGGATCAGCCTGAGCGTTAAGGACCAGGGCATCGGTATCCCTAAAAACGAGCAACAGCATATTTTTGAACCGTTTTTCAGGGCCTCAAATACTGGAGATTTTGAAGGTTATGGAATTGGGCTGCCTTTGACACTAAATATCATACGGATCCATAAAGGCTCAATTGGGATTATTTCTGAAGAAAAAATCGGAACCGAGATGCGCATCATTCTACCCATAGCCGGGTCTTTCTAATCAAATTTTAATAAGTCCTTAGTTTTTAAAACTGTAGGTTGTATTTTCTTTGAAAAAAGCTGAAATTATAATCCGCGTCTAATGGTATTCTTATGTGGTTCTAATAAGTGCGCCGTAAAATTGTGTCAGTAATAATTGTTATTGTAAACATTTAAAAAAGCACTTTATGAAAACCATTTTAATCCCTACAGATTTTAGTCTGGTATCTTTAAACTGTATTCCTAACCTTTGTGCGCAATTTCACAAAGAACAATTGAACTTCGTATTCGTCCACCTGTTCAAAGTATCTGATTCCATCAATGATTTGCTCATGCTTTCCAGGAGATCCAGGGAATACGATTACATCACAGATGATTTTTATAGTAGAATCAGGGCCATAAAACAAGAATTTGCTCAGGTTAACACCATCAAAATTGAATTCTTTTTTGGCAGTACCATGGTCATGTTTAGAAATTTCATTGAAGCACATGAGGTTTCTCATATCCTTCAGGCACAGGATTGCTCTTATACTCCTCTAAATAAATCGAGTATTGACCCTTTTAATTTTACTGAAAAATTGAGCCTGCCACTGGTTTCGCTCATCGAAATTGAAAAAGTGGTTCTGCAGGCAGTTCCGAAGCGTTACGCAGAGGCCAATATGACTGCTGAGGTTTATTAATCATTTAAAACGTATTGCGATGTTATTAAAAGAAAACATACCTGTAAAATACATTTTTGGAAAAATTGTAAAGGAAGTCATCTTCGTGACCTTGTACGCGGTATTGATTGCCATTTTATACAATACCTTTCATTTTACCAGAATATCGATACCAATTGCTGTGCCTACCATTCTTGGCACCGTTATTTCCTTGCTCTTGGCCTTTAAATCAAATCAGGCCTACGATAGGTGGTGGGAGGCCCGAACCATTTGGGGCGGGATTGTTAATGATACAAGAACGCTGACCAGGCAGCTGATCACTTTTATCACTTGTCCGGACAAAGAAGACGAGAAAGCCTTTTGTACCAGGGTAGCCAAAAGACAAATAGCCTGGTGCATCAGTTTAAGTAAACATTTGCGTAGTCAAAACCCTTTGGCCGGTATCAGTAGATTAATCAGTCCCTCGGACATGGAATACATCAAAAATTATACGAATGTGCCATTGGCATTGCAGGAGCTTCAGGCCATTGACATTCGAAATGCCTATAAGCTGGGCTGGCTGAATGAATTTCAACAAATTCAAATGGATAAAACCCTCACTTCTTTTTCTAATGAAATGGGTGGATGTGAACGGATCAAAAACACGGTGTTTCCTGCCACTTACAGCCACTATATCCATTTTTCACTCGTACTGTTTATCATGTTACTGCCATTCGGATTAATTGAGTTTTTTGGAATAATCGAAATCCCATTGGTGATTGCCATTGCCAGTTCATTCTTCTTGATTGAAAAAATGGCGATCCATTTACAAGATCCTTTTGAAAATAAACCGACAGATACGCCAACTACAACAATTTGCCGGGTTATTGAGCGCGACGTTAGTCAAATGCTAAAAGAGAATTACAGGCAAAATGAAAAAGTTGTTGGGCCATCGAGTCAAAAATCGAAAGTTTTCTATGTATTATAATGATTGTAAAAAGTTATCATACCCGAGGGAAGTTATTTTGCTAATAAGCCTTGGGTATGATACTAAAATGTAGTTTTCTCTTTGGATATCTGAAGGTGTGATTTCCATCAACTTCGAAAACAATATCATCAAGGGAGGTAATTAGCGACTGTAAATGTGCTGTTAATTCCTGTAATTTTTGGTCATCCGATTTGCTGGGCGTTAAGGCATTCATAGTTAATAATAGGTAATTCAAATATAGTGAAAACTGTACTGAAATACAGGTTGCTATAAAATCTGCTTACCGTTGGCTAATCAGATATTGTGTTCATTTGCAAATTGAATCAGACCGGCAATGCCTTGTATGTTTAACTTCCTGTAAATGTTCTTGCGATGCGTTTCTATGGTATAGGTACTTAAAAATAGTTCTGTAGATATCTGTTTGCTGCTCATGCCCAATTTAATCAGTTTGATGATCTCTATTTCCCTGGCAGATAATTTAAGCTCATTGGCAAAATTATCTTGTTGCCAGGTTGGTGCAGTTTGCTCATTTTGGAAGGGTAAATCGAAACTGGTGCCCCCATTGACAATTAGTTTGATTTTTTCTTTCAGGAGGGGAGCTGTAATGTCTTTGAGTAAAAAACCTTTTACACCGTCTTCCTTAGCTGCGGCAATCACTTTATTATCGAAATACATGCTTAGAAATACGATTTTAACTTCGGGCAATCGTTGCTTGATTTTTTTTGCAGCCTCTAATCCATTCATATAAGGCATATTGATATCCAGCAATACCAAATCCGGCGTAATCATATTTAAGGCTTGCATCAGAAGTTTGCCGTTGGCAGCTTTGGCTACAACTTCAAAATTAGGTACACTGTTTAAGATCTGCTCTACACCATCGGTAAATAACAAGTGATCGTCGGCTATGATTATTTTCGTTTTCATGTTAATTGTGTTCAATAGGGATTTCTATAATGACTGATGTTCCTGCCGGACTGTCGTCTATGTTAATTTTACCATTTAAAAAATCTGTTCTGGAATAAATATTCTTCATGCCAATACCTTTGGTTCCTGTGTTTGTACTCACACCTATGCCGTTATCCTCCAGCATGACCATGATTTCGGTATGGGTTATTAAAAGTTGTATGGTTGCCAGGCTGGCCTGAGAGTGTTTCAGTGTGTTGTTGATGAGCTCGTTGATGATGCGGTAGATGGTTATGGAAAATATGTTGTCAATACTTTTATCATTACCTTCAGTGATCAGGGTAAAACGAACATTGCTGATGATATTCAGCTCATCGACCCATTTTTTTAAGATGTAAAAAATACCCTTTTCGCTGAAATCTTTAGGCAAGAGATCGTGTGATATGGACCGTAAATCATTGATTGCTTTTCTGCCTATGGCAATGCTTTTTTGGTAATGAGCTTCTGCTTCCTGTGCATTTTGAATCTTGTTTTCCGGCACATTACTGATGTGTAACATCAGGGTACCTAGCGTAGAACCAACATCATCATGGATATCCTGTGCAATCCGTTTGCGCTCATCTTCCTGTGCGGCTACAATTTTCTGCAGTGTTTCTTTTTGATTTAGTGTCAGCTGTAGCAACAGTTTTTCCTTTTCATCTTTATATAAGTTGTACCGGTAAACAATACCCATAAATATCACGATGGCTTCGAAGGCCAAACCTATCTGTGAGTCGTTTGGTATGGATTGCATACTGCTGTTCAAATTTCCATTGAGGATATACACACAATGTTTGATGACGCCGAAAATTAAAAATGCACCACCAATTACATACAACCAGGCGAGTGCGACCTTCTGAAAAATTTTCTCAATTGCAATGACGTAAAACAGGATGGTCAGCAGAATGACCGCACCCACAAAGAAGCGGAGGAATAGCACTTTAACCTCTATATCCTGACCAAACCAATAATTGATGACCAGGCATGCGGCGATAAGTACATAGAAGAGATACTTTAAAAAATCCATTGCCCACTTGAAAAGGCTGTTTTCCCTGGTAACCTGTAAAAAAGATGTAATCAGATTTGCCATGGTAATTAAGGCTAGGCCGGAAGCAATATATTCTGATATGTAGGCAAAAGCCGGAATGTTGGGGTAGAGGTATTGAAAATCAAAAGAGATACTACAATACATCCAGTACATCATAGAAAGTACATACTGAGCATATAACAAATGAATCTTTTCCTTTAAAGAGAGGTATAGGAAAATATTGATGAGAATGCTAAAAAGCATCACCCCGGTGAAGATCCCCAGAAAGGTATATTCTTTTTTTTCCTCCGTACTAAAGATCTTATCACCCTTTAGAGTGGGCAGGATGTTTAAATTATAACCTCTGTTGTCAATGAAAACCACATAGGTACTGGAACTTTCATTGTGCAAGGCCAGGGGGAATACAATGTCATAATGGCTATATGGACGGATACCAAAATTTAATTTCATTCCGGATTGACCGATCATTACAAAACCGCTATCGGTTTTTCGATACATTTTAACCAGTTTAAGCCAAGGTTGATGCAACTGCAGATAAAATACATCGTCCGTACGCTGTTGGTTTTTTAAGGTAAACGTCAGCCAATAAAAATCCTTTGTAGCTTTATCATTAATTGTATGGTTTGGATATAATTTTTTAAATGAATTACTGGATAATAATCTTGAAATATCGGCCAATGAACTGTCTGAAGGGCTGTTGAAATAATATAAATGTTGGATGATATCGTAATCCCGATCATTCTTGATAAATAGTGTGTCTGGCTGTGTTTGGCCCAGTGTTTTAGAAGTCAGCAGGATTGCAGAGGCTATAAAAAAGCCTGCCCATTTAAATAATTTATTGATCACTAGGAGCCATTTATACGTATTCAAATGTCGAATATAATGAATTAAACATGGGTACCCAATGTTGGGTAATTATCAGTTGTAGTTCAACATTTGCTTCTTGTAAATTTCGTTGAAATGAGCCTATTAGTCACATTAATATTTCATGATTTTAAATTCAGTTCGTCGATTGAACTGGTTGTTCTGTACCACAGTTCTAAGAGTGCTACATTCGGCTTAGGTATGGACTTTAAAAGCCGATATGTCTTAAACAGATGTTTAGTCAACCTGGGTATTCGTTGTAAAGTGTATTGTTGATAGCACAAGTCCATAGTTGGATTGAGCGTTCAGGTTTTAAATCTGGAAATTTAGCTATCGAGAAGAGCTATGTAATAGGAAGACACCCAGCGAAATTATTTGATTGGTATATATGGGGCGGATTTATACAAAATATATGGATTACCTCGTATTGAGATTACGTATTTCGCTCTTGCAGGTATTGGCTCGGGGTCTTACCAAACTCTTTTTTAAATGCTTTGGTGAAATAAGACTGGGTTTGAATGCCTACCCGATACATGACTTCCGTTAGCAACACATCTTCCTTCGTCATAATTTCTACGGCTTTCTTGAGTCGTACAGAACGTATAAATTCTCCGATCGACTGACCCGTAATGGTTTTAATTTTCTGGTAAAGTTTGGTACGGCTCATCCCGATTTCTGAACAAAGGAATTCGATATCCATTTCAGGATTAATGAGGTGATTGTTGACGATACCGAGCAATTTTTCCATAAATTCGCGGTCTTTAGCCGAATGGGTCAGGTCAATAAGTTCTGTTTGATGACCTTTGGAGTGGTACTCCCTTAATTTCTGTCGCTGTTCAAAAATATTTTTAATATTGAGTAGTAACAGGTTGATGTTGATTGGTTTGCTGAAGTACAGATCCGCACCAGATCCAACCCCTGCTATTTCTCCCTCCAAACTGTTGTTTGCGGTGAGCATCAGGAAAGGAATGTGACTCGTTTCCAGGTCTTCTTTCAAAGCTTTACAAAATTGGGTACCGGTCATTCCTGGCATCATCACATCACTGATCACCAGATCTGGAAATTCTTCTTTGGCCTTTTGTAGTCCGGTATAACCATCTGCTGCTTCAGAAATGTGGTAAATCGGACTTAAAGTATCTTTTAAAAAAACGCGCAGTTCCTCATTGTCGTCTACAATCAGGATGTGTTTGTTGATTGCCGACGCTTCTGGAAGCACGGGGTTTTCAACAGCTAAGCGCTGATCAGATTGATAACTGATGCTCTCCAGGCGGGTGCCTCCCTGTTGGCTGCTTTGTCCCCAGCGCTCTTCAGGGCTGTAATCCTCCTTGCTGCAAGGCAGGCCGATGATGATTTCAGTACCTTCATGTCGCTCGCTGGATACCACGATCATTCCCTTGTGCAGCATGGTCAGACTCTTCACAAAAGCCAATCCAACACCAGATCCAAGATGAGATTCAGTGATGCGGTAATAACGTTCAAACAAGTAACCAATAGACTCTTTGGAAATGCCTATCCCATTATCCGCTACGCGGATATACATGTGCCGTTTTCCCTGCTCACTGCTGCCAATCTGTAATTGGTTCTCAAACTGCGCTTTAAAGCCATCCAAACTGTATAAAATCTCCAAAGTAACCTCACCGCCTGGTTTGGTATATTTCAGAGAATTGTTCACTAGGTTCAGCACAATTTTCTCAATCACCTGTCGGTCAAACCAGATATCTGTCGGCTGCATTGGATTTTTTACTTTAAAATCGATACTTTTATCCAGCGCCATTTCGGTAAACTCCTCTGCCACCTCATCAATAAACAAATTGATATTGCCCGGTATCACCTTGAGCTGGAGTGCGCCAGATTCAATTTTTCTGAAGTCCATCAGCTCATTGATCAGGCTAAGCAAGCGATTCGCGTTGCGGTGGATCGTTTTGTAATAACTGAGAAAAGCTGCCTTGGAATCTTCTTTCAGCAATCTATCAATTGGCCCCAGGATCAGCGACAGGGGCGTCCTGAATTCGTGAGAGATATTGGTAAAGAACTGCAACTGGATCTGGTGCATTTCTTCTCTTTTTTGTTCTTCCAATGCACGGATCTCCATGCGTCTCTTGAAACTGAGTAGGGCATAGGCAATCCCAATAACGCTGCCTGCAATCAATGACCTGAACCACCAGGTAGCCCAGAATGGCGGAGCAATATGGATGTGGACCCAAGTGCCTTCTAAATTCCAGTTGTTGTCATTGTTGGAAGCTTTAACCCTGAATACGTAATTCCCCGGATCCAGATTGGTATAAGAAGCTTTCGTTGTATTGCCTACGTAGTTCCAGTCCTCGTCCAGTCCTTCCAGTTTGTAAGCATACTTGTTGTTTTCAGGTGCCGTATAATTTAAGCCTGCAAAACTGAAAGAGAATGTGGCTTGTTTATAGCTAAGCTTGATGTCTTTCGTAAAGCTGATGTCTTTATCCAGGGGCGAATCTTTATCACCCGGCAGAATTTTGTTATTGAAGATCTGAAATTCTGTGAGGTATACGGGTGGAATGAAGCGGTTGGTTTTGATCGCTTCTGGATAAAAGGAATTATAGCCATTTACGCCGCCAAAAAACATTTCACCTGATTTGGTTTTCAAATAGGCATTGGCTTCAAATTCCAGTCCCTGAAGGCCATCAGCTTTGTTGTAATAACTGAATTGGAATGTTTCTGGATGGAATTTTGTCAATCCCCTGGACGTCGTGATCCAAAAATTGCCCCGTTCATCTTCGGTAATTCCTTTGATGAAATCAGTCGACAGTCCTGCTTTTGTGGTATACATGGAAAAGTCGTTTTTACTGGGGTTAAACAAGTACAGGCCAGCTTGTCCAATCCACAGGCGCTTTTTACTATCGATAAAAATCACCCGCAGATCAGGTCTCTTTTCCTCATTTAAAAAGTAATGTTTAAAAATCTTTGTATTTAGGTTGTAGCAGTTTAGGCCGCCGTCATCTGTCCCGATCCAGAGATTTTGTTGTGCATCTTCATTGATGGAAATGATATTTTCACCGCTGATTCGGCTGCGGCTTGCGCCATCAATCAGTCGGCTGAATTTCCTGCTTGTTCTATCCATGAGGTTCAAACCACCGTAGTAAGTGCCAACCCATAAATTGCCCTTACTATCTTCAAATATTTTTTGAACATAATTGGAAGATATGGATGTGGGATCTGCTGGATTGTTCATGAAACGGCTGAATGTGCCAGATTTTCTGTGCATCAGGTTCAGGCCACCCGCCCAGGTCCCAATCCAGAGCTGCCCTAAACGGTCTTCGGTAATGTTGAGTACGGCATTAGAGCCCAGGCTTTCCGGTCGAAAAGGATCAAATCTATAATGTGTAAAATGTTGTGTCCCTTTGTCATAAAAGTTTAGTCCACCACCATCGGTGCCAATCCAGAGGTTACCCTGCTGGTCTTCATCAAAAGCTTTGACATCATTGTAACTCAAGCTATTCTTATTCAACTCCTGTTGTACCAGTTTGAAACGTTCTGCACCTGGCGTATACAGGTTAATCCCACCACGGTGGGTGCCTACCCATAGGTTGTCCTGCCGGTCCCTGAATATGGCCGACACGGTTCTTTGCGACAAACTGGAGGAGTTACCAGGTTCATACTGGTAATTTTTAAAAGTATTGGTTCGGGGATTAAAATAGTCCAATCCACCATTGATGCCGCCTATCCATAAGTTATTTTCTTGATCTGCAATGATTGCCCTTACCAGGTCGCTGCCCAAGCTATTGCTGTTTTTTTCCTGATGTTTATACAGTTTGATGGTCTTTTCCTGCGGATGGTAAGCAATCATCCCCTGTTCTTCTGTGCCTAACCAAAAGGTTCCGTCAGCAGATTCCGTAATTACCCGAAGGTTATAAGCCGAAAGGCCATTAATCCTGTAGAACGCAGCACCTTGTTTATCAAAGCGGTACAATCCTTGGTCGGTTGCAATCCAGAGGTTTCCTTTTTTATCGGTATGGATGTCGTTGGTGTGGTGCTCGAACTGCTGCAGGGTATTGGTTTTTTCGTTCAGGACTTGCAGTGGGCCGCCAGAAGTGGCAATCCATAACTTGTTGTCATACGCCTCAATTGCCCTGATGTCGTTCTTGCCCGAAGATTTTTTGGCATTTGCGGAAAATGAATATCGTTTAAATGTGTTTCTTTCCGGATCAAATCGGTTTAGCCCATTTGAAGTGCCTATCCAAAGTTTGTGATGTTGATCCTCATAAATATGCCGGATAAAATTGTCAGACAAACTATTGATATCCTTGTTGTTCTTGTAAACGATGATCTGTTCTCCATCATACTTGTTCAGGCCATCGCGTGTACCAAACCAAATGAAACCCCGGTGGTCTTGAAATATGCATTCAATCGTACTGTTGGATAAGCCATTGTCAGTACCAATGTGCTTGAATTTCAAATTCTGCGCAAGAACGATTTGACAGGTAAAGCAGAATAGAATGAACAGGACATTTTTAAGGAATGAACTCATCTGGTGCAGTTACAATACTTTTTTGATTTTTTAATAAAGTTAGTAGAAATTACGACTTAATTCGCTTTTAAGCCATTTTTTACCAATCCACAGCATGAATATGTCAAATAGAGCCAAAAAAAAACACAATAGCACAAGTGGAAAACCGGAATAAACTTTTCATTTGTAGTCGTAATTATCAACCAAATACTGTATGCGAATTTATACTTTTAGTATTAAGCTCAACTTATTGTTGACGTTTTTTCTCTTAACCACAGCAAAGCTCCATGCACAACAACCGGTTACCGTTTTAGGTACGGTGAAGTCGGTATCCGATAAGCTCGGTATTCCGGGTGTGAGCGTAACACTGAAAGGCACCAAAATTGGTACGGTTACCGGACCTGAGGGAGACTTTTCATTAAAAGTTCCCGGCGGTACAGGTAGCTTACTGTTTAGCTCCGTGGGCTATCAAACGCAGGAACTGTCTATCCCAGCCTCCCATGTTTTAAATGTATCGCTGGCAGATGATGCCGCTGCATTGAATGAAGTAGTGGTGGTGGGCTATGGTACCACCAGGAAACAAGACCTTACGGGCTCGATTGCAGTAGTTAGCGCAAAAGACTTCCAGAAAGGAAGTATCACTACACCAGAGCAAATGCTTGCTGGTAAAGTATCGGGTGTATCTATAATCTCAAACGGTGGTCAGCCAGGTGCCGGAAGCACCATACGGATCAGGGGCGGTGCTTCGCTAAGCGCCAGCAATGATCCGTTGATCGTAATCGACGGGGTACCCTTAGATAATACGGCCGTGTCCGGAGCATCCAATGCTTTGAGTTTCGTCAATCCCAACGATATTGAATCTTTTACAGTTTTAAAAGATGCTTCCGCAGCTGCCATTTACGGTGCAAGGGCAGCAAATGGGGTAATCATCATCACCACAAAAAAAGGGGTCAGCGGAGATCTTAAAATCGGATTTACTACGGTAAACTCATTGTCGCGGATAATTGCCAAGGCCAAGGTACTCAATGGTGATCAGATCCGGGAAATCGTGAATGCTACCGGCACAGCAGCGCAGAAAGCACAATTGGGCACTTTAAATACCGATTGGCAAGACCTGATTTATCAGGATGGGCTGGCGACAGACAATAACCTCAGCATTAGCGGTGGCGTAAAAGGACTTCCATATCGACTTTCACTGGGGTATCAGAATCAAAGAGGCATACTGAGAACCGATGAGCTGGAGAAAACATCTGTGGCATTGGTCTTCAATCCCACCTTTTTCGACAAGCATTTAAAACTAGACATCAACCTGAAAGGAAGTAGGCAGAAAACCAGGTTCGCCAACACTTCAGCTATTGGTGGTGCATTGAGTTTTGATCCTACACAGGCTACTTATACCAACAGACCAGATTATAACGGTTATTGGGAATGGCTGGACAACAGTACACCCAGCGGACTGGTTAACCTGGTTGGCCGAAATCCGGTTGGTCTGTTGGAGCAAACTGAAAACCGCGCCAATCCATTGCGCAGTATCGGTAACATCCAATTGGATTATAAATTCCACTTCTTACCAGAACTGCATGCCAATCTGAATGCAGGTTATGATGTGGCCAGTGGTAAGGGAACAAGCTATACCAATCCCATCGCCGCATCTAATTTCAACGATAAGGGTTTTGACAACAGATATAAACAAAATAGGAGCAATACGGTATTTGATTTTTATCTCAATTACATTAAGGAGCTGCCTGACTTAAAAAGTAGGATCGACGCCACTGCAGGATATGCTTACAACAATTACCTGACAACTGTTTTTAACTACGCGAGTTATAATGGCTATGGTGATAAAGTGGCCAATTCAGATCCGGACTTTCCTTACAACAAGCCGGAGCACAGGTTGATCTCGTATTTTGGTCGTTTAAATTACAGCTATGATGACCGTTTTTTATTGACGGCAACCGTTCGTCGAGATGGTTCATCTCGCTTTTCAGCCCAATACCGAAATGCCGTATTCCCTTCGATAGCTTTGGCCTGGACTTTAAAAAATGAGGCTTTCTTAAAAGACAACAAAACCTTCTCGGCCCTGAAATTAAGATTAGGTTACGGTATTACAGGTCAGCAAGACGGTATAGATAACTATGGCTACCTGGCTACCTACGGATTGAGTACGCCTACTGCTGCTTATCAGTTTGGAAATACCTTTTACCAGATGTACCGTCCTACGGCTTACATTTCCAATATCAAATGGGAACAAACCGCCACGACCAATTTCGGGATTGATGCCGGATTTTTAGACAACCGGATTTCTGGAACACTGGAGTTGTACCTGAAAAAAACCAGCGACTTGCTCAATCGTGTGCCACAACCGGCCGGAACCAATTTTTCAGCATCCGCAGTTGTAAACGTAGGTAGTATGGAGAATAAAGGGGTAGAAATGACCTTGAATTTTGTGCCTGTGAGTAGTGCCGATTTCAACTGGGATTTTAGTCTGAATGCTACTTACAATAAAAATACCATTACCAATTTAACCGTAGTACCCAACGATGCCAATTACGTTGGCTTTCCTGGTGGCGGAATTGCTGGCGGTGTTGGCGGACAAAACGCCCTGATCAGTTCGGTGGGCAGGAGTAAAAATTTATTTTACCTGTTTGAACAGGTTTACGACCAATCAGGCAAGCCGATAGAGGGGGTTTATGTAGATCAAAACGGGGACGGAATCATCAACGAAAACGACCTCAACCGTGGAAAACCTGCCGATCCAAAATTCTTTTTGGGTTTCAGTAATAACCTGAATTATAAACAATGGAACCTCAGCTTTACCTTAAGGGCTAACCTTGGCAATTATGTGTACAATAATGTTAGCAGTCAAAGCGGTAACCTGGCACAGATCAAAGGATCGGCAATTCTCTTAAATGCCAATCCGAGTTACCTGGCTACCAATTTCAAAACACAGCAGCTGTTTAGTGATTACTATGTAGAAAATGCCTCTTTTTTAAAGATGGATAACCTCAATCTCGGCTACAAGTTTGGTAAAATTCTTAAAAATGCCGCGACCCTCCAGTTAAATGCGAGTGTGCAAAATGTATTTACCCTTACCAAATACAGCGGTTTAGACCCTGAAGTGGCTATTGGTGTAGACAATAATATTTATCCAAGACCAAGGGTGTTCTCTCTCGGTTTAAACCTTAATTTTTAACCTTAGCGATCAAGAAGATGAAGGAATTTAATAAAAGATCCAGGACCATCAAGACTTTAAATGTGGCTTTCCTGGCTTGCTTTGCCATGTTGGTAACGGCATCCTGCAATAAATTGGATTTGAAGCCGACAAACGACCTTACCGCTCAGGATGTGTTCTATACACCTCAGGGTTACAAACAAGCCTTGGCTAAAGTATATGGTGCTTTTGCACTCACCGGAAATGCAACCACAGGTCAGCAGGATATCCCTGTCGAGATTATTAAAGATGAAGGAAATTCTGATTTCCTGCGCTTATACTGGAACCTACAGGAGCTCACTACAGACGAAGCAGCCTGGTCCTGGCAAAGTGACGCAGGTATTCTGGGATTACATGAAATGAGCTGGGGTTCAGTCAATTCGATCATCAATGGGCTTTATTACCGCTCTTATTACCACATCACCATTTGCAACAATTTCATCAATGAGTCTTCGGACAATAATTTGTCAAAAAGAGGCATCAGCGGTGCCGACGCAGACAACATTCGCCTTTACCGTGCAGAAGCTCGTTTCTTAAGAGCCTATCAGTATTGGGTATTGATGGATCTGTATGCCAATCCACCTATGGTGACCGAAAATACGGTAATTGGCGGCAAAGACCTACCCAGACAGATTCAGCGTAAAGACCTCTTCAACTATGTAGAATCAGAATTGAAGGCAGTTGAAAACGAGCTTGCAGCAGCAAAAACGAATGAATATGGGCGTGCAGATAAAGCTGCTGCCTGGGCTTTGTTGTCACGTCTATACCTCAATGCCGAAGTGTATACCGGAGCAGCACGATATACCGATGCCATTACGTATTGCAATAAAATCACTGCTGCGGGTTATACCTTGCACAACAATTACAGAGAACTGACCATTGCAGACAACCACCTCAATACAAATGAGAACATCCTGACCATCAATTACGATGGTACAAATACGCAAAATTTTGGAGGAACTACCTACCTCATGCATGGCCCGGCGGGTGTTCCCGCCGATGTTTCGGGTTCAAATGGGAACTGGGGTGGCTTGCGCATTACCCAGCAATTTGTTAACCTGTTTGTCGATAAAACGGGTGCTACAGATACCCGGGCACAGTTTTATACTACAGGTCAAACGCTGGAGATGACAGATCTATACCTGTCTTCAGCCGGATACAGCACCACCAAATATCGGAACAAAACCCGTACTGGTGCGCCTGCTCCGCATCAGGATGCAGCCAAAGACTTTTCCGATATCGATTTTCCATTGTTTAGGCTAGGAGAGACCTACCTTACTTATGCCGAAGCTGTGGTAAGAGGAGGTACCGGTGGCAATCTGAGCACCGCATTGGGTTATGTCAATGCCTTGCGTACACGCGCTTACAACGGTAGCCCTGCAGGAAACATCGGCAACAGCGCCCTTTCACTGGATTTTATCCTGGACGAAAGGGCTAGGGAGCTGTATTATGAAGCTGTTAGACGAACCGATTTGATCCGCTTTGGTAAATTTACTAGCAATGCTTATTTGTGGGCCTGGAAAGGTGGTGTAAAAGCTGGGGCAGCTGTATCCAGTAAATACAACATATTTCCGCTGCCACCATCAGATTTATCAGCCAATCCAAACCTAACTCAAAACACTGGATACTAATATAATTAAGCTCATGAAAAAAATATTCAATAGTTTTTTAGTACTGGTGCTGGCCACCGTTTTTTTAGGCAGTTGCAAGAAAGAAGCCAGTCAAAACGTGATCAGCATCCCATCAGCTTCCACACTTGCTTTCAAAAGTTCGGTAAGCACGGTAACACTTACGGAGGCGCTTGCCAAATCAAAGGTGGTCAACTTCAGCTTCAACGCTGCCGACTACGGTATTAAAGTTGTCCCTACCTACACTTTACAATTTGATGTACCTGCAGATACCTCGGGTGCGAATGCCTGGGCCAATGCTGTAGACATCAAGTTATCCGGGGATAGCCTCAACAGGTCTTTCCTTGGTGCCGAATTGAATACCTTACTGGCAGCACAACTTTTATTACCCGTTGGTGTAAACAGCACCATCGTAGTGCGGTTAAAAACAGACCTCAACCAAAACACCGGTTTACCTACCCATGTCAAACCTGTATATTCCACATTAACACTGGTTGTTAATCCTTACCGGTCTTACATTGAATACCCTGCCTTGGTGGTTAAAGGCGGCAATTCCTGGATCACACCTGCCATACGTACCAATGGTTATTTGCTGGCTTCTTCAAAATTCAATGCCAAGTATGAAGGCTTCCTGAATTTACCCAATGCAGATGGCTGGGGTGGTGATGCCTTTCAGTTAATCTCTACTAAAGATGGCAAAGTATATGGTTGGGGAACGAGTCCAACGACATTGGGTGTTGGCCCTGGCGTTGGCGGCTTATGGCTTACCCCTGCACCAAACTATATGAAGGTCAATGCAGATCTGGATGCCATGACCATTGCCTATACGCCGGTGAAGTTTTACGTTACCGGTGATGACAATGGCTGGAGTGTTTCTGCTACACCGATGGTCTACCATCCCGCAACAGGTGTTTGGGTGGCTTCAAATGTGTCCTTAACCGCAGGTAAAGCCTTCCAATTTACCGCCAACGGAAGTTACAACATCGGCTATAAGCTGGACAAAGTAGGCGGAATTTTGGTGTTTGCCGGCTTAGATGTATGGGGAGGTGTAAATATCCCAGTCAGCAAAACCGGTGTATTCACCGTTACGCTGGACATGAGTGGTGGCGAAGGAAATTATACGTATTCAGTTAAATAACACCAAAAATTAAAGAAATGAAACAAACGAAGTGGTTTGCAATACTAGTTTTACTGTTCGTAATCAGTGCCGGGTGCAAAAAGACCCCGAAAGGGGATACCTTCCTATATTCCCAGCCAGATCCCATTGGCACCTATGCAAAAGGTGCCGATGTAAGCTGGGTAAGCGAAATGGAAGCTTCTGCCAAAAAGTTTTACAACAATGCCGGCGTAGCAGAAGACCTTTTTAAAATTTTAAAAGGTAAAGGAATCAATGCCATCCGGCTCAGGGTATGGGTAAATCCTGCCTCAGGATATTGTAATACTGCAGATGTACTCACTAAGGCCAGAAGGGCTAGAGCAGCAAATATGCGGGTCATGATAGATTTTCATTACAGTGATAGCTGGGCAGATCCAGGTCAGCAAACCAAACCCGCAGCCTGGCTAGGGCAAGACATTTCGGCCTTAAAAACATCGGTTTACAAGCACACCACTGAAGTGTTGACCACCTTGAGAAATGCCAACATCATTCCAGAGTGGGTTCAGGTGGGTAATGAAACCAATAATGGCATGCTTTGGGAAGAGGGAAAAGCCTCATTGAACATGAAGAATTTTGCCGACCTGGTGCTTTCAGGATACAATGCGGTGAAGGCTGTAAATCCAGATTCTAAAGTGGTTGTCCACATTTCCAATGGTTATGACAATGCTTTGTTCAGGTGGATGTTTGATGGGCTAAAGAGCAATGGCGCCAAATGGGATGTGATCGGGATGTCTATGTATCCGACGGCGAGCAACTGGTCTGCCAGAAATACCCAGTGCCTGTCCAATATGAATGATATGGTTAGCCGCTATGGTTCTGAAGTGATGATTTGTGAATTGGGTATGCCGGCCTCAGAGCCTGTTGCAGCTAAAGCTTTTATTAGCGATCTTATCGCCAAAAATAAATCCTTACCAAACAATAAAGGTCTGGGTGTTTTCTATTGGGAACCACAGTCCTATGCCAGTTGGAATGGATATGGAATGGCAGCTTTCGATGATACCGGAAAGCCAACAGTAGCGATGGATGCATTTTTACCTTAATAATTTGATGATGTTTTTCAGAAGTGTTTTGATTTTTTTATGGATGGCTGCGTTCAGCCTCTCCGGTTTTGCACAAGCAAAAAATGCTAAAACCGGTGTTTATGTAGATCAGAACGGCGTAATACGCTGGCAAAAAGATGGTACAGAAGCCAGCTTCTTTGGCCTAAACTATACGGCACCCTTTGCTTATGGCTACCGTTCCATTAAGCGGAGCGGAATCACGGTAGAGCAGGCCATTAAAGACGATGTATACCACTTCTCCCGCCTGGGCCTGGATGCCTTCCGTGTCCACGTATGGGATGTGGAGATCTCTGACAGTCTAGGCAACCTAATCAACAATGAACACCTCAGGCTTTTTGATTTTCTGATCGCAGAACTTAAAAAAAGAAAAATTAAAACCCTCATTACACCGATTGCTTTCTGGGGAAATGGATATCCCGAAAAGGATGAAAATCTGGGTAGTTTTTCCGGTAAATATGGCAAGCAAAAAGCCCTTACAGAGGAGGCGGCTTTCCAGGCACAGGAACGTTACCTGAAGCAATTCTTTCAACATAAAAATCCATATACCGGACTCAGTTATCAAAATGACCCAGACATTATTGCTACCGAGGTGAACAATGAACCGCAGCATAGCGGGCCAAAGGCGCTCACTACAACTTACATCAACCGCATGGTTCAAGCCATTCGGGGAACAGGCTGGACCAAGCCTATCTTTTACAACATCAGTGAATCTCCTAAATATGCAGATGCGATTGTAAAAGCAGATGTGCAGGGCTACAGTTTTCAATGGTATCCAACCGGACTGGTTTCCGGACATACTTTACAAGGAAACTACCTGCCGCATGTAGCCAGGTATCAGATTCCTTTTGATACCATTCCGGGCTTTAAGAACCGGGCAAAAATCATTTATGAATTTGATGCGGGCGATGTGATGGCTTCCTATATGTATCCCGCCATGGCCAAAAGTTTCAGGGTAGCCGGTTTTCAGTGGGCTACCCAATTTGCTTACGATCCAATGGCTACCGCACAAAGCAATATAGAATACCAGACGCATTACCTCAATATGGCTTACACGCCGTCTAAGGCCATCAGTTTACTGATCGCCGGCAAGGTGTTTCATCAATTGCCCAGCGCAAAAGCACAGGCTTCTGATACTGTCTTTGGCACTTTTCGCCTAAATCAAGCTACTTCGCTGAGTGAGATGAATGCTGTCCATGAGTTTTACTATTCCAATACCACCACTTCCAGACCAGTTAATCCGGATCAATTGCAGCACATTGCCGGAGTAGGCAATTCGCCCCTGGTTCAGTACAAAGGAACAGGCGCATATTTGATTGACAAGATTGGCGCCGGTGTCTGGAGATTAGAAGTGATGCCGGATGCGCTTTATTTAATTGACCCTTTTGAGCGTACAAGTCCGGATCAAATCGTGACCGGCATTCGTTGGTCTAGCCATGAAATGCAGGTTAACCTGGCTGACCTGGGGCTTGGGTTTGACATTCAGGGTTTAAACGCTGGCAACAAATTGGTCAATCAGGCCACTGGCGGTAAATTTCAAATTAAACCCGGAACTTATATGTTGAGCCGGAAGGGCTTGAATACCAGTTGGAATGCCAACAGCAAATGGGGCGATATTACGCTGGGTGAATTTGTTGCGCCTAAGGATACACAAAGTCCAGTCCTGATGCTTTTCGATGCCCAAAAGGATGCAACGCGCATGATGGTGTATAATCCCGATTGGAAACACCGGCCGGTTGAATACCCTTCGGCGGAAAGAAAGACGGTGAAATTCAGTATGCCTGCGACTAAAGAAATACCGATGCTGGCTTTTCAATCTTATTTTGGCGATCGGATCAAATCGATGAATTTACAGGAGCATCTTCCCGATACGCTGGTGATTCTTGCCCGGGCAACCGAAGGCGATACCGCAACCATTCAGATCGGCCTCATTGATACCGGTGCCGATTTTTTTGCTGCAAAAGTAAGCCTAAGTCCGGAATTTAAAACCATTAAAATCCCTTTAAGTACCTTGAAAGCCGATGCCCAGTTGTTACTGCCCAGGCCATATCCGGATTTTCAGCCACGCTATCATCAGGCCAATACCAAATCCAGTCTGGAACTGAAGCTTTTGGAAAAGCTGGAAGTGAAATTTGAACAGGGCGTAGAGATCTCATCTATTTATTTGAAATAGACCTATACGTTAAAACACATATGAACATGATAAAAAACACATGTAAAGGAGCTGGACTCAAGCTGCTGATTGCCTCTTTTTTTGCCGTACTATCTGCTTATGGTCAAAACCGTCAGGAAATTACTTTAACAACAAACTGGAAGTTTTTTCGGGGGAAAAATGACAATGCTTTTGAGCAGACATATAATGACCGTGCCTGGAAAACAGTAACCGTTCCACACGATTGGGCCATCTCTGGTCCTTTTGATAAAGAGATTGACAAACAAATGGTCACCATTACCCAGAACGGTGAGACCAAACCATCAGAAAAGACGGGAAGGACAGGTGCTTTGCCTTATACAGGTGAAGGCTGGTACCGCAATAATTTTATGGTTCCATTTCTAAAAAAAGACCAGCGTACCTTATTGTTATTTGATGGCGCTATGAGCGAACCACGGGTTTACCTCAACGGTAACCTGGTTGGGCAATGGAATTATGGCTACAATAGTTTTTACCTGGATGTGACGGATCAGGCATTACCTGGGCAAATGAATACTTTAGCTGTACATTTATCCAACCGGCCAAAATCCTCCCGCTGGTATCCCGGTGCCGGTCTTTACCGCAATGTGCATTTGATCGTGAAAGATGCACAAAGTATCGAGCAATGGGGTGTTTCTATCACAACCCCTGTCATCGAAGCGAAGTTTTCCAAAGTAAATATCAAAACAAAAGTGACTGGCAATAACTTGCGCCTGGTTACACAAATACTCGATAGTCAGGGTAAAGAATTGATCGTTCAAAATGCAGATCAGCAATTTGGACAGGAGTTTGAACAAAATATTCCAGTAACAGATCCCAAACTATGGAGCCCCGAAAGTCCCTATTTGTATACCGCAGTATCCAGGATCTATGATGGAAAGGTCTTGAAGGATGAAGTGAAAACCCGTTTCGGTATTCGCGAAATTCGCTACGAGGCCAATAAAGGATTTAGCCTCAACGGCAAGGTCCGTAAATTTAAAGGCGTTTGCCTGCACCATGACCTTGGTCCATTGGGTGCGGCAATCAATAAGGCAGCGCTTAGAAGACAACTGGCCATACTGAAAGATCTGGGCTGCGATGCCATCCGGAGTTCACATAACATGCCTTCACCAGAGCAACTGGAACTGTGCGATGAGATGGGCTTCATGTTCCTGGCAGAGAGTTTCGACGAATGGGCAAAATCAAAAGTAGAAAATGGCTACCACCTGTATTTCAATACCGATGCAGAAAAAGATGTGGTTAATCTGGTTCGCGCCAACCGCAACCATCCGAGTATTGTGATGTGGAGTGCTGGAAATGAGGTGCCTGATCAATTTGGACAGGAAGGGGTTAAGCGTGCCAAATGGTTGCAGGACATTTTTCATCGGGAAGACCCGACCCGTCCGGTTACCGTTGGTATGGATCAGGTTAAAGCCACTATGGCATCAGGTTTCGGTGCTTTGTTGGATATCCCAGGTCTGAATTACCGGGTTCACTTATATCCGGAAGCTTATAAATCCTTCCCTCAAGGTTTTATTTTAGGCTCAGAAACAGCTTCTACGGTAAGCTCACGAGGAATTTATCAATTCCCCGTGCTGAAAGGCAAAGATATTCGCCACCCTGATTTACAGAGTTCATCCTATGACCTAGAATGCTGCTCCTGGTCTAACCTTCCTGACGATGATTTCGTTTTGCAGGATGATATGCCCTGGGTAATCGGTGAATTTGTGTGGACGGGTTTTGATTATCTTGGTGAACCCACACCGTATGATGAACAATGGCCTTCAAGGAGTTCTTATTTCGGAATCTGTGATTTGGCCGGCATACCCAAAGACCGGTATTATTTGTACCGTAGTCGCTGGAACACCGAAAAACCTACCTTACATATCCTGCCGCATTGGAATTGGGCTGGTAGGGAAGGACAAACTACTCCTGTTTTTGTGTACACCAGTTATGACAGTGCCGAATTGTTTTTGAATGGTAAAAGTCTGGGCATACGGAAAAAAAATAAAACTACCCCTCAGGATCGCTACCGCCTGATGTGGAATGAGGTAAAATATACACCCGGGACTTTAAAAGTGGTGGCTTATGACAGTACTGGGCACGCCGTAGCCGAAGAACAGGTTGTCACAGCAGGTAAACCACATCAGATCGTTTTGGAAGCCGATCGCAAGGAAATCGATGCAGATGGGAAAGACATTTCATACGTAACGGTATCTGTGGTAGACAAAGACGGTAATCCATGTCCGACAGCGACTACTCAGCTCAATTTTAATGTTTCAGGACAAGGTGTATTCAAAGCAGCCTGTAACGGCGATGCCACGTCGCTGGAAAGTTTTGAACTGCCAACGATGAAGCTCTTTAGCGGGAAACTGGTTGTGTTGCTGCAGTCGACTACAAAGGCAGGGGAAATGGAATTGAGTGTAAGTGGAAAAGGGCTAAAGGCGGCACAACTGAAGCTTCAATCCAATTGATTAGTTGAAATTCAGAATTTATCCAGAATTTAAATTTAGTTTTGCATATATATCATAATTATGCTTAACCGGATTTTCAGAAGCAGGTACAGTGTGCTGTTTTCCTTTATCATCGTTTTTGTGTTCACATCTTTCCTGGTCAGAACCGTATTGTTCATACTTTCTTTGTCCAAAGCCGATTTCGGCCTGCTAGGTGTATTCAGAATTTACTTCCTTGGTTTGGTTTATGATATTGGGGTAGCTTTACTATTCACTTCAGTTTACAATTTGTATCTGCTGTTTATCCCCGGTAGGTGGCTAAATACTATAGGCAACAAGGTGATTACTTACCTGGGCTTATTCCTGGCTCTCCTCATTTCCTTTTTTTCATTTTTTGCCGAGCTTACCTTTTGGCAGGAGTTTGAAAGCAGGTTTAACTTCATTGCCGTTGACTACCTGATTTATACTTCCGAGGTGGTCAACAACATCCGGGAATCTTACCCTTTACCCTTGCTAATCGGAGGTGTTTTGGTCGTTGTACTGTTGGTATTCTGGTTGTTTGTTAAAAAAGCAATCTTTCGTGCAGCATTTCAAACTGGTTTGCCATTTAAACACAGGGCAATCTTATCAGGTACCCTGCTGGTCTTAACTGTTGTTTATCCCATGATGTTGAGTAATTCATTTGCAGAGTCAGGCAGTAACCGTTATGAAAATGAGCTTGCCAAAGCAGGAATTTACGCTTTTGTTTCTGCCTTTAAAAATAATGAATTGAACTATAACGATTTTTATTCCTTAATACCTTCCGATCGGGCCTATCAACTCATGCGCAAAGAATTACAAGCTCCGAATGCGACATTCCTCAATCAGGAAAACAGCATTAGAAGAATAATCCATAACGGAGGAAAAACAGATCAACCCAATGTGATCATGATCACTGTGGAAAGCTTGAGTGCAGATTTTATGGCACATTTTGGCAATACACAAAACCTAATGCCAATGCTGGATTCTTTATCGGATCAGGGCCTGCTGTTTACTCAAATGTATGCAACGGGTACACGTACCGTAAGAGGTATGGAAGCGCTTACCCTTGCCATACCGCCAACACCAGGCAGTAGCATCGTCAGAAGACCTGATAACGGTAACCTGAGTACCGTAGGCCATATTTTCGAGAAAGCCGGTTATAGCAGGACTTTTTATTATGGTGGCGATGGTTATTTCGATAACATGAATGAATATTTTGGTAGCAATGGTTTTGACATTACAGACCGGGGCCGGAACAGTAAAATCAATGATACCTATGCAACGAAAAGAACCATTATTAATGATGCTGAAGTCCATTTTGAAAATGCCTGGGGAATTAGTGATGGCGACTTATTTCAGGCAGTAATCCGTGGTGCTGATCTTAGTTA